>Ga0114967_10000268_pt1 | contig 43285 bp, 30 predicted proteins | sample M_130628_MF_Meta_FD_92639 | JGI IMG/M metagenome (GOLD analysis project Ga0114967, IMG submission 92639) | Freshwater microbial communities from Lake Montjoie, Canada to study carbon cycling - M_130628_MF_MetaG | ecosystem: Environmental > Aquatic > Freshwater > Lake | place: Lake Montjoie... | reverse complement strand
AACTTTTGGTTCTAAAACATTTTACAAATATGATTGGAATAACTTAAAAGGTCATTGGCCTGAAGTTTATCAATACATATACACACTTAGATATGGTGGATTGGATGGAGCTAAAGTTGAATCGGTAAACGAAGCATCATTACAAAAAGGTAAAACTTATGGTGGAACTAAATGTGAAGGTGGTTGCTTTGTGGGTAAGGCTGGTTTAAAGAAAATAATTAAAATATCAAAGGATTCACCTAAAGATGTTTTTATGTTTAGAGATGATAACTACTCTGGATTACAACCACATTTTATTAAAGATGGTGTAATTGCTAAAGCAACTGTAATCAATCCGGCCTACGATTTAGAAAAACATAAAGTAAGAACTTTAAATATTAGTAATGATGTAATTCTTTCAGTAAGATTATTTGTATCAACAAACGAATCTATAACTGAAGCAAAATCAGATTACGAAGTATATCATAAATCATATACATCAGCTATCAACGCAGCTAAAGCATATGCAGAAAAAAAAGGATACGAAATAAATGATGAAGATTCTTTTAGACAAATAGGAATGGGCCCTCGTAAACCATCGGAAGGAAAGACTAATAAATTTAGTATTGAATTATCTAAAGGTGGTAAGGTTCAAAGAAAGAAACTTCAAATTCAGGTTTATGGTATGAGAAACTCATATGAATTGAACGCATATATCCAATAAGAAATGAAACTTAAAGAGTGCATAATCGTATCTAAAGAAATTAAAGATAAGTTTATCCTAGCTAAGAATAGAGATAGAGCTTATAATCCATCTTTAGAAATAGTACATACTATCATTGATGGTATTGAAGTTGCATATCTGCACGATTTAATAACGGATTGGAGTGAGGGTTTAAATGAAAACGGAATCGGTGTTGTAAACTCAGCACTATTAGTTGGACATGATGAAGCCGAACATAAGATTGTAAAGAAAGGTGGTAAACCTGGACCTGATGGTGATAAGATGAGAAACATCATTAAGCAACCTAACCTAATGGATGCGGTAAGAGCTGCACTATCATATAAGGGTAAGAGTGGATTATCTTTGAAAGGTCATACATTTGTATCATCTCCAAAACATATGGTTAGTATTGAAACTACATCAAAGCACAAAGCTGATGTTAAACTTCAAAACTCCGAATCACCTGTTGTTCGTACTAATCACGGACATATGTTCACCGATGCTGGATATACAAGCGGTGAGAAATACCTAAGTTCAAAATTGAGAAAGATATCAGCAGAGAAATCGGTTGATACAGTAGAAGATTGGAAAGAAATAGCACAGGCTATGAGAAAGGAATACTTTCCAAATAGACCGGCTCTTAATATGAAAAGAGATACGGAAGAAATGTCTACATCATCTCAAACTGTAATGAATCTAACGGATAAGGTATTACAAATAACTTACTTTAAGGGTAAGGTAGATGAATTCAAAGGTATTAATAGACAATTGCCTGAAGGATATCAACCAAAGATTACAATAGAAGTAATCCCAGTTTAATTTCAACATTTTAATAGAACCATATTTATATACATACAAAATGTAAATATATTAATATGTCAACAGAATTCGAATTATTTAAAGGAAAGAATCTAAGTTCTCTATTTGAGGATATATATAACAATCAATTATCCAAAAAAGCAAAAATATCTACTTTAATAGAAGAACTTAAAAAGATGATTAGACATGCTGGTGATGTGGCGAGTATAGGTCCTATATTATCTTCACTAATTGATAGTTCTGTAAAGAACGATGACCAATTGGTTAAGTTGGCAACAATTGCAACCAGAATTATAGCAGCGGAAAAGAAAACTGAAGGACAAGATGGTTTTTTATCTGAATTTGAAAAAAATCAATTACTTCAAGAATTGGAAGAAACTAAACAAGAAGTGGAAAGAGTGGATACTTTGGAATTTGAATTAGAAGATTTAAAAAAGAAAATAAAGTAATATGGGATTATCAAATGCTAGAGTACAATCCTCTAATAATCTATCATCAAGACCAGAAGCATCTTCTAAAAAAGTAGGATGGGTACTTGAGGTATTACTTGATGAAAATGCAGAGTATGCCAAAGCTAAAAAAATAGGTGCACAACCAATTGGTTCTATACACTTTAAAACTTCGGATGATGGTATTCTGGATACAGATCCAGCATCACGAACTATCGCACACCCATTTGATAAAAATTTCAAAAATATTCCAATTGTTGGTGAACTTGTTGAAATATATGAAGGGCAGGCGGGTTCTTTTTATTATAGAAGAATTGGATTGGATGAAAATCCAACAAAAAGTGCTTTTAAAAACGCACTTCAAAAAGTAATTGTACCAAAACAAGATAAAGAACAAACTGTAGGTTCTTACAAAGAAGTATCGGAAACGGGAATAACTAAAACAAATGCGGAAGGTGCAAATGCAGAAGGTAGTTATGGAAAATACTATGATACGCAAGAAAATATTCATAGATTAAAATTATATGAAGGTGATTCTTTAATTGAAACTAGATTTGGACAATCCATACGATTTTCAGGATTTAATAATGTTGGAAATAAATTCTCACCAACAATAATTTTAAGAAACGGAGAAAATGCAGAAAGTGAAAAAAAAGCACCAGAATTAAGTACTGAAGAAGATATTAATCGAGATGGTAGTATAATAGCATTAACATCTGGACAATATCAATTACCATTTGTTCCAGGAGTAGTTGATGATAAAGGTAAAACAAATTTTGGAACTAAACCTGATTCATTTGGCGAATATCCATCTAAATTAATTGGTGACCAAATATTAATAAATTCGGGAAGAATAATATTATCTGCAAAAAGTGGTGAGATGTTATTCTATTCAAAAAAGAATTATGGATTCATTTCGGATGGTGCAATGTCAATTGATAATAAGTTAGGTATTGATATAAGTGTGGGAGATGATATTCATATTGTTACAAACGATAAAGATATTAATATGGTTACCGGTAAAGGCGCTATATTTTTAGGAAGTGAGGCATTAGAGCCTATGGTAAAAGGACAGCAACTAGTTGATATATTAGCGGAATTAATTGATGCTATTACTCAACAAACTTATTTAACACCATCTGGTCCATCGGCAGTAGGACCTACTAACATTTCTCAATTTGGTTCTATAAAATCAAAATTAAATAATATATTGAGTAGATTAAATCAAACTTCTTAATATGTCTTGGAAAATTTTTAAAGAAAATATTTTAAGGAGAGCAAACGCTCCAGATTCGATTCAAGATATTGATACCGTTGCAAAATTGTACGCGGATGAATATGATATGTGCATGAAACGAGGTGGGGATGTTATAAATAAGGTCCCAATTACTAAAGGTAATACTGAAATTATGCAGCAGTTATTTAAAGCTGCTTTATTAAAAGGACAGTCATCAAATACTCCATATGATTTAGTTGGTGAAATGGGAAAGGGAGTTATAGCATATTGGCAAGGTGCTCAATTAAGTGCATTCCCAATACCATTAATACCAGCACCCGGTTCAACGAGTAACGTTGGAGTTACTTCAAATTTAGTTACAAACGCAGGTGTATGGGCACCGGCTGTATCTACTCCTTCATTGCCAAATTCGTATGAACAATTGGATTGGAGTCAAGTTCCATTAGATAAGAATGACCCTTTGGTACAAGAAATTATTGCACCTAATCTTGAACAAATTGAAATACAACTTCAAACCGAGCCATTAGTTGAATATGGTAATACTGACACGTATCCCGTTGTACTAGAAATGGATAACGTAGTAGCCGAAACACTTGATACCGCATTATACGAACAAAAAATCCTAAATACTGAGCCAAAAACAGAAGAAGAAAAGGAAGAACAAAAAAAATTAATAAGTAGTGGTTATAAAACGCTTGATGAGTTATTAAAAATTGCTGGTGCATGGGCTCCTAAGTTGGGTAAAAGTGAAAGAGTTAAATATGAAAATTTAAGAAGTAATTATATTAAAGGTGTTCATGGATTATGTCCACAAGGAACTCAAGCGGTTGTAGTTGCATTAACGGGTATAACTGGTTTGGGTAAAATATCGGGTAATGCCGATTGGTTTTCATTTAAAGACCCATCTACCGGTGGCGGTAGAAGTAGTTTTGCTATAGCTATTGGCGGTAAGACGTATTATAATGATAAAACACGAATTGATTTTGATGAGTTTGTAGCCGATTCAACAAGATGGCAAATTGGAGATATTTTGGTAAATGGGTATGAAGCCAAAGACTATGGTCATATTCAAGTTTGGACAGGATTTAAATGGGTAAGTGATTTTTCACAAAACAAAATTCATACTAGTGGGTGTTTAAAATCTTCAGCCGCATTATGGAGATTAAACGATAATGGTATAGCCGCCGTAGAATCCGTTAAAAGTAAAGTAGCATAAAATGTCAGTAATACCACCAAATAATAATACAACTTTAATAATTGATGATTTTATTAATTATGCAACTGCCCATTTATCTACTGTTACTGGGATAGTTAATACAATATCATTATACCCACCATTGGGAACACCGGCACCAGGAGTATTACCTTGGTCGGGATATCAAGTTCAACCGGCAACTCCAGGTGGTGGAGCATTAGGAGTTGCTCCACAAGAAATAGTATTCAATGAAGCTCAACAATTTGCATCCGATACCGCGACACTACAAGGAAGTGATATAAATGAAGCAACTGCGGCGGGATTTGAGGTAACATTCGAAGCACCACCACCTCCAACTGTTGAAATAGAGCAAGTAGAATACCAACTATTAGAAGAAGCGAAGAACGAACCAGACCCACCATTATCCGAAGAAGATAAACCAAAAAATGATATTCCACCTCAACCAAACTATAAAACTAATGTTAAAGTACCAAATGAATTGGTTGCGGCTATGATAAAATATAAAATTTGTACTACTAACATAGAAAGAGCACACTTTTTGGCACAATGTGAACATGAATCGGGTGGATTTAGATACAAACAAGAAATATGGGGACCAACAGCTGCTCAATCGGGATATGAAGGTAGGGATGATTTGGGAAATTTACAAAAAGGTGATGGATATAAATTTAGAGGTAGAGGGTATATTCAATTAACGGGTAGAGTAAATTATAGAAAGTTTGGGCCTATTGCTGGGGCCGATTTTGAAGGAAACCCAGATAGTGTTGCAACGCAATATTTTGCAGATACGGCGTGTATGTTTTGGAAAGCTAACAGTTTAGTAAACCGTTGTAAGGATAGCACTACAACAAGTATTAAATTAGTTACTAAAAAAATAAATGGTGGATACAATGGATTAGATGATAGGATAAGAAAATTCACAAAATATTGGACAGAATTACAAAAAGACCCTACACTTTGGAGCTAATTATTAAAATAATCAATTCAAATATTTATAAACATAACAAATAATAAAGTATGGATACGGACAAACTATTAAAAGCTATTCAGATTCTTATTAAAGAGGAGCTTAAAGAGCAATTGCCTGCATTAATTAAGGAAACTGTAAGAGCTGAAGTAAAAAAACTAATAGCAGAAGGAAAACAAACTGCTAAACCACAGCCAATTGGATTATCAATGGCTAAAGCTATTTTAGAAGATGATACTATTATAGAATCGGTTAAAGAAAAAGTAGAACAAAAAAAATTTAGTAAAAACCCAATGATTAACCAAATTCTAAACGAAACTAGAGGTGGTATTCCACAAGGTGATGGTGGGTTTAGAACAATGAATTTTGGACAAGGTGATATGGGTTCAATCGTAGGTAAAACTGCATTGGCTGAAAAAATGGGATATGGTGATATGACAAAAGGACCTTCTCCAACTGGATTGGGTGTGAATACCGGAGTAGCTGAAATAGATAAAGCTTTGAATAGAGATTATTCGGAACTTGTAAAAAGATTTAAAAAATAATAATGGCAGTAATACTTGGTAAAAAGTTAGTAATTGATTCAAAACAGTTTGAAGACTATGCAATAGGTATAACATTACCTATTCAAATAGGAAACACTGCGTTTAATCAAAGTTTTGTAACTGCTGACCAGGTTAAAAGTAATATTAAAAATTTATTACTTACAAAACGATTTGAAAGATTGATGCAGCCTGAATTTGGGAGTGGTATTCAAGAATTATTATTTAATATGAATGATGAAATGTTTGCTGATAACTTAGAAAATACTATCGTTGATACACTTTCTAAATGGTTACCATATGTAAATGTAGAAACTATTAATATTCAGCAATCAAACGAATTTAAAGATAATAATAAGGTTGAAGTATCAGTTTCATTTAGAGTATCAGATACACAGGTATTAGATACGGTAACTTTTAATGTACAAACATAATGGCTATAACAACAATAAATAAGAATTTTAAAAATAAAGGAAAGGATATAAAATATCTTAATAAAGACTTTGCAGCATTTAGAGCAAATCTTATTGATTTTACAAAAAATTATTTTCCAAAGACCTATGGTGATTTTAACGAATCATCTCCTGGTATGCTTTTCATTGAAATGGCATCGTATGTAGGTGATGTTTTAGCATATTATACTGATGATACATTGAAAGAATCTTTAATGCCTTATGCGGAAGATATTCAAAGTATTATAGCTCTTGCACAATATTTAGGATATAAACCAAAAATCACATCGCCGGCAGTAACAACATTATCAGTTTATCAATTAGTACCATCTATTGGGATTGGTGTTAGTAATAGACCAGATGATACTTTTTATTTAAAAGTAAGAGAAGGGATGGTTGTAGCAAACAAAGCGGGTAACGTTCAATTTATAACAACCGATATGGTGGATTTTTCAAATGAAATTGATAGAGAGACGACCATATATCAAAGAGATGTACTTACAGGTGAGCCTACATTTTATTTAATAAAAAAATATGTACAAGCAATATCAGCCGTACAAAATCAAAAAGAAGTAACCTTTGGTACTTATGAAAATTTTAGAACAATTGATTTACCAGAAACAAATGTGATTGAGATATACGATTGTAGAGATTCTAATAATAACAAATGGTATGAAGTACCGTATTTAGGACAAGAAATGATATTCATCGATTATCCAAACACCGAAGTTAACGATTCAGACCTTTATCAGTTTAAATCAACGGTACCATATATTTTAAAAACAATAAAAACACCAAAAAGATTTACAACTAGAGTAAATCAAGATAGTACAATTACAATTGAATTTGGTGCAGGAGACCCAACAGCATCCGATGAACAATTAATTCCAAATCTTAAAAACGTAGGATTGGGATTACCAAATTCTATTAAAAGATTGGATGAATCATTTGACCCAACTAATTTTTTAAAAACAAAAACGTATGGTACTTCTCCATCTAATACAACAATGACTGTAAAATATTATACAGGTGGAGGTATTAGTTCAAACGTTGCAGCGGGAGAATTGACAAGAATTAATGGGGTTGAATTTGAAGAAAGTTTAAGTTCTTTTACGAGAGCTCAACTATCACTTTATAATTCTGCAAAAAATTCATTAGCAGTTGATAACGATGTACCTGCGGTTGGTGGTAGAGGTGGTGAAACTTTAGAAGAAATTAGACAAAATGCATTAGCAAATTTTGGAGCTCAAAATAGAGCAGTAACTGCAAAAGATTATCAAATTAGAGTATTATCAATGCCATCAAAATATGGAGCTATAGCAAAAGCATATGCTGTTGCGGATGGAACATTAGATAACAACTCACCTTCTTCCATATTAGCATCACCAAACAATTTACAAGAATTTACTGATTTAGTATTAGATTTTGTAAACAAGCCAGATGATTTAGAACCAACTGAGCAAGATATAAAACAACAAATTACTAGCTTTTTAATTGGCAAAACTTCAAACGAAAATGAAAAAAATAATCCGTTTGCTATTAACTTGTATTTATTGGGATATGATATAAATGGTAATTTGACAAATTTAAATAGAGCGGTAAAAGAAAATCTTAAAACATATATTAACGAATACCGAATGTTAACAGATGGTATAAATATGAATGATGGATTTGTAATTAATATTGGTTTAGAATTTGAAATTATAACATATCCAAATTATAATAAAAATGAAATATTAACAAAATGTATAAACGAAGTAAAAGATTTCTTTAGTATAGATAATTGGCAGTTTAATCAAACTATTAATTTAAATGAAATTGAATTGTTACTGGCAAATGTAGAAGGGGTTTCATCTGTTCCATCTGTGAAAGTTACAAATAAGTGTGGTGGTAGATATTCACCAAATTCGTATAATATCGAAGCGGCAACTAAAGATAAAATTGTATATCCATCATTAGACCCTTCAGTTTTTGAAATTAAGTTTCCTAGTGGGGACATAAAAGGCAGAGTAAGATAATGGCATACTATTTATTAACAGCATCAAAAGATGCAACGGTCTATCTTCAACAACCAAACCAAAATACAGGTTTGGATGAGATATTAGAAATAAGCAAATTATATTATGGTAATGTAAAAGATATATCTCATGCATTGCTAAAATTTGAATTAGGCTATATATCGGCATCGATATCTAATAGTACAATACAATTAGATGAAGCAACCCTTATTTTAAAAGAAACAAAAACAGAAGAAATTCCGTTAGAATATACAATTTTTGCAAACCCAATATCAGGAAGTTGGGAAATGGGTATCGGTACTCGATTTGATAATATATCAACACAGGGTGTAACTTGGAATTATAGAGAAGGGGATTCTAAGTTAGATTGGTTAGAAAATAATTTTAATTCATTCACATCAGCAAGCCAAAATAATGGTGGAGGCGGTACTTGGTGGACCCAATACGAAGCATCACAATCATTTAGCTATCAAACTGCCGATATTGATATGAATGTAAAATCTTTATTAAAAAGTTGGATGAGTGGTTCTATACCCAACGATGGTATTATATTAAGACACGCATTTAATAAAGAAGTTGATACGCAAGATTATGGTGCAATAAAATTATTTAGTAAAGAAACAAATACTATATATCAACCAAAAATTAGAATAGGTTGGGATGACCAATCATTTATAACTGGTTCATTAAACGCATTAACTTCAGAAGATATAAAAGTTGGAGTTACTAATTTAAAAGCAGAAGTTAAAGTTGGAACTACGCCAAAAATAAGAATATTTACTAGAGAATTATATCCTATTAAAACGTTTGTTAAACAATTTGCATATAGTACATCACATTATTTGCCGGCAACATCATATTATCAAATTAAAGATTTTACATCAAATGATATTATAATTCCTTTTTCTAATTTTTCTAAAATTAGTTGTGATTCAAACGGAAATTATATAAATTTAAATCTTTCAAATTGGGAAGCGGATAGAACGTATAAAATAGAATTTAAAGTAACTATTGACGGTAATACTCAATATTTTGATAATGATATAACATTTAGAATTGTAAAAAATTAAAATGGCAAAAACTGGATTACAAAATGAAACATTAATAAGTGAACTTTTAATAAGTGGTTCTAGTTCACCTATCATTTCTAGAAATGAATTTGGTGTGTACTCATTTGTCCAAGAGAATAGAACTGATGGTGTTATATCTGGACAATTAACAAGACCAAAGTATAACGAAACTGAATTAGTAAAATCTGTTGATACTGTAATATTTGAATTACTTCCACCAGAAGCGCCTCCATTTGATGATAGAGTTCCAAGACCAATATATAATGAAGTAACTCAATCTGTAATTGATTTGACAGAACAGGTGATAGACCTTACTACTTTGGTTTTCCAATTAAGAGCTAAAGTACAAGATGTAGAAATAGTATCTGAAAGTTTAAGAGTTGATGTAGATTTACAAAATTTAAATGTAGCAGCATCACAAAATCAGACTCAACAGGTAACAACAAAAATTACAAGCACAATAACCGAATTACAAAACTCTATACAAAAAGGAGTAGCAGAATCAATTCAAAGAGTTTCTTTATTTGCAAGAAATCAAGCATTAGAACAAGAGTTAACTGTATTGAGAGATACTCTGTTTGGTAAGCAGGCAAAACAAGCAGAAGGTTCGAAAGTTACCGATGATGTAGCTGCTAAAATGTTAAATAAAAGTGAGGAAAAATATCAAGATATTGTATTTAGAGCTAGAGCAAAGGATGATGGTAATGGTGCATTTATAAACGGTCCAGATATAGAAATTAAAAACTTTACTAAAGATAAAGTTACCGTTAGTTTTAAATTTGATGGGAGTAATGAAGGCGCATTCAACAAAATTTCAGATATTACATTAAATGAAGGTGAAGAAAAAGTAATTAAAGTAACAACAAACAAAGGAGGAGTTAATGACAAAAAACCTAAAGGCACTTTTGGTTTTACGGGAGATACGGAGTATCTTGGTAATTTAATAATTAAATCGCCAAAAGGAAGTATAACATTTACAACTTCTATCCAAAAAATGAGAGGTACTAAATTTACTCCATAATAGGTGAGATAAAAATATATAAAAATGGCGATAAAAACGTTTAAAGATATTATAAACAACAAAGGGTACAGAGTTAGTTCAGATGATAGAAAAATATTTGAAGAAGGAAACTTGCAATCATTTTTTGGTCTTGGTGATTCTGATGCAATTGAATTTATTGTATATGATTCAAATGATAATCAGTTGCCACAAAAAGCTGTAAATGGGAAAACCGTTAGATATGTACCATTGACAAGTAGTAACATAAGTGACTATATTTTAATAGCAGAAGGTACGGTTCTTCAAAAATTTCAATTTCCAAATGAATATTTTATAGATGCGGAAAGATTACTAAGGGAAGCGGGATATGATAATGGTATTTTTAAAACACAAGTTACACTAATTAATAAAAGAGTTGGTTCTGATTCGGAAGAAGATAAATTATGGATTTCTGAAATATCACCATCTAGAACGGAAATAAGATTATTTCCTATTAAAAATGCAAAAGTAAAATATCCAGAATTAGAAGAAAGATTCGCATTATTTGTATCTAATAAAGACTTTAGAGATGATACAATAATTGAGGCTTTCAAAGTGATTGAGCAAATAGATTCGAATATAATCGGTACATATTTAAAAACAAAATATGGTGAAAATTGGATTAGTAAAATGAGCGGTGAATTTAAAATAAAAAACTTTGATGAATTTACAAATAGAATTAATACAAAATTTAGAGAAGCGGCATCGTATGAACTTACTAATAGAATATCTGATATTAATGATATAAATTACGGTAAACGTAAACAAACAAAAATTCCACTAACTTTATCATCCAATACTATTGTTGATATTTGTCAGAGATTAATTACAAATGTAATTAATTTTTATTTACCAAAACAAGATTTAATATCCACTGCAGAATTTGATGAGGGAATAGATGAAAGTTTTGATGAAGTTGGACAAATACTACAAACTAGAGAAAGTGATTTATTAGTAGATACTTCAAATCCCGTTATAAACAGAAAGAAAACAAAAACATTTGTAGAAAGTAATAAAGAATTAGAATTAAAAAAGATAATAGCAAAAGAAAAACCGTTTCCAACAAAAGGAACACTTCTTTCAGAATTTTGTGAAGGGTTTGATTTATTTGGTAAATATGCAGATGGTAATGGTGGGGAATATACGGCCTTAATCATAGCCAATTCAACACAATGTGGATATAATGCAGGTGATGGTCAAAGTGGTAGTGATGGTTCTGGTGGCGGTTCTGGTGGTGGAGGTGGCGGTAGCGAACCCGAAGGTGGTGGTTTCACTAATCCAGATGGTCCTAGAAACGGTCCTGTTGCCGGCCGAGGACAAGGTAAAGCACAAAAATAAAATATAAACAAATACAATTGTATAATAGATGAAAGCAGTAGAAGATATAATGATTGATGATGGTTTTGGCGGCGGTGGAACTGGCGGCGGTGGTGGAACTGGCGGCGGTGGAACACCTACTCCTACGGTCTTTATTACTGATATACCAAACACACCTTTAACAAACCTATATGGAAATTTACAAATAAAATGTAAAAGTAATACTGGAACAATTGTAAAGGCATCCGTTTATATAAATGCGCAGCCTAGTAGTATTATAACCCCAAATAAAATTACATTAAATTATAGAGATATTTTTAATAATGGAGATTATGAAATTACAGTAGTTGAAAATGGATATCAAACAAGTATTGAAAAATATGTTGTAACATTAGTACCAAACCCAGCCTATAATGACAACTCCGTTTATAAGGCAATCCCATATACAAACCCATTAACACGAAATAACTTAAAAATTAGAGGATTATCTACATTTGAATCTTTACCATCAATAGATGAACAGAATCCAGATTATGGACAAACCAATTTTTATCAGTTTAAAATAATACATTATATAAATGATATTGAGCAACTGGATACGATTGTAGAAATTGATAAAGATATTACGTTTATTTTACAAAAAAGTGACACTTCGGATGATGGTGGTGATGATAATTTAGGTAATATACAAACATTGACTGTTGCACTAACTGGTGCAGATGGTAGTGCTCAATTACTTATTGATAATGTAGATGGACCTGGAGAAATAGTTACACTTAAATCTGGTGCTAATAGCATAACAACATTAATAGGTAAAATTGTTACAATAAAAAGTAACTCGGTAGGAAATACCATATCAAGAATAACAGAAATAGCAGTATCAGCTGATGGTTACACTGGTCAAAAACTATTGGCAGTAACCGATACGGAATCAGTTAGTACTAAAATAACAATAGATAAAACATATGTAGTTGATATTCAAACAGAAACTATACCAGTAATATCATTGGATAAACCATCTATAAGTTTTGTAAATCCTGATTTAAATAGAAAACATAACATCAATTCTGAAATTGATGTGTACATCGGAATTTATAAAAATGAATTTACAGAAGGAGTAAGAGTTAAATTTTCAAACGAAGAAATTACATATTCAAATTTAGCTGCAGGTGAATCTGCGGTAATTGATATACCTTTATCTAAATTACCAACAGTAGGAAAATATAGAATAATTATAATACCATTTACTAGTAATGGTAACGATGGAGACCCAATTGAGTTAATGTTAAATGTAGTATCTGAAACTTATGTTGGTGTACCTGATATTAGAAATATAAATTACCCAACATTAATAAAGGGTCCAGATTATGTAGGTACAAATGTAAATTTTAAAATTAGTTATGAATCAGTAAGTACTGATTATGTAAGAATATCTGTATTAGGAAGTTCTCAGCACACACAAGCTACAGCTGCAGGAAATGTAACATTAAATTATCAACAATTACTTAATTCACCTGGTGCACAATATACTGAAAGTGATGGTTTAATATCATTGATATTAAAATTAGTACCATATAACGAACAAGGAAACGAAGTTGTTGTTGGTAAAGAAGAATTTATTACAATACAATTTGATAAAAGTGAATTAACAATACCAAGAAATGTAGTTATTAATAGATTGCTTGATGGATTTATATCACAATTAAATACAGCATCTTTAGTAGATGAGTCATCGAAATATTTAAATCACTTATTACATTTACCAAACGATAATAAATTAATTACAACTTGGTTGGGTAGTGAAGGTTCTTTAATTTTAAAATTATATGAACCATTATCAACTGCAATTCAACCAAACCAACAGGTATGGATTTCTAAATTACAGTCAGACCCAATTATAGAAACAATAAATATATCTGGTGAAAATGCAAGTTTTTGTCCTCCATTAAAAGGTCCTAACTTTTCATTAGAAGAAAATAATGGAGTTGCATATCAGATATTAGATGATTTAATTGCAAGTGGTTCAATAACTTCAAATGATATAGTTAACAATTATTTAGAAGGAACAAATGTTAATACTACTAAATTAAATTTACAATATGTAAGCGGGTCAAATTATACTTTTAAATCCTTTTCACATTTTGGTTCTGCAGAAGAAAGAGCGGCTAATTTCTTTTACAAAGTAAAATTATTAGAAACTTACAAAGCAAAGTATGAGGCATTAATAGCAACAACGTTTATCCCACCGTATGATGGTTACAATGGTGGTATTTTAACAGAAAACGGATTTCAAGTAATAACCGAAGATGGTCTATTTGATGTTCAATGGGAAATTGCACAATCAAGTGGTGTAAACCAAGCCGGCGAAGCTAAAAAAGTATTAAATACAATAAATGGTATTTTAAGAAATTTTGATGGATTTGAAAACTTTTTATACAAATCAAATAATAATTTAGCATATCCAAAGGTATTATATATACATCCAATTACAGGATTAGGAACACTTATTTTAAGAGATACAACGCACGCAAGTGTTACCGCATGGTATAACGCATTAATTGATGAAGGGGCAAATTATGATAAATACAATCCCAATTATTTAGTAAATAATATACCTGAATTTATTAGAGAAGATTATAATAATAATGATTTTATAGTTTTCTTAGATATGATTGGTCAACACTTTGATATTGTATGGGCTTATGTTAAAGCATTGGATAATAATAAAATATTAGAACATAAACAAATTAGTGGTTTATCAAATACATTGGTTTCTCAAATGCTTCAATCATTTGGTTGGAATCCTAAAAACGCTTTTAATTCACCGTTCTTATGGGAATACGCATTTGGTAAAACAAAAGATGGATTTCAAAAATATGGAATGCCATTATCTGAAGCTAATGATGAAGTTTGGAGAAGGATATTAAATAACTTACCTTATTTGTTAAAACACAAAGGTACTGCGAGAGCTATGAAAGCTATTATGGCTTGTTATGGTGTACCACAATCTATGTTAACAATAATGGAATTTGGTGGACCACAGGACCCAACACAAGGTGGTACTAGTAAATTTACATTTGATGATAGAACTGCTGCATTTTATTTAAAAGGAGATTTAAATGGAAATGGTAGTTCAAATATTAAAGTTCCGTGGCATGAAATAAATAATGTTGATTATCCTAATTCTATTGAATTTAGAATATTACCAAATGAATTACCAACACCAATTTATACTTTAATAAGTGGTAGTGAATGGACTTTAGATTTAGTACAAACTACTGGTTCTTTTGGTAAATTGGAATTAAACTTTGGTGGAGATATTTCAAATAGTACATACTTTGCAGAACCTTTTGCAAGTGGTTCTCCAGTGGTAACAACAGTTTATATAACACCTGAATCTAGTGGAGTTTATGCATATGGGCCTGATTTGAAAACTGGAAGTTTAGATTTTCCAATTTCAACAGAACATTATTCACAAGTTGTAATTAATAGACATAATAGTCCTGATTCTTCTTCTTGGTTTGAGGTATGGTGGGGAACTAGTGATGGACAGAGAATTATAACATCAGTTAGTATGTCTATTCAAACTGATGATGCACAATGGGAAACTGGTTCTTATTTACAAATTGGTGGTAATGGGTTTGAAGGAAATTTAGATGAAGTAAGATTATGGAGAGTTCCTTTACAAAGAAGTAAATTTGAAAATCATACATTATTTCCAGATGCAATCAATGGTAACGATTTTGATTCATCAACAAAAGATTTAGTATTCCGTTTGGATTTTGAATATCCCAAAGATAGAGTATTAGACCCTTATATTAAAAACGTTTCAATTAATGAGGTATATGGAGAAGGTTCTGCAACCGCAAGTAATATGTATTCTGCGGCAACATATCCATATCAATATATTCCATATGATAGAACTGTAACGGCTAATGTTCCATCTTTAGGTTTTAATTATTCTAATAAAGTAAGATTTGAATCCGCATCATTGGTTACCGATTTATCTTATAAAACAAGAGCAACTAAAAAAGCATTTGACCAGGCACCAATAGATACAAATCGTTTAGGATTATTCTTCTCTCCTATTAAGGAGTTGAATATGGATATCTTAAAAGCATTTGGTGATTTTAACATAGATAATTATATAGGAAATCCAGCCGATGAATATAGAACAACTTATAAAGAATTAGATTCATTAAGACATTATTATTTTGAAAGATTAGATAATAGAGATATCTACGAATATATACGATTAATTAAATATATTGATAGGTCTTTATTTGATACTTTAATTGAATTAGCGCCTGCAAGAACTAATGTAGTAAAAGGATTATTGATTGAACCACACTTTTTAGAAAGAAGTAAAATTAAATGGACAAAACCTGTATCCGAAAGAAATGACTTTGAATCAATTATTGATACAAAAAGAAACATAACTACTACATCCGATTATTTGGTAGAAGAAGCTAACTTAGATGTAGATAATATCAGTCAATTGGCAGGTGAATTGAATAATTATGATTCAATTATTGATATAGCCGATACATCGATAGTAGGTCAAAGTATGATGTATAATGGTGAGATTTTAAATTCTATAAAACCAGAACTTGAAGCGAGTGCACCATTTTTTGATACCAAAATACAATGTCCAGTTGGTGCTAGTTTAATTGGTGAAGCCGATTCAATGACATTTACCGAAATTGGAATGGACCCGAATTCTTTAGCAAATAGAGGATTTGGATTGTACTCAAAGAATGGTGTTGCCAAAATTAATTATTTTGATAATATTTTTGGAAATCACACATCAAGTAGAAGTAACGTATATGTTGTAAAAGAGCAATATACTCAAAAAATAAACACCCAAGTTGCGGGATGGCCGGTAAATGGCGCTACTTTAGGAGAACCCGTAAGATACGTTAAAACACCAGTTACATTATATAGGTATAAAGTTTCAACACTAGCATTTAGTGGAAGTATATCAATTGGAAATGAAATTGTTGGTGTAGAAACGATTAAAGGGTATTTACCAACACACTACAAATATGTGAACAATTTATCTGAAGGATTAAGACGTTCATATTTTAAAGGGTCTGTTCAAAATTCATCAACCACACCGGATGGATTAAGTGCGGTAGAAACATTTATAACAAATCCTAATATTCTTAAAGTTGCTAAGACTGGTAGAGGTAGTGGAGAACCAATTTTGGAAGTTGATTAATTTTAAAAAGGGTTATAGGAATTAATAATTGAAAATAATAATTGGTTATATTTATATTTTAGAAATAAAGAATTAAAAAACAATATCAAATGGCATATTTAGATAACACGGAAATCACAGTAGATGCAATTCTTACCAAAAAAGGAAGACAAAAACTAGCATCTGGACAATCTTTGAACATTACAAAGTTCGCTTTGGGAGATGATGAGATTGATTACACACTATATGAACCAGCTCACCCAAAGGGTTCGGCTTATTACGATTCGGCAATTAGAGCTATTCCTATTACGGAAGCTTCACCTGATGAAACTCAGGTATTGAGATACAAATTAGTTACCCTTCCAAAAGGAACTACTCAAATCCCAACTGTAAGATTGGGTGTACCTTCGATTAGTGTAAACCAAAGCGAAGGAGCGGTTGGACTATTACCAACTACATCACCTGCAGGAAATGCAAGTACTGGATATACTATGGTATTAGCAGACCAAAGAGCAGGTACGTTGACAGTAACTAGAGGAGCAAGTGGAACAGGTAATACATTGTTCTTAGGAGATGAGATAACAACAACTGCGCAGGTTGTAACTGGTTTGGAATTTAGATTTACTCCAAATCCAAGTTTAACGTTAGATGTATCTACAACCATTACCGTATATGGTAATGAAACTGGAGGTTCTCAAACTATACCTGTGATTGTAACATATAAAGCATAATAAAAAGATATAACAAATGGCACTAATTAATGACCCAAATATAACCTCTCAGATAGCAGCATTAGCTAATACTGGGACGGTAGATTCAAATCAACTTGTAACACTTTTAAATTCGGTATTGCCTGCAGGACAACAAATATCAACTGTTGGAGCACAAACAACCGGTATTTACAAAAGATTTGGTGAATTTGATAAAGTAAACGCAAAAATAGAAATCGTAACAACTGGACTATGGTCTGGTGATTCTGGTTCTTTAAATTCGGCATTTACATCATCGATACAAATAGCACAACAAAGTGGACAATATTATTACAATGTGTACGATTTATCACCAGCAACTACTGATGAAGAAGAAGTTCAATTTGCAATAGCGTATGGACACGTTGATGGTAGTGGCTCTGCGGCTTTATCAGTTGATGATAATTCATTATTGGCAACAAAAGCAACATACGCACAATATAAATCAATGTTGTTAGACCCAATCGATTCTAAATTTAATTTTGATAATTCAACTAATATTGCAACTGATGCAAATGGTTGTTATTTTATAAACTTAGCTAGAAATAGATTTAGAGAAAGCATGGATGCAGGTAACTGGTCATTAAAAGTTTCTGGTTCTAATGGATTATTTACTTTTATTGATAATAGTGGTAAGAAATTTGGAGATACTTATGGATTAGCTGGTAATGTATTTAAAGTAGTTTCTGGTTCATTAAATTTAGGAACTCAGAGTGAAGCAACGGTTAAACATTCGGCAGATATAGCTACTGACTTAAAAGCAGGACATACTGCAACGGGTGAAGGATTTGGAGAATTCTATCCTGAAAGAGGTATTATAGTTCTTAATGCTAGAGCAATAGGAAACGTAGTTGGTAATGTTGGAGAAGTTGGATTCCAAAACACTGGTAGTTTACAAGGTGGTATAGCAACAACGCACGAAGCATATAATCAAAAATTATTGTTTTACGCAATTAAAAAAGGTGGTGATTTTGAAGCACGTAGAACTGAAAATATTTCTACTCAACACTTCTTCGTAAGAGCAACAAATAGAGAGTTCAACTACTCTAATAACCCTACTTATGTAGATGCTAATGGATTCTTTACCGAACCAACATTTGAAACTGACCCTCAAACGTTTGTTACAACTGTAGGTCTTTATAATGATTCAAACGAATTGATTGCTGTGGCAAAAACTTCTCAACCAATTGTTAAATCATTTGATAAAGAAGTTTTAATTAAAGTTAAACTTTCATTCTAATCAATAATTATTTTAGATAAAATGATAAGCCCCCTAATCAAAGGGGGTTTTTCATTTATAGAATATTTATATAAAAGAAAATAATAGATGTTAAAACAAATTCCAAAATCCGATATTATAGTAAGACCTCTAAAAGTTTATAAAGAATGGACTTTGGATGAAAATGATATTAACCCTATTTTTGCTAAAAGTGGAAGTATTGGAGATTATGATGCAGAAATTGAAGAAAAATCATATGGATATTCTAAAATAAGTTTATTTCGCTCGATAAAGGCTCAATTTTATTTAAATCCAGAAACATCTTCAATGATAACGGAAGTTGGAAGAAGAAGGTCATACACTTCAAAAAATGAAAGAGTTTTACAGGAACAAATGGCAGTTTTTTCCATACCACAAATATATTATGGTGAAGGTATAAAACCAGGTACGGTTGTATTTACCAACGATGCAACTTCAAAAACATTTACGGATGATAGTTATTCAAATTTAATAGATTCAGGTAGTAATGTAGCTGGTAATATTTTTTACGATAGGGGATTGGTTGTTTTAACTAGAGATATAACAAGCGGTTCTAACGCTGGAAATTTAACTCAATTTACTTTGGACTTTCGTTCTACAAAAACAATATATGAAAACGAAATATTCATACCAGTATTAGAGGGAGAATTTAATTTTTCACAAAACCCATCAGCGGTATATGAAGATGGTGCTAAAAAAGTTAGAATAACCACAAGTAGAGCAGAATCACTGCGAAAAAAACCAAATGATTTAGTTACTACATCTTTTTATGATGCTGGAATTAAAAATGTAAGAAATTCAAAATATGCGTATGTTTCTAAATTAGACCCTACTAAATATGGTAGTTTTGATGATTACGAATATAGTGGTTCTTTAGACCCAACTGGTTCTTATTTAGCTCCATATATTACAACAATCGGATTGTATGATGACTCGTTATCATTGATAGCCGTTGCAAAATTACCACAACCAATTAAATCAGAACCAAACTATCCAATAAACTTTATCATACGTTTCGATACATAACGTTATATTTATACTAAATAAACACATATAAAAATGGCAAGCATTATTGATATATACACAAAATCAATTCCTAAAACAGGAGTAGCTAATACTAAAGGTGGAGATAAAACTCCAATAAACGCCGATGGTGGGTTAAACCTATCAACGGATGAGACCAAACTTACTAAAGCTAGAAAAGGTGCAGTGAATACTACAAAAAAGTATTCAGAACTTTTCAAAAAATAATCAATGAGTTGGAAATTTAATGGAAATATTGTTACGGAGGAAAACACACCGGAAGGTGCGGTTGGGTTTGTCTATAAAATGATACACATACCAACCGGTAGATTTTATATAGGGAAGAAATCCCTAAATCAAGTTCGAAGATTGAAGCCCCTTAAGGGCAAGACTAGAAAGAGAGTTGTTAGAAGTGCTTCCGATTGGGAGAAATACTATTCATCAAACGAATGGATTAAGTCCGAAGTAAAAGAAGGTAGAGCTGGTGATTTTGAAAGAGAAATTATCCAGTTTTGCTTTTCAAAGAAATCCTTATCATATTACGAAATTAAATGGCAGTTTCATTACGATGTACTGGCCAATGAACAATCAATAAACGAAAACCTTATGGGAAAATTCTTCCGTAGGGATATTATAAACCCATAGTTATGACAATACCTGAAATCGCACATAAGTACGGAATCTCCGAAGCTTATTTAAACGCAAAAGATGATGCACTCCAAATAGCAGCAGCATCATTAGTAGACCTTAAAGGAATGGTAAACAATAATGTACCACGAGAACAAATTGCTAATAAATTACAATTCTTAGCAGACTTCCTTTATGATGTAAAGAATTCCAACCATTAATTAGGTTATATCGGATAATTTTCGTATATTTGTGATAATAATATCCAAAATATGCTATCTGGTAGGAATAAATTACAAATAATTACAATATTAGATTCTACACTCGGAGTGGGTTCATCCTTAAAGGGAAACGAACAGGCACACCATTGTCCATTTTGTAATCACCACAAAAAGAAACTACAAGTAAACTTAGATACACAAAGATGGCATTGCTGGGTATGTGATTCTAAGGGTAGGAGTATATATTCTCTACTTCGCAAACTCAATGTAGATGTTAGGGACCTGAATAAGGTTAAAGATGTATATGGGGATGAGCCTGAATATGATTCTAAGGAAGAATATGTAATTAAGTTACAATTACCAAAAGAATTCAAACAATTATACTTTTGTCCAAAAAGTATTAATCCAGCCTATAATCAAGCCCTTCATTATTTAAATAAAAGAGATATCACAAAAGCTGACATCGTAAAGTATAACATCGGATATTGTGAGGATGGGTTATATGGTGGTAGGGTTATTATACCTTCTTACGATGATAGTGGTGACCTTAATTACTTTGTAGCTCGTTCTTTCTATGAAGATGAACCGTACAAATATAAGAATCCGCCAATTAGTAGAGATGTAATTGTGTTTGAGAATCAAATCAATTGGAACGAACCAATTATTTTAGTAGAAGGCGTATTTGATTCGTTCTCAGTAAAGAGAAATGTAATTCCATTGTTAGGTAAGTTTTTACTTAGCAAGTTAAAAAATAAAATTATGGAAAAGGGTGTTAAGGATGTAACAATTATGTTAGATTCTGATGCCGTAGATGATTCCACCAAACATACCGAATGGTTTATGAAAAATGGAATTAAAGTAAGGAACATTATACCAACTGATAAAGATGCTGGTGAAATGGGATTTGAAAAAGTAAATGAACTATTGAAAGGTGCTAAAGAAACCGGATGGGATGACTTAGTTCTATCCAAACTAAATAATATATGAGGTTAAAGAGAATTTATCATATTGCGGATATACACATTCGTAACATTAAAAGACACAAAGAGTTTAGACAAGTATTTTACTCAATGTTTGAGGAAATACAAAAAAGAGGAACGGAAGATTCTATTATCTATTTAGCTGGGGATATAGCTCATGCTAAATTGGAAATGAGTCCTGAATTGGTTAGTGAGATTAGTTGGTTATTTACGGAATGTAACAAACTATGTCCTACAATTGTAATCGCTGGTAATCACGATTGTAATATGAATAATTCGGATAGAATGGATGTACTTACTCCAATCGTTGATGCATTAAAACTACCAAACCTAACTTATTTAAGAGATACGCAAGTTTATGGTATTGGTGGAGTTGATTTTGCAGTATTTAGTATATTTGACAACAAAGATAACTGGCCTAAAGCAAACACTCTATTTGCAAACAAAAAGATTGCATTGTTTCATGGACCTGTTGATAACTCTACAACCGATGTAGGATATGTGGTTAGTAGTAGACACTTTACAACTGAAATATTTGATGGATATGATTTAGCCCTTTTGGGTGATATCCATAAAAGACAAGAGATGGTATCACCAAGTGGTTGTAAGGTGGTATATGCCGGTTCTTTGGTACAACAAAACTTTGGTGAGACATTAGATAAGCACGGATTCTTAGTTTGGGATTTAGATACAATGACCTATGAGGAAGTTGATATCCAAAATGATTATGGATATTATACTATGGATATCGTAAATGGTGTAGTGCCGAATGTAATTAATTTACCAAAGTTTCCAAGACTTAGAGTAAGGTTTTCCGAAACTGATGCAGCAGATACAAAGAGGGCAATAACTGAAATCAAAATAAAGTATGGAGTTGAAGATTTTACAATAATAAAAACCGATAGTTTAGCAAAGAAAAAAACCGGTGATAGAGATAACCAAATAGAACTTGAAGATATTACAAATGTTAATTATCAAAACTCTTTAATAACCGATTATATACAAAGGATGATGCCATTTGTAACGCCGGAAGATATATTAGGAATCCAATCATTGAATAACGAAATTAATAGTAAGATAGTAATAAATGATTTAACCCGAAATGTACAATGGAAGCCGTTGAGATTTGAATTCTCTAATATGTTCTCCTATGGTGAAGATAATATAATTAATTTTGATAAGGTTAGCGGACTAATGGGATTATTCGCACCAAATGCTAGCGGAAAATCATCCCTATTTGATGCGATATCATTTTGTTTGTTCGATAGATGTAGCAGGACATTCAAAGCAAGTAATATACTAAATAATCGTAAATCAGACTTCCATTGCCAATTGGACTTTAATGTAGAAGGAATCCCTTACTATATAAGGAGAGAAGCAAGGATGGTTAATAATGGAAGGAACGTTAAAGTAGATGTTCAATTCTGGAGGGTAAAAGACGGTATATCAGAATCCCTTAATGGAACTGAAAGGAGAGATACTAACTCCATCATTGAACAATACGTTGGTAGGTATGAAGACTTTGTACTTACCGCTCTATCCCTTCAGGGAAACAATACCTTATTCATTGATAAATCACAATCGGAGAGAAAGGATTTGATGGCCCAGTTTATGGGGTTAGATATATTCGATAAGTTGTATGAGGCTGCTAATGAAGATATTAAGGAAGTGAGTGCACTTATCAGAAATTTCAAACGTACTGATTTTACAACCGAATTAGCGACAAAAGAAACCGACCTAAAGGAATCAAAAAAAATTGTAAACGAGTTAGAGATAACCCTTAAAGATTTGAATAAAAAAAAGGAAGGAATCCAAAATCAAATATCTGACCTAAAGGAATCACTAACCCCAATTGATAGTCGATTAGAACTATCCACGTTAGAGGCAGCAAAGGGCAGCATTGAGAGCAAATTGGTAACTAACAGAAAGGATAGAGAAGATAAAGAAGTTAAGATAAACGAATACCAGACACTTTTAAATGAAGTATCACAATCCATAAATCAACATTCGGAAATAAATGGATTATCAATAGATGATGCTAAAAAAGAGTGGGATTTAGCAAAGGGTAAAATTGCAGATGTACAACAACAAATAGATAGATTAGAATCACAATACGAATCTAATTTAGATAAGTTAAAACATTTGGAACAACATGAATATGACCCCAATTGTCAGTATTGTATGAATAATGTATTCGTTAAGGATGCTATTGCTACTAAAGAAGTTGTTAAAACACAAGAATCTCAATTAGAAACTCTTAATATTGGTCACCATGCTTTAATCAAAGCAACTGAACCTTTTTCTGATGTTGAAGATGTATGGGGTAGTTTAGTAGAACTTCGTAACAAATATCAAAAAGGTGAAATCATTATACAAAAAACACAAGCGGAGTGGGATGGTTTAGGAACTCAATATGAACTCCTAATAACACAACTTTCTGGAATAAAAGCGGATATTAATAGGTACAATGCAATATCAGAAACTATATTACAAAATAAAGAAATAAATGAACGCATTAAAACTTTAGAAATTCAAAAAAAGGAATTTGATAAAGATATTTCGGATACAAATAAAAAGATTTTACAAAAAACTGGTGAAATTGGTTCTATTGATTCATTTATCAATACCACTAAAGCAAAGATAAATGAAGTAAAAGATTTAGAAAATAAAAATACACTTTACACTTATTATTTAGATGCTGTAAAAAAAGATGGAGTACCTTATGAACTTATTTCTAAAGCAATGCCTGTAATTGAAAACGAAGTAAACAACATATTAGCACAGGTTGTAGATTTCTCACTCTCAATGGATACTGATGGTAAAAATATTAATGCAAAACTTGTCTATGAAGACCAAGAGTGGACATTGGAAATGGGTAGTGGTATGGAAAAATTTATTAGTGGATTGGCAATCAGAGTTGCACTTATAAACATATGTGGATTACCCCGTCCAAACTTCTTAGTAATAGATGAAGGGTTTGGTACATTGGATGCAGATAACCTATCATCATTGTTTATGATGATGCAGTATCTTAAAACTCAATTCGATTTTATTTGGGTTATTTCTCACTTAGAACAAATGAGAGATATTGTAGATGGGTTGATAGAAATAAAAAAAGAAAACGGATTTTCTAAGATTAAATTTTAGATGTAACCGGTAATATATTTTTAGGTGTGGTCTTATTTAAAGACTGCACCTTTTCTTTTATAAGGGTTTCCACTAACCCATTTATCTTATAACCCTTCTCTTTACAAAATTCTTTTAATACTTGATGAATTTCAGCATCAATTTGTATCATAGCGTATTTTTTCATATACTTCTTTAGTTTTATTTAGTATTCTTTAGTTTTTATTAATTATAAATATTAAACCTAATATTTATTAACAAATAATCATAGAATCAAATGCCGATAATAAAAAAATATGCTGAAACATTAACAGCACCATTAACAAATTATAATACGTTTTTGGTGGATGATAACCCTAATTCAACTTATTTCAAAGTAACTGAATTTACCGATGTATTTACTGGCGGTAAAAATGGGTTTTTAATCGAAGGTTCTCCGTACCTAAAAGAAACAACTGAAATAAAAATTCAAATATTAGATGTTAATGGAGACCCAATATATTATGAGCCTGGTAATGGTATTCCTGAATACTATGAGGGATTATCAAAATTAATTGCAGTTTATGTTTATGAAGATACTCCAATTGGAGAAGCTAAGATTACAATTTTAGGAGAAGCAAAAAATTATATAGATGCAGATGGGATAACGCAAGAAATTCCAGATGAGTGGAAAAGTGTTTATAACTTAAAATGGGAAAAAACATTTAAAGTAAATAGATTACTTTCCAATGAAGATAAAGTTAGATTTTATAAAAGACCGGTTGTTAATATTACCGAAATAGTAAAACCAATATTTTCAAACGTTGTTGCACAAAAAATACAAACGGGTTCGGTGAATGGTACATCTCAAACACCTGTAGCCGGCCAATCATTACTAAATTATACATCACCAACTTCATATCTACTAACTACGGTAGGTAATACATTTTGGACAGCATCGGTAGTTGATACTTATTTGGAATTTCCTAATTTATCTTATAGACCATTGGTAACCGAAATAATAAATGACAGACAAATTATTGTACAACCACCATATTACGATGAAGCACAAGGTAGTATAGCTGTAGTTGAAAATTTTACAAATGAAGGTTTTACTGCATCTTTTAATTACACGGAGGGGGTTGATAATTTAAAAACGGCATTGACTGGTTCTTTTGCTAAAATTAATATTACCGATTTAACTACATTTGTTGGAGATGTTGCTAGAGTAAAAATATTTAGAAAATCGCAATCAGATTTAGCGGATTATCAATTTATTCAGGAAATACAATTGGAATCAAATGAATTGCTTATAGATTTAGAATCTCAAATTAAAAATCAAGAATTCTATGGGATTTTTGATAAAGAAAATTTTAAATCACAATATCCAACTGGATATTGGGTGTCATCGTCAAATTCTTTAACAACAGCATTTAATCAAAATTATTTATTTAATTCAGTAAAACTAGATGGAAATCTATCATCGAATTATTATTACACATCAAAATCATTTAATCTAACTGAAAATACAGAATATACACTTGGATTAAATTACAGAGGAAATAGTACAACCGTAGGACAATTAGGGCAACTTAGAGTTTTTATTAGTGGTTCTAAAGATTCGGTAATTGGTGGAGATGAACAAGATATAATAACATTTAAAGCGAATTCATCTGCTATTTTACAAAAACAAATAGCGTCTGTAAATTTTAAAGCTGAAAATTTTACAAATTCAAAACTATATTTTGAAGTAAAAGGAACTGGATGGCATATAGCTGATGTAAGTTTAAGAGCCGCTCAAGAAACGGCATATTCTCCTGATGAAATAACATTTATACAATCAGTACCGAGAAGTTTACCGGTTGAAACTTTTGATTATCGTTTTGAATTTTATGATATAAATAACAACTATGTTCCCGTATTAGTAGAAGAATCTAAAACATTCGATGGTGGTAATTTACAAACAATTAGAAAACAATTAAGATTAATAGCATCAAGTGCAGGATTTCAATTTGATTCCGGTTCTAATCCAGTACCACCTACAATTATAACAATAGAGGAAGAAAAAACTTTACTAACAGGTTCGGTTCATTATACATCGGCATCATTTGATTTTTTTGGAAACGCATTATCTTCATCACAATATACGCAATCAATCTACCAACAACCAATACCTCTTTATTCTGGTAGTGGTCAATATCCTGGAGTATTACAAGGAATTGGAACTGATAATGTTTTTATGAGAGTCCAAGATTTCACAGGTTCTAGAAGTGATATAAATGTTCAATTAATAAAATTAACTGGAGAGTGTGAAGGATTTACTGATACTATTAACATATATAAAATATTAGATGGGTTTGGTGGAGTAAATCATATTATTAGACCTTTTAGAGGAACTCAAATACGAAATAGTAGTACCTCATCGTTAGAAATACAGGCAGTAAGAATTGACGGTATAAATGATATTTTATTAAGTAAACAATCTTATAAAAACTTTTCTGATATTCAACTACATATAATATCTCGTTCAAAAAATTATGAACTAAATCCAAATTTAGAACCTGATAGATTTGTAAATTTATCATATGTTACTGCGAGTAATATGATTTATGGATTAACAACGGGCTCTGTTGGTACAGGACAAATAGATTATAATGCAGTATTCAATAGAGATTCAATAGATTTTAGAAGGACAATTTTCTTAATGCCTTCTTCATCAGCGGCATCAGGTCCGGCATACGCAGTATCATCATCGGTTTTGGCATCAATTATATTAGAAGATTTGCAAGATGGTTTGGATAGTGGTAAAGTGTTATTTAATGTAGATACGTTTACAATAAATCCAAGAATTGAATCCGCATTTCGACCTACCTTTGCATTCGCAACAGCATCATTTGCAAAAAGAGGTACTGCGCCTGGAGAAATAGAATCAGTAACATCTTCGTTTCAGGTATATCCATCGATGTCAATTAACAAAGATTGGGTTCCTGAATATTGGTTATATTATCATACACAAAGTTTAGACCCAACTTTAACAGTTGTTGCAAGAGATGAAAATAAAAATATAATTCCATCACAAGTTGTAAGTGGTAATGTTAGGAGTCCTTTAAATCAAAGTAAAAATTTAACATTAACATTTGTTTATACTGAGCCTTGGACTTCGGCATCGGTGAGTATTGATAAAACATTTACAATTGTACCGGAAGGAAAGCAAGGAGATGAAAGTATTGTATTTGAAGTAAATCCGATATCAATTACACTTGGTGCAAATTCAAGAGGGGTTATAAATGATTTTAAACCATCTATTACTGATATTAAATTAAAGCAAGGTGCTTCCTATCTTGCGTTTAGTGCAAGTGCACATACTTTAAATAATTTAAGTACACATGGTACTTTTTATATAGCAACTTCTTCTATAATTGAAAAAAATGTTAAAGCTGGTAATGTACAATTTACATCATCATTTGGAGTACCATATACTGCATCATTGATAGTAAGTGCTTCATCTAATATGAGAGAATTAAGTGGAAGTATTGAGTATCCATTAATTATACATCCTTACTTTACTTCATCAATTTATACGGCGAGTGTGATTGTTAATTATACTAAGGTATTGGAAGGAGCTCCACCAATTCAAATATTAATATCACCACTATCACCATCATTGATATCGGATGAAGTTGGATTTGTTACTAATACAAATTACGCAGCGGCTAATACAACAATTCAAGTAAAAGAAGGAGATGATTTTTTAAGATTTACAACTCAATCAACTGATCCTGGTACTTGGAGAATAAATAAAGTAGAAACTAGTAGTTCACTAGGAATATGGCCTATTAGAACGGGCTCTGGTACTGATTTTACAAGCCCAACGTTATTTAATACACATGGACCGAGTTCATCATCGTTTAGTACAGCAACTTTAAATTTTAATAGATTTGACCATCCATATGTTTCGGCTAACGCAATATACACCATTCAAGTATATCCATTTGCGTTAGGAGCCGGACATCTATATACATCATCTATTTTTACTCGTACACAAACATTTACAAAAAATATAACACCGCCTAAAGCACGTAGTGTTGATTTTAAAGCATCTTCATATACGGTAAACTATGATAGAAATGGTAGAGTTAGTGCTTTATCCAATAATCCAATTATATTATCTGCAACAGCATTTAATACAACATCATCTGCAGATAAAGTATATTTTTCTATATATGATATTGCTTTAGATGGTTCTGAAACATTTAACTCGCAATTTGTTGGTTCTGGAAATCCTGCTTTTTGTGATTTGTTTGACCAAGTAAACTATTCTGATATAGCACCTGATACACAAAGAACATTCAAAGTTAAAATAACAGACGGAAATCCATATACATCTCCAACTGTAAACCCATATAGAGCAGAAGCTCAATTAACTATATCCGGTGTAAAGGCAGGGGCTGATTCGTATAAACTTGCTTCAACCAATGATAATTGTTCTATAACCGCAGATTTGTGGACAACGAATGTTAGTGGTACGGGAATGAAAATAACAACATTCAATGGTAATCAACAATTAACAAATGCAAATCCATTACCACTTCCTAACAACCCAAATGATTTGGATTTTAATAATGAACCAATAGGGGTATTAGGATTTTCATCCGCATCCATTGTTTACAAAGATAATTGGATTAATCAATCAACCGTATTTCCAAACCCCACAACAAATCCTGCAACACTTGGAAATATTACGGGTTGGACTTCTCCCGCTACGAATAAAAGTGGAACTATTGTATATAGAGTAGATTTCGAAGGAGATAAGTCGAGTACAAATACTAGTATAAGGCCTTTAGCAAGACAAACACAATTTGTAACACAATCATTCTCAGTTCAATTTGAAGCACCTGCTCCGTATGATGTTAAGATGACTAATGAAAATGCATCGGTAGTTTACAAAGTATCAGGACAATATGATTTGACAGGAACAAGTAATATTATTAGAGTATTTAGAGGTAGTACTGAATTGGTGAATACAAACCCATTACCAGCTGCTGAAACCGATGCGTATGGTACTACGGGTTTATCAAAAGAAAAATGTAGAGTAACAATATCTAGTAAATCAGGTCACCTTACTTTGGCAGGTGGTTTAACCGCAGGGCAATTCATAAGTGGAACACCTGCGACAATTGGAATTATTACCGGTTGGGCTGATCCTGTAAATAACCCAACCGCAGAAATTGTGTATCAAATAGAATGTGAAGGTAGACAAACTTTAATTAAAACACAATCATTATCAATACAATATGAAGGTAATACAGGACCTGGTATTGTAATGAGAGGTATTTGGAGTGGTAGTGTTGATTACATTGGTGCGGTTGAAACTACAAATAAACGTAGAGATGCGGTAATATGGCCAAATCCAGCAAACTATAATAACGAAACTCATTATTGGGCAGCTGCAAGTGGCTCAGGTCCTAATACGGGAAAGAAACATAATCCAGCAATAATCGTAGGACCACAACAACCGGATAATGGTGGTTCTGCAGCACCTTGGGTTGATAGTGACCATTGGCAATATTTGGGTGAAGAAGAATTCTTTGTAGCAGCTAAGATTGCAATATTTGAAGAATCGTTTGTAAAAAATACAATTAACGTTGGAGTTAAAGATATAAACACTCCATTCGCAAATATTGTAATTGCAGGTGGAAGAACTGACCCGTATATTGCAATTGGACAAACTGGTACTGTGGGAACTGCGGGAACTGCCGGCTCATCCGCAGCAGCTACCGGAGTTATAGGATATGATAGGCCTGGTGTATTTTTAGGAATATATGAAAATGGTGCAGCTGGTACTACCGGTAGGCTCTCAATCAAAACCACTTCTACTTCTGGAAAGGGAATGTTTTGGGATGGTGATACATTAACAATAATTGGAGCAATTAGACAAATTGAACCAGGAGTTAGTGAAGGTTCATTAAGAGGAGCTTGGACAGCTGGTGATACCTATTTCACAAATGATATAGTTTCATACGGAGGACAGAGTTGGAGATGTACATCGGCTCAAGCACAAAACTATCAACACGTTGCAACAAATAATACAAACGCACTAACAGGATATCCTGGTTCAGGTCCTTGGTCAATTGCGGCCGCAGCAGGAACATCCGGTACTGCGGGTAGTGGTGGTACTGCAGGAACTGCGGGAACTGCAGGTGGACCTGGTCCTGGTGTAGTTTATAGAGGTCCGTGGGCTGAATTCGAATCCGATGGAACTACCCCTAAAGCATATTATAGAGACCCAGCATCACCTGCACTTGCTACAAGACGTGATGTTGTTAAAGGTAGTAATGGTCAATATTATTTATGTAAGGTAAATCACACAACAGCAGTAGGTAGTGGAGGTGTTTCAACTAAACCAATTACTGGTGTTGATTACGCAACATATTGGGAATCATTTGGAGCAACATTTAGTTCAATCGCAACTGATATTTTATTAGCACAGGATGCAACTATTACCCGTGGTTTAGTATTAGGGCAGGAAGCTAGTACGAGTGGATTTATAAGAAGTGCAGATGCATCATCACTAACAACAGGCTCAGCTCCCGGTTTCTTTTTAAGGGAAGATGGACAATTTAGATTTGGAAATAATCCTGATGATGTTCACTACGCAGTAGGTAGTAAACCACCATTTATGAGTTGGGATAACGTGACTTTAACAATTAGAGGAAAAATAGAAACCGATGCAAATACTGTTTCTCAAATTGGTGATTGGGAAGTATCGGACGGAAATTTTCAACATAATAGTGAACAAATTGTTTTAGATGCATCTCTTAAACAAATTAAGATTTCTGATTCTAGTAATGTACCAAGAGTATTTATTAAGCAAGGTGAAGTTACAATCCCATCATCAGGCACCTCAATTAACATTGATGCTCCTGCATCATATGACTTTGGATATTATGGCACCAGTACATATACGAGTTTGGGAAGTCTATATGTACAACAAGAGACACTTGATACTGTTGGAGTTGTTATTGCAGATGCAGGTACATATGTTTTAGTTTCTCCAAACTTTGGAAGTGATTATATAACATTGGAATCGGATAGTAATTTCATTGGTGGATATGCAAGCGTTAGTGTATCAATAGAATGTTGGACAACTGCCGCACGCAGCGGTACGAATATTTCAAGTCTAACCATAGCGTATAATAGTGGCATGAATGGTCCATCCGAAACTGATTACACTTCTATGAGTGGTGGAACGTTTTCGGTGACATTTCCAACGGCGGGTACTTATTATTTCCATACGGTAACAACTCTATATGCTTACATTCCCTATACATCAACCTTGATTGTTTATGGACAGATAAATCCAGCTTCGATAGCACCATCACTACAATTCGCGCAAACTGAAATTGGTAGAGATGGATTGATTGTCCTATCAAATGCCACAAACTACGCTTCAGTTAAAAGAACTACAACTGCACCAATCATACAAATAGCAACAGATGGGTCCTATCCTGGTATACAAATTACAAACACCAACGTATCAGCAACAGCTAAAGCAATTGAGGTATTGGCAGGTGATGTGACCGTATCCGGTACCGGAAATAACATATTGATAGCAGGTGGTTACATTGGAACATCTAACACAAACGGTGGTATTCGTTTTGGAACAGATGGAACTAATTCAAAGATGACTGGGCAAAATTGGCCATCACAAGCAGCAAACGTTGCAACCGCACGATTAAGACCTGGTAATACAGTATTTGGTATATCTGGTAGAGAATTGATATTTGATTCATCTACTATAAGAATTAAAACGGATATAGAAGATTATCCAAATAGTGCATATGATAGTATAAAAAAATTAAAACCTATTTTATATACACCTTTAAAAATAGTTAATAGTACTACATACGAAACAGATGGTGAAGAAGATTATTCGGTAACATATCCAATGCCAAATGCAAAAGAATATATTGGTAAGCAAGGTGGATTTATAGCAGAATGGTTAGATGAAGATCCTGAATTAAGAAGATATGTTTCTTATGGAGTTAGTGGAAGTGTAGTAACGACCGATTCATTATCTTATGATAAAATAGTAGTTCCACTAACAAAAGTAGTTCAAATTCTTATGGGTAAAGTAGAAGCTTTAGAAGCATACATAAGTTCTTCAAAAATATAAAAACTATATATTTATATATATAAAAAATAATATTATGGGATTACAAACTGAAAAATTAGAAGAAAGTATTTTATCAAAGATAAAAGAACTTAATAACCGCAAAAACGAACTAATTGCAAATGCAGGACAATTGCATTTGGATGTAGCCGAATTGAATAAAATCATATTAGTTATAGAAGATGAATATGTTCAAACAAATAAAGAATTAAATATAATCTTAGCCGATTTAAATCAAAAATATCCAAACGGAGAAATTAATTTAGTAGAAGGTAATGTAACTTTCTAAAATAAATTTGGTTATTTTAAAAAAAATTCGTATATTTGTTACAATATGGCAAAGAAAAAGTTACTTTATGTCTGTCCACATCTTTCTACCGGCGGACAACCCCAATATACATACAAACAGGTAAAGCATTTTATCAATGAGTTTGAAATCGAAATTGTTGAAATAAACAATAGTGGTGGTGATGCTTTTGTGGTTCAAAAAAATAGAATCAAATCATTAGTACCTATACACACACTTGGAGATAACAAATCACAAATAGTTGATATTATAAATGTATTTCAACCTGATATTATACATTTTCAAGAGATACCACAATTTGATTTAGCAACAAATATATTAGATAGAATATTTTCAGATAAAAGAAAGTATTTTATAGTAGCATCTACACATGGTTCATTGACAAATCCATCTGAAATATCTTATCATCCTGATAGATATGTTTTAGTATCGGAGTGGAGTAGGCAGAAATTTATTGATACTGGAGTAGAAACTGATGTATGGGAATATCCTATTGAAGAATATGAATTTGATAAATCAGTTGCTCAAAAAGAATTGGGATTAGACCCAACTTGGAAACACATACTTAATGTTGGATTATTTGCACCTGGTAAAAATCAGGCTGAAATATTTGCAATAGCAAGACAATTGGAAAAGTATAAAATTAAATTTCACTTTGTAGGAAATCAAGCTGGTAATTTTGAACATTATTGGGGCCCATTGCTGAAATTTGTTCCTGATAATTGTATTATATGGGGAGAAAGAAATGATGTGGATACATTCTATTCAGCGTGTGATATGTTTTATTTTAGTTCTAAATTAGAATTAAATCCATTGTCTGTAAAAGAAGCATTGAGTTATAAATTACCTTCTATATTTAGAAAGTTATATACATATTTGGATACATACGATAATAATCCATTAGTAACTTATATAGATGATGATTTAAAATTAACTAAACGAATTATTTTAGAAAAATTACAACCTGAATTTAATGAAGTACCTGGATATTTTTCGTACAATGATTTATACGATTATGTTGCTGATAATGTAACACCTAATTCTACATTAGTTGAGGTTGGGACTTGGCTTGGTAAATCTGCAAACTATTTGTTAGATAAACTTAAAGAATCAAAAAAAGAAGTTAATTTTGTAACAATAGATACTTTCAAAGGAACTGATGATGAGGAGTTGCATCAAAACATAGTAGGGGCATTTAATGGAGATATATTTTATGAGTTTATAGATAATACGGTTCTCTCAAATAATTATGGTTCGTTTGATATTATAAAAGATACTTCACATAATGCAGCTAATCAATTTACAAACAATAGTATTGATTATATAATGTTAGATGCTGGACATTCATACGAAGATGTTACCAATGATATAAAAATATGGTATAATAAAATAAAACCAGGTGGTATTATTAGTGGGGATGATTATGGTGGAAGTTATTTTCCAGGCGTAACACAAGCGGCAGATGAATTCTTTTATAAACAATTTAGTAGAGGATTTAGAACTTGGTATCGTAAGAAACCTCGTATCCAAATAAAACATATGTTGACTAGACCCGATGATATGAGAGAAAGGGTATCTATTCAATCTATAAAACAATTGGAAAAATACGGAATGTATTATGAACCAATTGTAAATGAACCATATGAAGGATTTGCGCCAGCTGAAAATTGTAGAAGACCTGAGCATATAAGTAAAGATAATAAGCCGGGCGAATTATATCCTGGTGCTGGTTTAGGTTGGATGACTGGTAGACATTATGGATGTTATTTAGCACATAGAATGGCATTAGAAACAATAGATACTGAAAACTTTGATTATACTTTAGTATTTGAAGCAGATGCATTTATCTATACCGGATTAGAAGAATTTGTTGAGATAGTACATAGAGCATGTTTCTTATCAGAAAGAGATGATGTACCATTTATTTCATTCGCAGATAATCCATCGAGAAGTAAAGAAAAAATAGATGAGTTGTTTTCAAAAACAGCACCGAATCAAGACCTTGCACATTGTTATTTAATTCCAAATAGAGAGAAGCAATGGTGGGCAGATAGATTAAAAGATTGTGGTTGGGATGTTGGAGACCTTTGGTATAATCACGTATTTGCTAATTATCCAAGACCACGTTATACAACCAACAAATTGTATAGTAAACAAGCGGAAGGATTTTCTTTATTAGATTTAACAGTTAAAACTTGGAGTTAATGATATACGATAATTTAAAGAAAAATAAAAACAATATAGTTGAAGTAAAAAATAAAGTAATAATTTATTTTGTCAATGGCCCATATGTGGAAGTGCAGGGAAATATAAGTTCTGATTATACCGTTGAGTTTATAGACAATAAAAGTGGAAAAATTTATTATTCAACTACAATAAAAAATAATTGTTGGTGTAAATGTAATATAGAATATTTTGTAGAATGGAATATAAAGATTTATGAAAATGGAAAATTATGGTATGAATATCTTTACGATGCAAAGGATAAACGTGTATATATAGCAATAGATTCAAAGGCATTAGGAGATTCATTGGCTTGGTTTGCATATGTAGATGAATTTAGAAAAAAACATAATTGTAAGGTAATAACTTCAACATTTATGAATCATATGTTTATAGACCAATATCCTGAAATATCATTTGTAGAGCCAGGAACAAATGTAGAAGGATTATATGCAATGTATAAAATTGGATTGTTTTATAACGATGATAGTAGAATTAATCTTTATAAAAATCCAATAGACCCAAAAGCACAAACAATGCAAAAAATGTGTTCTGATATATTGGGATTAGATTTTGTAGAAGTAAAACCTAAAATTAAAAAAAGAAATTTACAAATAGACCCAACACTTAAACAAGTTTGTATTGGAGTATTTGGCACAGCGCAATCCAAATTTTGGAATAATCCAACGGGATGGCAGACTGTTGTTGATTGGTTAAATAACAAAGGATATACGGTAAAATTACTTTCAAAGGAAGGGGATGATTATATGGGAAACAAATTACCAAAAGGAGTAGTTCAACATCCACACGGTCCTTTAGAATTAGTTATGGATGAAATGTTAAAATCAAAAGCATTTATTGGTATAGGTAGTGGATTAAGTTGGTTAAGCTGGTCTTTAAATGTACCAACTGTTTTAATAAGTGGATTCTCATACGATTGGGCAGAAATGGAAGATTGTGTAAGAATTGCTGCACCAAAGGGAAAATGTGAAGGTTGTTTTAATAGAGTAAGATTAGACCCATCCGATTGGAATTGGTGTCCAGACCACAAAGGTACTGAAAGACAATTCGAATGTACAAAATCGATAACATCCGAATCAGTAATAAAAGAACTAGAGAAATTTTTGTAATGAAAAAGATTTGGGTAAATGGAACGTTTGATGTGTTGCACATTGGACATATTAGACTTATATTACACGCGGCATCTTTGGGTGTATTAAGAGTGGGTATCGATACTGATGAAAGAGTTCGTTCAAAAAAAGGAATAGAAAGACCTTTTAATAAATTAGATGACCGTATGGAATTCCTATCTGCTATCTCAGGCGTTGATAGTGTTGTATCGTTTGGTACGGATGATGAACTTCGTAATTGTATAAAAGAATGGGATGCGGATATAATGGTTATTGGTGGTGAATACAAATATAAAGAAATAATAGGATTGGAGAATGTACCTAGTATTGAATTTTTTGAAAAAATAGAAGGATTTAGTACAACTAATATATTAAAAAATAAAAAGTAATATACTTATATATATAAAAACAAAAACAAAAACTTATGGCAGAATTAGATAAAATTCCACAAAAACAATCAATTGAGATTGAATTGGTAAAATTGGATGAAAATGTATTAAACAGCATCACCGAGTTAAACCAAAAAGCTGCGGCGATTATTCAAGAATTTGGAAAAGTCTACGTTAGAAAAAAAGAAATTGAATTAGATATAATCTCTATGGATGAATTTTTAGTACAAGGGCAAGAAGAATTAGCAGCTACTAATAAAGAATTAAGAGATATACTTGATGCTTTAGATGAGCAATATCCTCAAGGTAGAATTAATATACAGGATGGTACAATTCAATATCAACCTGGAGCACCTACTAGAAAACAACAAGCTGAACAACAGGCACAACAAGCTCAACAACCTGCTAGTTCTGGTATGAAAGTTGTAAAAGAATAATATCCAATATTTATATAGTAAGATAACTATATGAAAGGATTAGCAAAATTTTTAGTAGAAACAATATTGGATGAAGCGGCTGAAATGGACAAAGTAGTTGTTGTCTATTCTGGCCGCTTTCAACCATTCCATAAGGGACATTACGCAACTTATGAAAATTTAATACGCAAATTCGGAAAGGATAGCGTATATATCGGAACTTCTAATGTTACCGATTCAAAAAAATCTCCATTTAATTTTAAGGAAAAGAAAGCAATAATGATGCAGATGTTTGGAATTCCATCATCTAAAATTGTTAATGTCAAAAATCCATATAGACCCGAAGAAATACTAAATAAGTATGATTCGGATACAACAGGTTTAATTGTTGTAGTTGGTGAGAAAGACCAAAACCGATTAAGTGGTAACTATTTCACTCCATATAAAGGTAAGGTAGAACAAGGATATCTGGATAAAGGATATGTGTACGCTTCACCTGCTCAATCAAATCCTATTAGTGGTACTGATGTTCGTTATTGGTTAAGCGCCGGTAGTTCCGATGATAGAAAGAAAAACTTCACGAAAGCATATCCTAAGTTTGATTCTCAAATATTCAAATTAATTACTCTTAAGTTAAAGGGTTTAAAAGAATGTATTAACGAAGAAATTAAACTAAACGTAAAAATCGGAGATACTATCTTAATGGGTAGATTTAAAAATAAAAAAGTAGTTGTAAAAACAATAGGTACAGATGATTGGGGAATGCCAACAATAAATGGTAAGAAGGTAGCAACATTTAGAATTCCTAAAAAAGAGGAATTGAAAGAAGCTGCATCTAACGGTGGATTTAGTGGAGCGGATGAGCCTGATACATCATTTGTAGCAGATAGACAGAAACGAATATTAAATAAAGAAAAGCCTGAAAATTGGTATAAGCAAGGTGGATATACTCAATTGGATAAGCCTAAAGCGGATAATATGAGAGGAGTTGGTAAGACAAAAGATACTGAAACTCAATTTAGAAAATCATATTATAAAATAAATAATGTAGAAAAAAGTACATTAAATCCAGCTGATGACCCACATAAAGTTGAAGATTGGAAAGAAGTAAAACCTAAAAAAGCAGTAAAAAAACCTAAAAGATTTTGGGAACTTCCTGAAAATCAAAAAGATACAATAATTTCAAAAGAAGATATTAAAGAAATAGTTGAGGATTTTGATAACCTATTAGATGAGATGGGATTGGGTGGTGGTGCTGGTGTAGGTTTAAGTTTACCCGGTGGATATATTAATGGTGCACCAAAAGCTGATGATGTTAAGAAAGTTAGTAAGAAACTTAATAACAAAGGAATGAGTGGGTATGAGGAGATTGATGAGATAGCTGTACAAACTGATATGATTCCTGGTGGTTTAGCTAAAGGTAAAACTTTAATAGATTTGGCTAAGAAGTACGATGAGAAAGGATACTATGACCCAAAACAATTTGCGGCAAAGGTTATTAAACCTCAATTAATGAAAGGTATTAAAGTTGAAATGGAACACACAACTGATGTTCGTATTGCAACTGAAATAGCAATGGACCATTTATGGGAAGATTTAAAATACTACGATAAGTTAGCAACTATTGAAAATGAAAACACAATTATAGAATATACCGGTAATGGGGCTTTCCCTCAGGATGGTAATACAACAACTGGATATATATGGAACTCTGACTGGGATGATTATGATAAGCAAAAATATTATTTAGATAATTTGGAAGATTGGGATTTTGTTGATGAAATACCATCTGAAAGAGAAAAGAAAAACTCCGTAGACCAGAAATTACCAATAGATAGTCATAATGATACTACTGATAAATACAATCGTATATTAAAGCATGATTTAAAATCCCCAATTGATTTTCTTAAAGAATCTTTATTATTGGAAGGTGGGGCATATGGACATATGAACCATCCATTTGATATTGAAATGAATCTTACATTTGGAGATTTAAAGCAAATTGTAGTAAGAGCATTAAATGGTGATTTGGAATTGGCAAGAGAAAAGACTGATGGGCAGGCATTGGCAATTAGTTGGGTGAATGGAAGATTAGTTGCTGCAAGAAATAAATCACATACAAAAAATAAAGGTGAAGGTGCAATGACCGTTGGACAAGTTGCAAAACAATTTGCTGGTAGAGGTTCATTAACTGATGCATATACATTTGCTATGAATGACCTTTCTCAAGCTATATCAGGATTATCAGAACCACAGCGTAAAAAGATATTTAAAGATGGTGCGTGTTTTATGAATTTAGAAGTGATATATCCACAAAATGCAAATGTAATCCCATACGGACAACCATTATTAGTATTTCACGGAACTTTTGAATATAATAAAGAAGGAGAAATCATTGGAGAAAATCAATCCGCTGCATCTATATTAGCCGGAATGATTAAACAAGTTAATAAGCATGTACAAGATACATACACAATACAAGGACCTCCAATGCAGTCATTACCAAAATCAGAAAATCTTTCCAAATTACAAGGAAAATATATATCGATGATTAACAGGCTTCAAAATGAGTTTAAATTATCGGATAGTGATGGTGTAGCTGATTATCATCAAGCTTGGTGGACCGATTTTGTTGAAAAAGGTGCAAAGAAGTTAGATATTGGTTCAAAAATAGGATTAGTTAAAAGATGGGCGTTTGGTGATAAATCAATGCGTATAAATCAAATACAAGATGATAAAATAAAAGCTTGGGCGGATAAAACCGATAAACAAGACCAACAAAAGATTATGAAAAATAATATTATGAAATTTGAAGAAATCTTTTTAGGAGTTGGTGCAGATGTATTAGAATTTATGGAGTCAGTATTAACAGCAAACCCATCGGATGCAACAAAACAATTAAGAAACGAATTAGGAAATGCTATTAAACAAATAAAAGCATCTGGAAACCCACAAAAAATAGATAAACTTAAAATTGAATTACAAAGATTAAATACATTGGGTGGTTTTGATAAAATTGTTCCAAACGAAGGTATCGTTTTTGTTTATGGGGGTAATACCTATAAATTAACTGGAGCATTTGCACCATTAAACCAAATTTTAGGTATTTTTAAATACGGAAGATAATCGTTTTATTTAATTTGATATACTTATATATACAAATATATCAAACGTAATATGGCAAGAGAATTTAATAAAAAATTTATGCATCCAACTCGTAGGAAGTTGGTTGATATGGTAATGCATGGTGCTGAATATGAAAAGGACTCATTTATTTCATTTTCTGGTGCAGATAAAGAAATTGTAAAACGTAAAGTTGGTGAAAAATGGACTGATGAAAATGGTAGGTCTTGGGAACAATCTGAAGGTGGTAAAATAGAATTTTCAGAACTTGGTGATATAATGGCTGAAACAAGAGCTTACTTGGATAAGTTAAATAGATGTAAATCCGATAAGTGTAAAACAATTAAAATAGGTAGAGTTGATAAAAAATTAATATCTAAAACCGGATATTGTTTACATTGTCTTACTATAAGAGAAGCAGAAATAAAATATGATGGTTTGTGGAATGAATATGAGGATTATAAGATTTATTCTAATATGATTGCATATGGTAATGATGTATTGGCTCAATTTAAACAAGCATATAGAGACGCAAAACAAACTTATGAAGTAGTTCAAGAAGATGGTAAGATTGAAACTTGGAGTATGGAAAGAGATGTGGAAGAACTTAAAGCAGAAATCCTTTTGGAGATTGTTAAATTTGAAGGTGAGATTGAACAAGCTACTAAATTAAGAAATGCGGCTTACGAAAAATTAAAAGATAAAAATTACGATTTAGTAAGACCTCTTAACGATTAATATGAGTACAGGTATAACACAAAAAAAATCCTTAAAGGAAATAATATCTGATGAATACAAAAAGTGCGCGGTAGACCCGATTCACTTTATGAAAAAATATTGTATGATTCAGCATCCGGTGAGAGGTAAGATACCTTTTCAACTTTTTCCATTTCAGGAAAAAACCCTAACTGAATTTGCTGCTAATCGTTTTAATATAGTGTTAAAATCACGTCAAACTGGTATTTCTACTCTTTGCGCCGGCTTTGCACTTTGGAAAATGTTATTTAATGGTGATTTTAACGTATTGGTTATTGCAACAAAACAAGATGTAGCAAAGAACTTAGTAACCAAAGTAAGAGTAATGCATGAACTATTACCTAGTTGGTTAAAAGGTGGTTCTTTGGAAGATAATAAACTTTCCCTTCGTTTAAATAATGGTTCTCAAATTAAAGCAATTGCAAGTTCACCTGATGCAGGACGTTCTGAAGCCTTATCACTTCTAATATTTGATGAGGCCGCTTTCATTGATGATATCGATGAGATTTGGGTGGCTGCACAATCTACATTATCAACGGGTGGTGCGTGTGTTGCGTTATCTACTCCAAATGGTGTGGGTAATTGGTTTCATAAAACTTGGTTAGGAGCGGAGGATGGTACAAATCCATTTAGTACAATTAGATTACATTGGACAGTTCATCCTGAAAGAGACCAAAAATGGAGAGATGAGCAAGAGAAATTATTAGGAACAAAAAAAGCAGCACAAGAATGTGATTGTGATTTTGTATCTTCAGGTGATACTGTTATTGATCCTGAACTTCTTATGTTTTATAAAGAAACATATTGCCAGGACCCAATTGAAAAGACTGGATTCGATGGAAACCTTTGGAGATGGGAATATCCATCGTCAAATGGTTCGTATATGGTTGTGGCGGACGTTGCCAGAGGTGATGGTAGTGACTATTCTGCATGTCATGTAATAGATGTAACTAATGCAACGCAAGTGGCAGAATATAAAGGTAAAGTTGATACAAAAGATTTTGGAAATTTCTTAGTTAATCTTTCAACCGAATATAATGATGCATTACTTGTTGTAGAGAACTCAAACATTGGTTGGGCGTGTATCCAACAATGTATAGATAGAGATTATAAAAACTTATTCTATATGAGTAAGGATTTAAAATATGTAGATGTTGAGCATCAGATGAAAAACAAATACCGAGCAGACGAAAAACAAATGGTAGCTGGATTTTCAACAACTTCTAAAACCCGTCCACTTATTATTTCTAAATTGGATGAATATTTCAGAGAGAAATCAGTAACTATTCGTTCCAATCGTTTAATAGATGAATTGTTTACATTTATATTTATGAATGGTAGAGCGGAAGCTATGAAAAGTTATAATGATGACTTGACAATGGCATTGTGCATTGGGCTGTGGGTTAGAGATACTGCACTTCGTTTAAGACAGGAAGGAATAGACCTTACTAAAAGAGCTTTAGGTGGTATAAGTTCCAATCAACAATACGAAGGAGTATATGGGGGAAACAATATGGTTGATAACCCTTGGAAAATGCAAATTGGAGATGATATAGAAGACCTAACACAATGGTTATAAAAAATTGTAGTGTTTTGACAATTTACGATATTTATGGTATATGTCAAAATAAAGTAAACTAAAATGATTAGACTTAAAAATATCTTAAAGGAAGATGAGTATGTAGACCAAGCTTACAAACTTGGTGATACTCCAACCGATAATCCAATTGATGATTATGATGAATTGGATGTAGAGCAAGAAGATATGGATGATTT
>Ga0114967_10000267_pt1 | contig 43311 bp, 34 predicted proteins | sample M_130628_MF_Meta_FD_92639 | JGI IMG/M metagenome (GOLD analysis project Ga0114967, IMG submission 92639) | Freshwater microbial communities from Lake Montjoie, Canada to study carbon cycling - M_130628_MF_MetaG | ecosystem: Environmental > Aquatic > Freshwater > Lake | place: Lake Montjoie... | reverse complement strand
GTTTCCCACTCTTTTGTTAGGTCGTTTAGGCGAGTTGTTGCTCCAGCGGTTGGGCGTGGATCATGTACATCCACACGATTTTTGAGGTCGAGCAATTCGGCATTTAGGCGATTATAGAAATTAATTACATCTTGAAAAGTCTCCTGTTTTGGCGTAATTAGGTTTTCTTCCCAAGCGGTTATTTTTTTCAAAACGAGCTTTCCTGTATCGACCAACGCAACCATTTCTTTATTGTCTTTTAATAATGCAGTGATGTTTTCAATCTGACTTTTCACTTTTCTCATTCTATTGACCGAGTTGTGAATATCTTTGGTTTGGGCTTCAATTTTAGCAAGCATGGTTTGTTGAGCATCAAAGTCGGCTTTGGTAGCTTTCAGACGTGGGTCAGCAATGATGCTGGCTTCGGTCATTGAAGTATCTTTTTCGGCAATGAGTCTTACTTTGTAGGTATTTGGAGCAACCAAAGAGCCTCGGTAATCGCCATTGACAAAAACTTTGCTGATGCCCGCTATGCCTTCTCGACGCATATCCCATGCAAAACGATTTATACCTTTTTTACTCGGAATTACTGCTTTTTCGGCGGGCCCACCTTCGTATTTTTGAAAAGTTAAATCCTTTTTATTGTCGTAAGTTCTGATGATATTACCTTGATTATCAAGTATTTGAAGCACAACATTTGAGCTATCCATATCTTTTGGTAACAAATAATCTACTATCACGCCATTCATTGGGTTTTGACCAACACCTGGAGCTGGTTCGGGTGGCGTTTGAGAATCAAACTTTACGGTGGCTTTTGGATTATATACTTTAGCTTTAGTTTCGGTCAGAAGGTTTTCAGATTGTTGTAAAGCAGACAAATCATCTAAAATCCAAAAGGCACGTCCAGCCGTAGAAGCCACTAAATCATTGTCGTGTACAATTAGGTCGGTGATTGGCACAACTGGTAAATTTAGCTGCAATTTCTGCCAATTTTCGCCTTGATTATACGAAATATAAAAGCCCAATTCGGTGCCACAATACAACAAACCTTTACGTTTTGGGTCTTCTCTCACCACTTTCGCAAAGCTCTCCGCCTCGATGCCTTGCGTGATTTTCTTCCAAGATTTACCGTAATCTTTGCTTACATAAATCAAAGGCGTAAAATCATTGAAACGGTATTTGGTAGCCACAATATAGGCTGTTGCGGGGTCATGCGGAGATACTTCGATGCTATGAATCAAGCATTCGTCTAAATCTTTTGGTGTAATATTTTGCCAAGTTTTGCCATCATCTTGCGTGAGGTGTACCAAACCGCAATCGCTACCTGTGTATAAAACGCCCTCTTTGTGGGGCGAAACCGCAATGTAGGCCAAAGTATTATATACTTCGCCGCCTGCACCTTCGTTGGTGTATGGGCCACCGCCATCTTCTTGCTTGTTTTTATCGTTTCGGGTTAAATCTCCACTAATTACTTTCCAATTTTGGCCATTATCGCTGCTCTTCAAAACCACATTTCCACCATGATAAATTGTGCCGTTTTTGAAAGGCGAAGCCATGATTGGGGAATTCCAATTGAAGCGGTATTTTTGAAGTTTTGGCGTTACGGCCAAACCAATATTTGGATACGCCATTACATCTTTTGTAATACCAGTTTTGGTGTCAAAAACCTCAATGTTTCCTTGATAACAACCGCCATAAATTACTTGTGGATCGTTGGGATTATCGAAAGCAATGTACGCCGACTCGCAGCCTGGGCCAGTGAACCAGTCTTGGCGTTCGATACCCGCCGCGTTAGTGCGAGAAACCGTTCCAAGCGAACTATTATCTTGCTGACCGCCGTAGACATAATAAGGAAAACGGTTGTCGGCAATTACTCTATAAAACTGTGCCGTTGGTTGGTTATTTTGGCTGCTCCAACTTACTCCACCGTTGAACGAAATATTTGCTCCACCATCGTTGGCGTTTATCATTGTTTGGTTATTCGTTGGGTTTATCCAAAGATCGTGATTATCGCCGTGAGGCACACGCACAGGAGTAAAACTACGTCCACCATCACTGGATTTCAAGAATGGGGCATTCATGATATACACTAAATCGGCATTGACTGGGTCGGCAAAGATTTCGATATAATACCAAGCACGGGTTATTGTGATTCTTTGTTTCGATGATTGTGTCCACGTTTTTCCTGCATCGTCGCTTCTATAAACACCTGCTTTATCGCCTTCGGCTTCGATATTGGCATAAACTCTGTTGGGATTTGCTCTCGAAACCGAAACGGCTGCTTTTCCAATGTTTTTAGGCAAACCTTCGGTCATTTTTATCCAAGTATCGCCACCGTCAACAGATTTATATAAAGCACAACCTGCTCCACCACTTTCAACTTTCCAAGGGTAGCGGCGGTGCTGCCACATAGCAGCGTACAAAATTCTTGGATTCGTCATGTCCATGCTCAAATCAGCACAGCCAGTATTGGCATCAACAAAAAAGATTTTTTGCCAAGATTTACCTCCATCAGTGGTACGATAAATTCCTCGGTCTTCGTTAGGGCCATGCAAAGCACCTTGAGCTGCTACATAAACAACATCAGAATTATTAGGGTGAATTCTGACTGCCGCAATATGCTTGGTTTTTTCGAGTCCAAGGTTTTTCCAAGTTTTTCCTGCATCGGTCGATTTATAGATGCCATCACCGTGAGAGGTCATCATGCCGCGAACTGGATGTTCGCCCATTCCGACGTAGAGTACGTTTGGATCAGATTCAGCAACGGTGATTACCCCGACTGAACCGGTTTTAAGTTGACCATCCGAAATATTTTTCCACGAAATACCTGCATCTTCGGTTTTCCAGATTCCACCGCCTGTCGAGCCAAAATAATAAGTCATTGGGTTTTGTTTCACGCCGGTAGCCGTTACGCTTCTTCCACCACGAAATGGGCCTATATTTCGCCATTTTAATCCTTTGTAAAGGTCGGGGTTGAAAGTATTTGTCGTAGTTTGAGTGCTTACTTTTTGGGCAAAGGATATACTGAAAAAACAGAATAGTGTTAGAAAAAGAGATAAAGTTTTCTTCATTTTGTTGATAGTTTAGGGAGTTTACTGGGTAAAAATAACAGAAAAATTAGAGTTTTTATAATTTAATTTAAAAGTTAAATTCTACTCGTAGGACCGAGCAATTTAGACGTTACAATTCTATTTGGTTGTCGAAAACCAAACTATCATTTTACACTAATCTTAATGAATTTCCTGCCAAAAAATACAAAAATATTTGTACAAAGAAATAGAACAATAAAAAAAATGCTACTCAAAACTTGATTATAATAAATAATAGCCACCAAGCAAAGTACAGAAAGCATGAGTGCAATAAAAGGAAAAATCGGATAAAAAGGAGCTTTATAAGGCCGAATAAGGCTTGGCTCTTTTGTACGAAGTATAAATAAGCTAATCATGCTCATTATGTACATCACGATAGCACCCAGCACCGACATAATAATAATTTGGTCGGTTTTGCCTGAGAAAATTGCTAAAAATCCAATTAACCCGCCAATGATTAAGGCCCAATGTGGAGTTTGATAGCGACGATTGACTCTCGCTAAAAAATCAGGCAAATAGCCACCACGAGCCAAAGCGTAGATTTGTCGAGAATAACCAATAGTATTTCCGTGAAAAGAGGCAATAAGTCCAAAAAGCCCTAAACCCGTAAATAATTTCGACCAAGCGTTTCCTTCACCGAGTGCCATTGCTAGTGCTTCGGGCAGAGGATGGTCGATTTCGCTTAATAAACGCCAGTCACCTATGCCACCGCTCAAAATCATGATTCCGATGGAAAGAACAACTAATGTTAGAATGGCTGAAATATAGCCTTTAGGAATGGTTTTATTTGGATTTTTTACTTCTTCGGCAAGCATTGCTACGCCCTCAATAGCCACAAAAAACCAAACTGCAAATGGAATACCTACAAAAACACCATTGGCAGTTATGCTTGAATTTGCCATGAAGTTTTCAATTTTAAACGAGGGGAAAATGAGTACCATGAAAACCAAAATCTCTGCAACCGAAAGTGTAGTGACAAGCAGCGAAAAATTGGCTGATTCTTTCATGCCAAATAAATTGATACTGATAAAAACTATGTAAGTAATTATGGCAGTCGTGAGTACAGGAATTGAATGATTTAGAAAATTAGCGTAGCTACCCAAGGCGATTGCAATGGCAGGCGGAGCCAAAACGAAGTCAACCAAAGTGGCAAAGCCAGCAACGAAGCCACCAACCGGGCCTATCGCACGGAAAGCGTAAACAAATGGCCCTCCTGCCTCTGGAATTGAGGTTGTAAGCTCGGTATAAGAAAAAATAAAAGTTAGATAAAGTACAGTTACTAAAAGCACAGATACCAAAAAGCTAATTGTTCCTGCCACACTCCAACCGTAATTCCAGCCAAAATATTGTCCAGAAATTACCATTCCGACCGCAATTGCCCAAAGTTGGGTTGTTCCTAAAACTTTTTTGAGTCCTACTTTGCTGTGGTCTGGCGGTTCTATCATTGTTTAAAATTTTATTAATTTTTAGCGAAATTAATAAAATTCTAAGGTTTTGAATGTTTTTTTATAGATTTGTTTCGGAAAGCAATCGCATCGGTAGCAGTCTACCGATTTCACTATTGTATTTCACCATACTTTAAAATTTTTTATCGAAACAAGTTAGATACTTGTTCTACTGGCGATGCTTCATCTACTCTATAATTTTTTAATACACGCTTATTCGTTTATAATTAATATCATAGCTCCGTTTAACTCAAAGGCAAAGTTTTGGGTCGAGGGTAGAAAAAATATTTTTGAGCGGCTTGGTTCGGCTTCGCTCACCAACCTTGGTTCGACTTCGCTTGCTTGGTTTCATTGTGCCTCATTGGGTGAGTTTGAACAAGGCCGACCAGTTATTGAAGACTTTCGGGTGAAATATCCTGCTTATAAAATCTTGGTGACATTCTTTTCTCCATCGGGTTATGAAATTAGAAAGAATTATACTGGTGCAGATTTTATATTTTACCTGCCAGCTGATACGCCCCAAAATGCAAAAAAGTTTATAGAAATCGTAAAGCCGTCTATAGTGTTTTTTGTGAAGTATGAATTTTGGAGAAATTATTTGACTGAACTCGAAAAACAACATATTCCAGTGATTTCGTTTTCGGCTATTTTTCGCCCAAATCAATTATTCTTTAAATCTTATGGTGGGTTTTACAGAGAGGTTTTGACGAAATTCAAACATATTTTAGTTCAAAATCAAGAATCATTCGATTTACTAAAAAGTATTGATATTCAGCAAATTACACTTGCAGGCGATACTCGTTTCGACCGTGTGAAACAAATTGTGGATGCAAAAAGTGGAACGCCTGCCGAAGCCATCCAATTTGTCAAAGATTTCAAGTCAAATCGGCAAGTATTTATGGTGGGTTCGGCTTGGCAAACTGATATGGAAGTTTTAATTCCGTTGATGAATTTACTTAAAAAGGATTCAAATTTGAATTTTGTAATCGCTCCGCACGAACTTCATCAAGAGGAAATAAAGGATTGGCAAAAGCAAATTGAATCGAAAAGTATTTGTTTTTCGGAAATAAAAACTGATACCAAACTGACTGATTATCAAGTACTTATTGTTGATAATATCGGAATGCTTTCATCACTTTATCAATTCGCCGATTTTGCATTTATTGGTGGCTCATTTGGTAAAGGCTTGCACAATATCTTGGAGGCCGCAACCTTCGGAATGCCCATTTTCTTTGGCAATAAAGCGTATCATAAATTCCAAGAAGCAGTCGATTTAGTCAAACAGGGCGGAGCTTATGCCATCGAGTCAACTGATGATTTAGGCGAAATATTGAACGTTTTACGCTCAAACGAAGTAAAAAAGAAAAAAATTGATAAGATTTCGCAGAATTATGTTTTGCAGAATATTGGTGCTACAGAAAAAGTAATGCAAATAGTAAAATCAATTCTTTAAAATTAAGTAAACTCCTCCCACAATGAATACACCACCTGCAATACGCCAGCCGTTGATTTGGTGCAATTTAAAACCCAAAAGTCCGTAATGGTCAAGTACCATGGCGGTCATTAATTGTCCTGCCACAATTAAGCAAATCATATTGGCTGAACCAATTTTTTGTATGCTCAAAATGACGGTTGTTACAAAAAAAGCACCCAGCACGCCGCCTGTTAGTTTCCACCATTCCAACGATTTCAAGGTATCTATCGTCGGTATCGATTCTTTGAAAAAAGGAGTTATCAAAATCAAGCCTAACAAACCAGATGCAAAAGAGATGATGGCTGCATAAATTGGATTATTGATTGACCTTCGCAACTCCGCATTCACACCCGATTGCGTGCTATTTGTAACGCCACATAAAAAGGCAAGTAAATAATAAAGGATGTTCATGGTTGTAGATTTTGGTAGGAATTGAACGTTAATTACCACCTGATTTAGCTGGTGGATATTTAGAATGGACAAAGTATTTGTATGATATTTTTTCATAGCGTAGAGTTTGCAGACCTTACGCTATGAAAAAATGGATTTATATGAAAATAAGGTGTAATACAGTTTTTTAAATTATCACCTTGCTAAGCATTGTGATATAGATTTTGATACCTTCCTCGATTTCATCAAGATAAATAAACTCGTCGGCCGTGTGCGAGCGAGCCGAATCGCCAGGCCCCATTTTCAAAGATGGACAATCAAGTAAAGCTTGGTCAGAAGTAGTTGGCGAACCATAAGTATTTCGTCCCATGGAAATTCCTGCTTGCACAATTGGATGTTCTTTTGGAATACTCGAAGGACGTAAACGAATCGAACGTGGTACAACTTCACTTTCGATGTTTTTCTTCACAACATCCGTAATTTCTTCTAAAGTATATTGTTCTGTTACTCGAATATCTACCGTAAATTTGCAAGTATCAGGCACAACATTGTGTTGTGTACCAGCATTTATCATTGTTACACTCATTTTGATTGGTCCAAGATTTTCAGAAACTTTAGGGAATTTATAGTTTTGAAACCACGTAATATCTTTTACCGCTTTATAAAGTGCATTTTCTCCTTCGTCACGAGCCGCATGACCCGATTTTCCATGAGCTATGCAATCCAAAACCAAAAGACCTTTTTCGGCAACCGCTAAGTGCATTTGGGTTGGTTCGCCCACAATCGCAAACTCGATTACTGGCATTTCTGGTACTAAAATTTCTAGACCATCACGCCCAGAAATTTCTTCTTCAGCACTTACCGCCATCACGACATTATACTTCAAATCGTTTCGATGATAATAATAGCAAAACGTCGCAATCAATGATACCAAACAACCACCCGCATCATTACTGCCGAGGCCGTAAAGTTTGCCTTCTCTCACCAGTGGATTGAGCGGATTGAGTGTCCAAGATGGGTTAGGTTTTACTGTATCGTGGTGGGAATTTAATAAAACCGTCGGTTTTAAAGCATCAAAATACTTGTTTTTTGCCCAAATATTATTCTTTTTACGACGAAAAGGAATGTTTCTTTCTCGGAAAAATTCTTCTAGAATCGCCGCAGTATCATCTTCTTGTTTACTAAATGATTCGGTCTGAATTAAATCTTTAAGAAGCTCAATCGCATCTTTTGTAATTGTCTGTACTAATTCTGAATTTTGAAGCATAAATACAATGTTGAATGATTGAATGAGCGAATGAGTGAATTTTCTGTTGATTTGCTTAAATAATTATGACTTATATTGTTGACTGTCAACTGTTGTCCGTGAATTCACAGAATAATCTGAGTTCCTCGGGTGCCTTCTGTAAGGGCTTGATTTAGTTCGTCAGCATGGCAAATCGTTACTTTCGCAACTCCTTTTTGAAGTGCCGCAAAAGCATTATCAAGTTTCGGGATCATGCCAGCATTGATTGCTCCTGAAGCCTTATAATCAGCATAGATTTTTGGCGTGAGTTTCTGGATAACCGAATTATCATCTTCTGGGTCTGAAAGTACGCCTTTTTTTTCAAAACAATAAATTAGATTTACTTCATACTGCTCGGCCATCGCTACCGCTACCGACGATGCCTGCGTATCAGCGTTTGTATTGAGCATATTTCCTTCTTTATCAAAGGTCAGCGGAGCAAATATTGGTGTTAAATTATTTTGTAAAAAGTTATCAATCAATTTATTATCAACTTTTTCTATATCGCCTACGTAGCCGTAGTCAATGTCTTTAACAGCACGCTTTTTTGCCAAAATCACGCCACCATCAGCACCAGTAAGACCAATAGCATTGCAGCCGAGAGCCTGTAATTGTGCCACAATTTGCTTGTTTACGAGTCCGCCATAGACCATCGTTACTACTTCGAGCATTGGTAAATCAGTAATTCTGCGGCCATCAACCATTTTGGTTTCTACATCGAGTTTTACTGCAATTTTTGTGGCAACTTTTCCTCCTCCATGAATTAAAATTTTTGAGCCTTCAAATGCAGCAAAATCTTCGAGGAATTTTTTACATGAGCGAGGATTATCAATTACATTTCCTCCGATTTTGATGATGTTGAGTTTCATAAATTTTTATGAAAGAAAATTTCGCTCTTAAGGTGTGTCCCTCAGCGAAGACTTCCTTGAAAATTATAGGCTTTTACTTATATTTGTAAACTTTAATAATACAAATTTACAAAATGAAAATCGAAACTCTTGCGATTCACGCAGGAAATCATAGCGACTCCGCCACTGGGGCAGTATCCACTGGGGCAGTATCCACTGGGGCAGTATCCACTGGGGCAGTATCCACTGGGGCAGTGGTTCCTCCTTTGATTCTTTCCACCACCTTTGAGCGTGCCGCGGATGGAAGTATAGTAGAAGGTCGAGATATTTACACACGTGCGTCAAACCCTAACCGAAGAGCTATAGAAGAAAAACTGGCTACTCTCGAAGGTGGGAGCGAAGCCATTGCTTTTGCATCGGGACAGGCAGCTACCATGAGTATTTTTCATTCGTTGGGTGGAAATAGCCACGTGATTCTGCCTGATGATATTTATTATAACACAAAAGTTATTATAGATAATCTCTACTCCAATTTCGGACTTACTTGTACGGCCATTGATATGACCGATTTGGGAGCAATCAAGCGAGCGATTAAGAAAAACACTAAACTGATTTGGATAGAAACGCCATCAAATCCGAGTTTAAAAATTACTGATATTCAGGCGGTTGTGAAAATAGCCAAAGCAAAAAATATCTTAGTAGCATGTGATAATACTTGGGCAACGCCATTTTTTACTCGTCCTTTTGAGCATGGTGTTGACCTAATTATGCACTCTACAACTAAGTATTTTGGCGGTCATTCTGATATTTTGGGAGGTGTTGTTATACTCCCACCAGCTTCCCCTCTGGGGGTGAGGGCGACCGTCGCTACGGGGGCAATCCGCACCTTCCAAACCGTCGGCGGAGCTGTTCCATCGCCGTTTGATTGTTGGTTATTGAGTCGAAGTTTATCGACTTTTGCAATCAGAATGCCTGTACATGCTCAAAATGCTATGAAATTGGCCACTTTTTTAGAAGTTCAACCACAAATCGAAAAGGTAAACTACCCTGGACTTAAATCTAACGAATATCATAACGTCGCTAAAAAACAAATGCGTAATGCGGACGGCGTTCCGTGTTTTGGCGGAATGATGTCTATTTTGGTGAAAGGTGGACAAAAAGAAGCAATGGAATTGGCATCAAAACTGCGACTATTTAAGCACGCTACAAGTTTGGGTGGGGTAGAAAGTTTAATCGAACACCGTTTGTCGGTAGAAGGTATTCACTCATGCAGTCCCGAAAACTTATTACGTATTTCAGTTGGCATCGAAAATATTGAAGATTTAATAGCTGATTTCGAGCAAGCCTTTCAATAATACCTAATTAGAGCTTAAAAATATATCAAACTTATTCGTTTAATTCGCAGTTTATTTATCACCGAAGTATTTTCCCAAAATATGCTTTTACTAAAAAAAATTTATAATAATGAAAAAAATCCTTTTTTCGATTTTAATTTTCTCGTTTCTTCTTCAAACAAACGCACAAGAACTAAAGACTAATCTTAATTGGTTTAACCTTGATTTTGAGAAAGATGGTGTTCGTGGAATGAGTGTTGAGCGTGCCTATAATGAGCTACTGAAAGATAAAAAATCTAAGCCAGTAGTCGTGGCAATCATCGATGGTGGAACTGATGTAAACCATGAAGATTTGAAAGATAAACTTTGGGTAAATACCAAAGAAATTGCTGGAAATGGCAGGGATGACGATAAAAATGGCTTTATTGATGATATTAACGGCTGGGATTTTTTAGGTGGAAAAGATGGTACTGATGTAAATCACGAACAACTTGAAATGACTAGAGTTTTGAAGCAATTGAAAGAAAAATTTGGTGATAAACCATCGAAAAAATTGATTCGTAAAAACAAAGCTGATTATGACTTATTACAGACTTTGCAAAAGGAGTATGATGGTAAAAAAGCCGAAAATGAGCAATATGCTCCATTTTATAAGCAACTTTATATAAATTATGTAGAGTCTGAGAGGATATTAAAAGATTATCTAAAAGTGGAAAATCTTACGCAAGCTGCCATCACTGGTATTGACGAAAGTCAAGCTGACCGCAAGGTGAGAGCAGCCAAGAAAACCTTTGAAAAATTCATTGAGATGGGTGCATCAGGTGCTGATATTCAAGAAGCTATCGAGCATTTTGAAAGTGAATTGAAATACAATTATAACCTCGATTTTGATGCCCGCAAAGTAGTAGGTGATAATCCTAAAAAGCTCGAATACGGCGAGTATGGCAATAATGAAGTAACAGGCCCAGATGCTATGCACGGCTCACATGTGGCCGGTATTGTTGGGGCAAATCGCATAAATAAATTGGGTATAATGGGTGTCTGCAACGATGTACAGCTTATGATTGTGCGAACAGTTCCTGATGGCGATGAGCGTGACAAAGATGTTGCAAATGCTATACGTTATGCTACTAATAATGGTGCCGAAATCATTAATATGAGTTTTGGTAAGAAATATTCACCAGAGAAAAAATGGGTTGATGATGCCGTAAAATATGCCCAATCTAAAGGTGTATTGTTGATTGCAGCAGCAGGAAACGATAATACAGACATGGATACTGACCCACAGTTTCCGAATGATACTTATGCAAATGGTAATGTTGCCGAAAATTGGATTTCGGTTGGAGCACTGTCTTGGAAACCAGATGCCGATGCTGTAGCTACATTTAGTAATTATGGCAAGAAAAACGTAGATGTTTTTGCTCCAGGTGTAGATATTTATTCAACCGTACCGGGTTCTAAATATGAAGAGAAAAGCGGAACAAGTATGGCTTCGCCAGCAACAACGGGTGTAGCCGGCTTATTGAAATCATATTTCCCGAACCTTACGGCGGCTCAAATCAAGAAAATTATTTTAGAATCATCGGCAAAAGTGCCAGATTTAAGAGTGAAAAAACCAGGTAGCGACGAAATCGTGAAGTTTGAAGATTTATCATTAACAGGCGGAATTGTAAATGCCTACAATGCTGTGAAAATGGCTATGGAAATGAAGTAATTTTTGTTTTGGTTTTTATTAAAGAAGCTCGTTTGTTAAATGCAAACGAGCTTCTTTGATTTTCTTGTCAGAACAATGACGTTTGGGTAATCTTTTTGGGGTAGAAAGTCCCAATAATTACAAAAGGATTTGGTGCAATAAGGTGATATTCTCTTGTTGTCCCAAGAAATAAATATAAGTCTTTTGTTTTTGCAAAGTCGTCAAAATACTTTTTTCTTACATCTTTACAGGCTTTAAATTCATCACCTTCATATCGTCTTAAACTATTCCAAATATAAAGCCCCAATTTCCCATTCTTCTATCATCAGCGTTCTTTCAACTCCATCATCGCTGTTAAATTTGTAGGAAAACTTATAAGGCAACTTGTTTACAATTTTAGATGGATTTTCGGGTTCTCTAAACATATCCAATTGTTGTGCATTTGCCTTAACCTTTTCAAGTTTCTTTTTATCCCATTCTCTTTCAACCGATTCAATCTTAAAATCTAAAATTTGTTTTGGTTTTAAAACTGCAAGTGAAGTATATTTCTCATCATTTTTCGCTTCGGCAATAAGCGTTGTCACATTGGTATGAACATTTTTAAGTACAATTTCTCGTCTTTTTGTCCAAGAATCACCATCGGCCTTTATTTCACCAATTTTGGTAAAACCTTCTTCAAGTGATTTAGGCTTGTAACTTTCCAATCGAAAATCTGATGTGTTTCTCTCAATATCTATCTAAATCCAATCATATTAACTGTACTGTTTGTCAAACTCAAGTTTGCGAAATGGAACAGGATAAATTCTGACCCAAGTGCCATCTTCTAAAAATCCTGCTGTGCAAACAAGCTCATCATACTTACTTGATAACGTAGGATATGTTTTTACTGCAATCAGAACTTTTGTCAATGCCATTTTATATATGTTCTAATTCATAATTCCATTCAGGCAATTTTATAATTGCCTCTGCTAAATGTTTTCTATGGCATTGGCAGATATTTGCTTCAAAACAAGTCAAAGCTATACGTTTTTTATCTTTTAATAAATTCAAAATTTGCTGTTGTTGGCTAACCGTTTGCTTTAAATTTTTATTTTTATATATCTCAAAAAGGCTATCATAGTCAGATTGTGTTTTTAATTCCTGCCTTTGATTAGATTGAATACCCACCTCTGGAATATGTAAATATTCAATATTTAGGCTTTTACAAAAGTTTGTCAATTGAGTTTTTGAAAAACCAAACTTCATACTCAATGCGTTATTTCTTACATCTACAAGCACTTTGACATCATTTTTAATTAAACGATTAAGATATTCTTCCAAAGAAATGCCTTCATAACCAATTGTATAAAGTATTGTCTTATCATTTGTTGGTTTTGCAAGAAGAATAGCTTCATACTGTTCGTTAGTCAGAATTTCTTGTGCTTTAATACTATTTATTGTATAATATTTATAATTGAGATAAGTAAATTTCATTAACGAATCTGTACTTAATCTTCCGAATGAATTTTTAATCTCTATTAATATTTTTTTGTCGTTCTCCGTTAAAGTTTTGACATAATCAGTTGCACAAATCTTTTTAAAACTGTCTTTATCTTCAAATAATTGTCCATGACCAACCATTGCTGTAAGGTCGGCATTTGCTGAAAAAGAATAACAACCAAAACGATATGGTACAAAGTCATAGTCCGACTTATTTTGCCTGTTGGCGAAGAGGAAAAGTAATTTTTGTAAGGAAATTTTCGGCAAATGTCCTTCAAATGCTTGCAATAATGCTAATATAATTTTTCTTCTATAAAACATTCTGCAAAAGTACGAAATTACACGCTAAGGTTTTTAGAACATTGTTTTTTCTACATAGAATTATCCAACTAATTGTCCGAAATGTTGATATTCTAAGTATCGTTTTAGTAAAGCCCCCAACAATTTAAACAATAATTTATTTCACCGCCGTAAAAATCCGAGTATTAATAAAAGTGCCTTGCTCAATAACATTTGGGTTGTGCGAACAAACAAAAAGTCCAACCATCAATTCTTCTGGAAAATCAATATCTGGCACTTCAATCGACCAAAAAGGTTGTCCCAATTTAGCAACTGAAACAAAATAACTTCGTCCTCGGCGTTCTAATTGCAAAATATCCGCACCCAAAGTTGGAATTTTTATTTCTTCGGTATTCGTGCCATTTTTCTTGCGAAATTGAAATGCAGTCAGCCCATCGCCATGAACTGTCAAGCAAACCATTGCTGCACTTGTATCAGTGCTGGTGCGAACCATCCAACCCGATTTTCGGTGTGGGTCAACGCCGTTTCCTTCAAGTGTTGGCTGAGTTGTGATAATAAAATCCCCTTTGAGTTTTTTCCAAGCATAATGAAATTCATCTCTTTTGAACCACATATTTTCACCCGAGCCAGCTAATGTATATTTATAGGTTGCTTTATCGAATGTAGAGTTTCCTTTTTTTAAAACAGCTCCAATATCAGCGTAATTTTCAAAGATTCCGACTGAACTTTGGGCTTTTGAGGCAATAAAACTTATAAATAATGCGAATGTGAAACATAGATTTTTCATAGGAATCCTAAAAATTTACGGTGATAAATCCTTTTTAAGTCTTTCTCAAAAAGTGTGTAAGGGTCGTTATAAAACTTCATAAAATCAGGCACACTTACTTGGTTGGGGTACGGTGCGTAATAATGAGTTGGACTTCGGGTATCATTTCGCCAAACCAACACATAAGATAATTTTAGTTTTTCGGCTCGAAGTGATTTAAGTAAAGTTTCTGTCCACCAAGTTTCATTAGGAATTGATTCTAAGCCTGTTTCTGTAAAAGCAGCCAGTTTATTGGTTTTCTGAGCATAATCCGATAAAATTTTTAGTTTTTTTATGCCCGCTTCGAGATTATATTTCCCATCTCGTCCGAAATCTCCGTAATTATCCATGCCCACCATATCGACCCATTCATCACCAGGATAACGCTCCAGAAACTCTTCCTCGGTAGTAAATTTATTATCGGGTGAAAAGGTGTAAATAAAATTATGAACACCCAAACTATCACGCAAATAAGAAACCGTAAATTGCCAAACATCAATAAAATCTTCACGGCTACAATGTGGTTTCCCCCACCAAAACCAACCACCATCAAATTCATGAAATGGCCTAAAGAGCATCGGGGCAAGTTTGCCATCTTTTGCATTTACTGAGTTAGCAAAATCTCCAATTGTACGTAAAATTTCTTTGTATTGTTCGTGGTGCGAACCTCCTTTTTTTATCAACGATATAGCAGGAGCAGAGACAGAGTCTTTCCAATAAAAACCACCCTTCGAAGCTGGATTTGAAAAATGCCAAGCAACTGTTGTTATTCCACCTCGCTCGTAAGTAGCCACAACGTTTTTTTGCAAAACTTCTTTTGTTCTTTCAATCGCTTCTTTTGGTCTGCCCGAAAGTCCGCTAAAATCAATGCCTATTACGGCAGGGTGCGAGCCTGTAACCGATTTTACGTCCGAACGGTCATTTTCGCCCGTCCAACCGTGTCCATATTCTGTAGCGTGTTGATGCCCAAACAAAATTTGTTTTTTTGAAATTTTGTTGAGGTTTCTATACAATGCTTTTGTTTCTTTTGTCGCTTTTATATCAATTTGGGCGAAAGAAAATTGCAATGATGCAATAATTAAAGTACTTATAGATAAGTATTTATAGGTAATGGTTAGCATTTTTAAAGGGTTGATTTGTTGAATTTTTTAAAAAGTATTCGTGCCATTATTAATCATTGATAATAGCTAAACCTGGCATGAATATTTGTTAAATTTACAAGATTACCTCACCGCTTTCAAGCTCAAATCCAAACTTTTGGCTGAGTGTGTTAAATAGCCCATCGATACGTAATCAACGCCACAATCGGCATACTCTTTTACATTTTTTGGCGAAATATTACCCGATGCTTCCAACGGGAAACGTCCATCAACTATTTTGATGGCTTCACGGATATTTTCGTAACTAAAATTATCGAGCATGATACGCACCACCCCACCAATTTCGAGAGCTTCTTGGAGTTCAGCAATATTACGCACTTCAATTACAATAGGTAAATACTTTCCTGTCGATTTTAGGTATTCATGAGCTGCGTTGAGAGCATTTTTGATACCTCCTGCATAATCAACGTGGTTATCTTTTATTAAAATCATGTCAAAAAGCCCAAAACGATGATTGACGCCTCCACCAATCTGCACGCCCCATTTTTCAATCATTCTGAAACAAGGCGTAGTCTTCCGAGTATCTAAAACTTTCGTTTTTGTGCCTTCCAATAGTTTAACAACCTGTTTGGTTGTAGTGGCAATTCCGCTCATGCGTTGCATACAATTCAGCACCAAACGTTCAGCCGTCAGTATCGAGCGATCGTGGCCTTCCACATAAAATGCAATATCACCATATTTTACAGGTTTGCCATCTTTGATAAGCACTTTCACTTTCAGGTCTTTATCTACAATCTTAAAAATCATTTTGGCCAACTCTACTCCAGCTAAAGTTCCCTCATCTTTTACCAAAAGTTTAGCTTTACCAGTGGCTTCGGCCGGCACAGTTGCAAGCGAAGTGTGGTCGCCATCACCAACATCTTCGGCTAGGGCTGCTTTTATAAATTTTGTGATAGCTCTTTTATCTAATTTCATTTTACTATTATTTTTGGTACAAAGTCACAAAGTTGAATTAGTAAATTATTAAAAAAAAACTCCTTCGCCGCTTTGTGCCTCAATTACTATTTTCTCCAATTATTCTTAAACCTTCGAGCGTCAATTCTCTATTTACCTCAACAAATTCATCTTTTAGGGTTGAAATTATCGAAGAAAGTCCACCCGTAGCAATCGCAATACAATCGCCTCCGAGTTCAGCTCTAACTTTCTGAATCATGTTTTTTACTAAACCCTCATAACCCCACAAAATGCCTGACTGAATTGCATGAACTGAGTTTTTGCCCAGTACAGACGTTGGTAATTCAAGCGGAACTTCAGGCAATTGAGCAGTATTTGAAAACAAAGCCTTCACTGCTGTACGTAAACCTGGAGCAATCGATACTCCCAAAACTTTTCCTTCGGCCGAAACAACTGTAAAGGTAAGAGCCGTTCCGAAATCAACTATTACGCAGTTTCTACCATATTTTGTATAAGCTACAACGGCATTTGCTACCAAATCACTGCCGATTTCATCAGGATTATCAATAGAAACAGTTAATGTCGGGAATATGTACGCATTGACAATGATTGGGTTTATTCCAAATAAATTTTGACTCAAAGATTTGAAAACAGGTGTGAGCGAAGGCACAACGCTACTCAAAACAACTTTTGCTACATCTCCAAAACGAAGGCTGTTCTCGAGAAAATACTGACGAAAACGATATTCAAAATAAACATAGTTTTCGTCTTTAAGCGATTTTATCCTAAAGTTATGCAGTAGGTTTTCTTCATCGAAAATCCCAAATGTGGCATCTGTATTGCCAACGTCAATGGCTAGTAAATGTGTTGCGTTATTTGTCAATGTTAGTTTTTTTATGTCCAAAGTTTGCTAAATCTTCTTAATTTTTCAAACTTTATTTCAAAATAAAGTTTTTAGTTTCATGCCGACGTTTTAAGAATACGAATCCATTTTCTTCTTTAACCAATTCTAAATTCGGGTGATTTCGGTATTCATCGTAGCGGTCAAACTTCGTTACAAAAAACACAGGTTTATCAACTTTTCCGTTTAAGAGCCAATTTTCAAAAGCTTCACCTTTCTCAGCAGCAACCTTTGAAATGGGTTTCTGAAAATAAAACAAATGAGCATAACTTTTAAAGCCCAAGACATGTATATATACTTCTTGTCCACGTTTCGACTTATAAAAATCAATGGCAGCTCCCTGTGTATAGCGTTCGATTTTTGGAACTATAATTGCTCCGAACAAAAGCAAACAAATCGCGGTAGCCAATGAAAGTGTATAAATAAAAGCCTTTATACTCTTTTTTCTTAGAAAAACGACAGCAAAAATAATGACCGCAAAATAAATAATGCCAATAAACATTTCGTAAATATGCCACTCAACCACTGCTTCGAGGTTTTTTACTGCGAAAGGGTCTTTTATATAAGGAATTATCTCTTGCGTGTGCATGCCTACATAAGGCACAGCTGCCAAGACTGAAGACAGAATAAAACCAATTGAGAGAATCCCAAAACTCACCCACTTGTTCCAAGTAGCTCGCTCATTGAGCCAATCATAAAGAAACTTAGCTGCCAAAAAAGAGACTGGAAAATAGGTCATCGACGAATAATGTACAATCTTGGTCGTGACGACACTAAACAAAATCATGACTACCCAAAAAGTGATTTTCATCCACGGTACGAATGCCGTTAGTTTGGTAAAAGCACTATCAATCTTTGAATGGTTATAAGTAAAAGCTCGTATTGCAAAAATCGAAATTGGGAAGCATCCAATTAGTACAACTACAAAATGATAATAGAAGGGTTGCCCATGCCCAGCATCAGGCGTGCTGAAAAGCCGTATTTGATAAGTAATAAATTCGTTGATAAACCAAAAGCCATTATTTACCAACTCATTGGCAAACCAAATAGAGGCCACAAGTGTGCAACTTATTGCAAAAACAAGTAACTCTTTCCAGTTAATAGTCTTTTTAAATCGGGTAAATACAAAGTAGAAAAAGATTGTTAAACCCCAAATAAGCCCTCCAACAGGCCCTTTTGTTAAAATTGCCAGTCCAATAAATACTCCTGCAAAAAGTGTATTTAGTAAGGATTGATTAGTTTCAAATTTTGCTTTAAAAAAGAAATAAATACCTAAAAATATACACAGATTAAAAGTAGGGTCAATGATGCCAGATTTGAAATAAAGGTGCGGCGTAAAAGCCCCCAAGTACATCAAAGCCCAAATAAATCCGAATGTATTGTCTTTGAGTTTTTTACCGATTAAAAATAAGGTCAATAGGGTGAGAACTCCTACACAAGCATTCGGAAAGCGTGCCGAAAACTCATTAATGCCAAAAAGGTGCATTGCTGCGGTTTGCATCCATAAAAACAGTGGAGGTTTTTCCCAGAAAGGCTTAAAATCAATTTGTACACGACTGTAATTTCCTGTAAGAATCATTTCTCGGGCCGATTCGGCAAAGTTTATCTCATCCCAGTCAAAGAGATGCACATCTCCCAGAAACGGAAAATAAAAACAAATACCAAAGAATATAATTGAAAGTATCGCAGAGGATGTTTTTGTCATATAAGATTGTTAATTGTCGATTTATGTATTTAAAGCTAGTTGTTTTAAAATAAAAAAAAATTATTCTGAAAATAGTAATTTAATTTTTTTTTAATTTTGTATCATAATTTTAAATTCAAGGATTAGTTTTTATTTAATTAAAGGATTTTTAAATAAAGAAATTATAGAAAATATAGGACAAAAATAAATTTATTAATTTGTTGTTAATTAATAATTTATCTCAGGGGCGAACCATCTTATATCCCGTATCTCGTTTCTTTTCTCTTGTTTTTTTACTAATTAGAATAAAATTACAATAATTCGAAAAAAACATCGTAAATTGATTTAGTTATTAGGTAAATACGAAATAAACATTTATCGGTGAATATAGTAATAGAAAATCTTCTCCCAAAGCTCTTCGAAAAATTGGAGAGTTTTTATCCTGATGACGTAAAGATAGATGATAAAAAGTATCTCGAAAAATCAGGACTCATTAACTTTTTAAATTATCAACAAGGAAACGTAACGTTTCTAATTGAAGTAAAACAGTTAAGAGTGATTCTAGTGAGAGGAAGCGTATTGAAATATACAGGGTATAGCCCTGCCGAGTTTGGAAATAATATATTATTGAAATTTATGTCAATGTTTGTTCCTGAACAGCGGTCGTTCATGAGTGATTTTGTAACATGGATTTTAAATATGCAGAAAAATGTGCCATTTGAATATAAATCTCGTCAATCTATAAGTGCTTGGGGAATGCGATTACTTCATAGAGATGGTCGAAGCATTCGTTGTTATATAAATATTATTCCCCTTGAATTTAATGATCAGAATAACCCAACGCTGATAATGATGTCGTTTCAAGAAGTCTCGCACCTTGTAAAAGGAGATGATTATTGTATGAGAGGAATATTTGGTGAGGATGACAAAAAAGTTTTTGTTTATTATTCAAACGAAGATCGGACGGTTGATACTGAAATAATCTCGGAGCGTGAACGTGAGGTATTACAGTATATATCACAAGGCTTAGATACAAAGCAAATAGCGGGTGAAATGAAAATTAGTAACAATACAGTTGACAATCATCGCCGCAATATGCTTGCCCGTACGGGTACGAGAGATACCACCGCCTTGATTCAATTATGCCGAATGTTAAGTATTATTTGATTACAAAAAAAAAGGATTTAATGTATATAAATTTAAATATTTTTACAAAAAGAAATTAAAAGTGAAGAAAGTTTGTGTTTTTTTGCAAGTATTTTATTTGTAAATCCTTGTTTATAAACGATATGAGTCAAAAAATATAACTAATAGTCAAAACGACTATTGTCAAAGTATAAAAATTTCTATAAATCGCACTCAACTAAGAAATTTACTTTTTTAGTCACAGCAAAAGTTGTTTTGGGTTCATCGGGGGGATTTTATGCCCCCTTTGCCTTTTATTATGATTTTCAATGTATTTATACGCTATAATGAAGTATTGTTTTTACTTAATATGTTTTTTATTTTTTTATAAAATTTCAGCTAGATAATAGAAAAAGTAGCAAGATAAAATTAAACTAAAGCCATTAAACTTCAAAAGCCTAATTGCAAAAACAATATTTTTTTATTTATCGACGTGGTAAATTTATTTAGAGTTTATTAAATAAAAATCGAAATGTATCAATATTGCAATAAAATATCCTTTAGTGCTGTCTTCTTTTTCTTTTTGATCTTACTCTGCCTATTGTTTCAGGTCTGACATTAAGTAAATCTGCTATGTGTTTTTTGGAACACGGACGATAATGATAGGAAACGTTTCTTAAAACCAAGCCAATTTTTCTTCACAGGTTGTCAGAAAAATAAATAAACGCAAAATCACTCCTCTTTCAACATTAAAAAATCTTGAAAGTAGCGTAAATAATTATGTATTTATGAAAGTATTAGTATAATTTCGGGAATAAAGCAGGTTTTGCTTCGTGCATAATTTCGTAGGCTGTATCGAAGATAGTTTCGGCATTTGGTTTCGAGAAATAATCACCGTCAGAGGCATAAGCAGGGCGGTGTGCTTGGGCTGATATGGCTTTTGGTGCAGCATCTAACCAACGATAAGCATTTTGTTTATCAATTACTTCCTGCATCATATATGCCGATGCTCCACCTGGCACATCTTCGTCTGCAAAAATCACTCGGTTAGTTTTTTTGATTGATGCTAAAATTTGATCATTAATATCAAAAGGCAATAATGACTGTACATCAATGATTTCTGCACTAATGCCAATTTCTTCAAGTTGAGTCGCTGCTTCCATCACAATTCTACACATTGATCCGTAAGTTACAATCGTAAGGTCGGTGCCTTCCTTGAGGGTTTCTGGCACACCTAGTGGCACGCATACATCGGCAATGTTAATTGGTAGCTTTTCTTTGATGCGGTAGCCGTTAAGACACTCAATAATTAGAGCGGGGTCATCGCCTTTCATAATTGTATTATAGAAACCTGCTGCCTGTACGAAATTACGTGGTACTAAAACGTGCATGCCACGTAAGGCACCTAGCATTGCCGACATCGGTGAGCCGGAGTGCCAAATACCCTCCAAACGATGGCCACGAGTACGCACAATCAATGGAGCGGATTGCTGTCCAACCGTTCGATAACGCAGCGAAGCCAAGTCATCGGTGAGGGTAGCGAGGGCATAATAAATATAATCAAAATATTGTATTTCAACGATTGGGCGAAGTCCACGCATAGCGGCTCCAATTCCTTGCCCAATAATGGTGGTTTCTCTGATGCCTGCGTCGGTTACTCGTAACTCTCCGTATTTTTCTTGTAAACCTGCAAAACCTTGATTTACATCACCAATTTTACCTACATCTTCCCCCAAAGCAAATACTCTAGGATCGGTTTCAAGTAAATTATCAAAAAAAGTATTGATTATCTCACGACCATCAACCAAAGGACTATCATCGTTATAAATTGGAGCGATACCTTGAACATTCATGGGTGAAGTTGGATACTCGCTCAATAAATTGGAATTAAAACGTTTGTAGTTTTCGGGAGCAACATCTTCCAGCCACTTGATTAATTCTTTTTTATAATCGCTGTCTTCAAAACGCATAATTCTGATGGCTTTTTTTATGGCCGAAATCACATCACGTCTTGTAGGGTTTTCTGTTTTTTCGAGCGATTCTCTGATTGCCGAAATAGCTTTTGTATTTTTATTTTCTATCGAAAGTTTTTTCAGAATAGTAGTTGCCGAAATATATTCTGGCTTCAACGAATCACGGTAGGCGGTCCAAGCCGCATTGCGTGATTTCTTTGCAACTTCTTTGGCTTTTGTTTCTATTTCACTAAGTTCGTCTGGTGTAGCATACATATTTTCGATAATCCAGTTCTTAAAATGTAGGTTACAATCAAATTCATTCTCAAATTGTAGTCTTTCTTTCGATTTATAGCGTTCGTGCGAACCCGAGGTTGAGTGTCCTTGTGGTTGCGTCACTTCAATAACGTGTACGAGTACAGGCACGTGCTGATCACGGGCATAAAGAGCAGCACGCTGATATGCTTCAATAAGTTCTACGTAGTTCCAAGCACGAGCCACTATAATTTCAAGTCCGTTAGAACCATCTTTTCGCTGAAAACCTGCTAATGCCTCCGAAATACTTGATTTGGTAGTTTGGTATTTGATTGGTACAGAAATGCCGTAGCCATCATCCCAAACCGAGAATATAATCGGAATTTGTAGAACTCCTGCGGCATTGATTGCTTCAAAAAACATTCCTTGAGAAGTAGAAGCATCGCCGATAGTTATAAAACAAACTTCGTTTCCTTGGTTTGAGAACTTTTTGAGATATTGTAAATTAGGATTTTCTCTAAACAATTTTGAAGCATACGCTAAACCAATTGCACGGGGCATTTGTCCAGCCGTTGAAGACACATCACATACCGTGTTGTACATTTCTGTTTGGTCGAGCCACTCACCTTTATCATTTAGCCAACGATTGCCAAAGTGAGCATTCATAGAGCGGCCACCAGTAAATGGGTCGTGTTCTACATCAGTATGTGCGTATAATTGAGCAAAAAATTGTTGCCAAGTTAGCCCACCAATAGCCGCCATAAAAGTTTGGTCACGATAATATCCTGAGCGAAAATCACCTTTGCGAAAAACTTTCGACATGGCTACTTGAGCCAACTCTTTCCCATCACCAAAAACCCCAAATTTTGCTCGACCTCTAAAAACATCTTGTCGGCCGATGTAGCTTACTTCTCTGCTTTCGCAAGACATTCGGTAATCTTTGAGTACTTCTTCTTTACTTAAAAGAACATCTGTCGAAAAAATAGAGGTAAGTAGGTCTGTCATAAGATAAAATGTAGATCAAGTAAAGGCTTAATGGCTAAACACCAATTTATAAGGTTAATATCAATAGTATTGAATATAGTTAGTAAGTTAGTACATCTACTACTTTAAACGTAAAGTTAGAAAAAAAAAATCATTTTTCAAAAAATTGAAAAGTGGCACGCTTTTGTTAATGACTTGTTAAAAATTTGGTAAGTAAATGTATAAAGACTTTAATTTGTATTGTAATTATTCTTTTGCTAAAATAAAATCTTTTTTAAATCTCAAAATCAATCAAATCAATGAAAAAATTATTTTTAACTATTGCAATAGTATTTGCTTTTGTAGCTGCATCAAGTGCACAGGGAGCATTGAAGTTCAACAAAGAAGTTCATGATTTCGGTAAATTATCAGAAGGTCCATTGGCAACATATAATTTTGAAGTAACAAACACTGGTACAGCTCCTGTCGTTATCTCCAATGCACAAGCTTCTTGCGGATGTACAACTCCTGAATTTTCTAAAGATGCTATCATGCCAGGTGGCAAGAGTGTAATCAAAGTTGGATATAACACTTCTGGCCGTCCAGGTGCTTTCACAAAAACTATCACAGTTATGAGCAACGCTGAGAACTCATCGATTGTCTTAACTATCAAAGGTGAAGTAACTTCAGCTCCTGCACCTGCAGCAGCTCCTGCGGCAGCACCAAACGCTAAGAAAAAATCATAATCAAAATAAGATTAGTTTTTACACAAAAGCCTCCTGCAAAACTGCGGGAGGCTTTTGTGTTTTTACAAGATTTCGTCCGAAAATATTGAATATAAATACCAAATTTTTATATTTGGGTATTCTATCATATATCACATCAACAATGACCTTGAATCTATGAATTTTCTTTGTATTTGTACTTATTTCAAAGGCGTCGAATTTCTAAAATCTTGTAAGGCCGAAGGCAATAATGTATATTTGCTTACTAATCAAAAGCTAAAAGATAAAGCATGGCCTCGTGAGTCAATTGAAGAAATATTTTATTTAAAAAACATAGAAAATACTTTCGATACTTATCAAATAGTTTTAGTTGGATTAGCTGCTATAATGCGTAATAAAAAAATAGACCGAGTAGTGGCACTTGATGATTTTGATGTCGAGAAAGCCGCTTTGGTACGTGAACATTTCCGTATTCCAGGAATGGGACAAACGACCGCTCGGTATTTCAGAGATAAGCTCGCCATGCGTATGCAGGCACAAGATGCAGGCATTACCGTTCCGCCATTTTGTTCACTTTTCAATGATATTGACATTACCGAATATCTTCAACGTTCTTCTCCACCATGGGTGATTAAGCCACGTTCGGAAGCTTCGGCAGCTGGAATTAAAAAAGTACATAGTTTCCAAGAAGCATGGGATAATTTGCATTCATTGGGCGACGAACGACATAATTTCTTGATTGAGCAATTTAAACCTGGCGATGTCTATCACGTAGATTCGTTAACGATTAACGGTAAGGTAATTTTTACAAGATGTAGCCAATATTTAAACACACCTTTTGAAGTGTCTCATGGCGGCGGAATTTTTCGTTCAGTAACTTTAGAGCACAATTCCGAAGATGATGCGGCTTTAAAGAAAATGAATGAAGATGTGATGCGGTCGTTCGGCATGAAATCAAGTGCATCTCATACCGAAATGATTAAATGTTATGAAGATGGTAAATTCTATTTTCTCGAAACTGCTTCAAGAGTAGGAGGGGCAAATTTGGCCGAAATGGTTGAGTTTTCATCAGGAATTAATTTATGGAGAGAATGGGCAAAAATAGAAACCATAGTTGCGGTTGGGGGAACTTATGAATTGCCAATGGTGGAGGATTTTTATTCGGGTATCGTGATTTCTCTTTCATCACATGAAAATCCAGATTATACGCCTTTTAATGACCCAGAAATTGTTTGGAAAATGGACGAAGAATATCACATTGGGCTTATAGTCCGCTCAAAAGACCGAGCAAAAGTACTCGAACTCATGGAAAAATATGCTTCGATGATTCGAGATTTAGGATATCACGCTTCTGCTCCCGCTCCTGATAAACCTGTGCATTGATATACGACAACAATCTTTCAACCTAACATAATGAATCATCAAGAAATCATCAATTACGTGAATAACCATCCATCAGGTAAAGTCAAATTGGCGATTGCTGATATTGATGGGGTTTTACGTGGAAAATATATTAGTAAACAAAAATTCACGTCTTTGTTAGATGGAGATTTGGGTTTTTGTGATGTAGTTTTTGGCTGGGATATGGCCGATGTTTGCTACGATAATGTCAGTTTTACGGGTTGGCATTCGGGGTATCCTGATGCAAAAGCAAAGTTGGATTTAAGTACATTTCGTAAAATTCCTTGGGAAAACGACATTCCGTTTTTCTTAGCAGAATTTATTGAAAGTGCGGCCGAAATTTGCCCAAGAAATCTGCTGAAACGAGTGATAGAAGATGCTGATAAACAAGGTTTTAAGCCTTTCTTTTCGCAAGAGTTTGAATGGTTTAATTTTGAAGAAACGCCAGTTTCTATTCACGAAAAAGGCTTTCAAAATCTAAGGCCACTTACGCCCGGAATGTTTGGTTATTCGTTGCTCCGTAGTAGTTTTCGCAACGATTTTATGACCAATATTTTCGAGCAACTCACCAAGTTTGATGTTCCGATTGAAGGTTTGCATACCGAAACTGGTCCGGGAGTTTATGAGGCTGCAATCACTTATTCTGATATTCTTTCGGCTGCCGATAGAGCAATTTTATTCAAAACTTCAGTCAAAGAAATTGCTAATAAGTTGGGAATTATGGCCACTTTCATGGCAAAATTCAATGAAAATCTCCCAGGTTGTAGCGGTCACGTGCATCAAAGTCTGTGGGATTCGTCTGAAAAAACGAATCTTTTTTATGATGAAAATACGCCCAACAATATGAGTCCTTTAATGGAAAACTATATGGCTGGACAGTTGCATTGTTTACCGCATATTTTACCGATGGTTGCACCTACAATCAATAGTTATAAACGTTTGGTTGAAGGTGCTTGGGCTCCAACAACGCTTACTTGGGCGGTTGATAACCGAACGGTGGCTTTGCGGGCTTTGCCTTTGGGCAAAAAATCATGTCGTCTCGAAACCCGTGTTGTTGGGTCGGATACTAATCCATATTTGGCTTTGGCGGCTTGTTTAGCGGCTGGATTATACGGTATTCGCCATCAACTCAAACTTAATCAACCTGCTACGGTTGGCAATGGCTACCTTGATATTAGTAATGGAATTTTACCAAGAAATTTGCATGAAGCCACGCATGCCATGAAAAATTCAGACGTGTCTAAAGAGCTTTTTGGTGAAATTTTCGTGCAACATTTCACCCAAACTCGTGATTGGGAATGGCGACAACATGCCAAAGTTGTAAGCGATTGGGAGCTAAAACGTTATTTCGAAATAGTATAAAATCAATGATCGAATGTTGAATGATACAATGAGTGAATATTTAGGCTTTTAGCTTTCAGTATTTTACCAAAATTATTTAGTCAAAATCATTCACACACTCATTTTATAATTCATTCATTTATTTATTTATTCCATGATAATCCTCGTTGTTTTTTTGGCGATAACCTTTATTGTTATTTCTTCTACTTGGTTCAAACTCCATCCTTTGGCTGGTTTGCTTTTAGCGGCTTTGGGTGTTGGAATTTTTGCAGGTTTACCGATTGATAAATTAGCCGATACAATCGGAAAAGGCTTTGGAGAATTGATGTCGAAAATCGGTTTGATGGTTATTTTGGGTTGTATCATCGGAGCGATTTTGGATAAATCAGGAGCAGCCATTAAAGTTGCCGATATAATTCTGAAGCTTTTTGGTGAAAAATATCCTGCCTTTGCGATGTCTGTGATTGGAGCAATTGTCGGTATTCCAGTTTTTTGTGATTCGGGTTTTATCATCTTGGCAAAACTCAATAAAATTGTAGCAAAAAAGGTAAATCGACCACTCGGAACGATAGCTATTGCACTATCTGGTGGCCTTTTTGCTACGCATACGCTTGTGCCACCTACGCCTGGCCCACTTTCGGCGGCAGGAAATCTGAATTTAACCGATTCTGTCGGTCTTGTGATTTTGGTTGGTTTGGTGGTTTCTATTCCGAGTTTATTTGTCTCGACTTGGTTTGCTCAAAAATTTGCGGCAAACGTAGAAATAATCGAAGATGACGATTTGGAAATTAGCGAAGTACAGAATAGTAATTTACCTGCATGGAAAGCATTTATGCCAATTTTACTGCCAATTATTTTAATTGCTTTTGCCTCTTTTGCCAAAATATCTCACGTTTTCAGCGAGGATTTTTTACATTGGTTGAGTTTTCTCGGAAGTCCTTTAGTCTCATTTTTATTAGCAATTGGTTTCTCTTACACTCTTTTCCCCGAAAAACCTGCTGAAAAATTGTTAGCCTGTTTTAAAAGTGGCATCGAACATTGCGGTACTACGCTCGTGTTGGTAGGAGCTGGTGGAGCATTTGGAGCAATTTTGAAAGAAACGGCTCTTAAAGACATGATTAGTAACTGGCTTTTGGTAAACCAAACATCGGGTGTATTGTTTTTGGTAATTGCATTTTTGGTGGCTGCATTTTTCAAAACTGCACAAGGCTCAACCACAACCTCAATGGTGCTTACTTCGGGTATTTTAGCACCGCTCGCAAGCACTGTAGGTTTTACCGATTCGCTCGACCTTTCACTTTTAGTAATGGCAGTTGGTAGCGGAGCAATGACCGTTTCACACGCCAACGATGCTTGGTTTTGGGTAGTTTCACAATTTACAGGCCTCAACCAACGAGATGCCTATCGCACCCATACCTTTCTTTCGGGCTTACAAGGCATTGTGAGTTTAATTGTGGTTTGTTTGATTTATTTAATTTGCTAAAAAGCACTCAATAATATCATATTTCGAGTACTTTCTGTGGACTGTTGACTGAAAACTGATGACTGCCTTTACATATTTAACCAATAAGTCATCTTCAAAATCAACGTTCTATTTTTAGGCATCCATGCTCTAATATAATAATTTGGGATATTTTCAGCAAAATAATTATCGGTATAAACCAAAAATATATCTGAAACGGGACGGAAACGCCACTGTAAACGAGAGTTGATATTCGTATTATTGGTTTGGGTATTGTACTGAAAAAACGTACTAAAAAATACACTTTTCGAGAATGATAACTCAGCACGAGGCCCTATCAACCAATATTCCACGCTATTATAGGGCAACGGCAATCCAATTTTCGTGTATTCACAATCTACCGAAAATACACCGTAAGGTTGATAACGATAACCAATACTTCCACTAAAATTGGTTGATTTACCATTAATATTTTCGGCTTTGTTGGAGAAATATGTGCCTTTCGAGAAATCAAATTCGCCATTAATATTGTTTCTGCGGCTACTTTTAAAACCAATATTGAATGTTCGTGAACGATAATCGCCAACTGGTAATTCGATTACATTTTTGTAGGTATCCGGGTTAGGATTATCGCTTGCATTAGTTGGATCGAAAGGATTAAACAGATGTGTAAAATTTAAGCCATAGGCAACATACGCCTCTGAGCCCCTTGGACTATTGGCAAAAACGAAGAGATTGGTTTTGCTATCAAGCCTTTTGCCTTTTAAATCAAAGACATCATTTCCTTCTGAGCCCAAACCATACGCATTCATATATTTTGCAATAGTTTTTGATTTCGGATTCAAAATAATGGTAAAAGGTCGGTATATCTGCCAAATTCCCGTGCGTGGCACAAAACCTACATCAGCACGGAAGTTTTCTCCGATACGTTGCACACCCAAATTCAATTCAAGATTTGGGTGATTATACCCCATAAAATGAGCAGCACTTCCTGCATCTTTTTTGTTTTCAGGTGAAAAAGACTGGTGATAATAACTTTCTGATTGGAATCGGCTATCTTTTGAATAAAAATTAAATTCTAAACCTCCAACTCGATTAAATTTTCGATAACCCGCTATTTGATTGGCACTTAGGTTACTGAAATCATTTTCTTTATTCACAAAAATCCCTCCTAAAGTTGAGCGATTCAAGAGTTTTCGTTGCACAACTGCCACCGAATAATTTGCTGCTGGCAAATACTTATTATCGCCGAAATTTACCTTGCGAGTTTGCATATTCATCACCCCAATTCGCCAATCCTCATTGATTTTTCCGCTGAGTCTTGCACCAGCCAAAATCGGCACTCTTTGTGTGTTCCCAGTATTTGGATTTCGAGTAATACCAATACGACGTGAGAAAAACGGACGAGTATCAGGAAACCCAAAAGTGCCAAAAAGGTCATTGTTTTCGAGAAAAAACTGTCTTCTTTCAGGAAAAAACAACTCAAAACGGCTTAAGTTAGTCACCTGTTTATCGACTTCAACTTGTGAGAAATCGGGGTTTACTGTTAAGTCTAAATTCAGCGAAGGAGTAACGGCAATTTTAGCATCCATACCCACACCCGCAGGAAAATTAGAGCTTGTTGGTAGAGCTTTTAAATCGCTTTCATTGCGTGGATAATCCTTTTCAGTTGCCACGGAGACAAAAGGAATCAATGAAATATTTGCACCAGGTTTTGGTGGATTTTCATCCCAAATCATATTTCCTGCAAAAGCTAAGTTGGCAGGACGAAAATTACGAGGGACTGGTCGCCATGTTGATACTTCGTTTCTTTTTAATACATTTCTACCAAAATTCACTCGCCAAGTATTTTGACCATCGTCCACTTTATAGCGTAAAGTTTTAAATGGAATCGCCAATTCAACAACCCAATAGTCATCGTAGTTTTTTATCTGCGAATACCATTTATTATCCCAAAAATTAGACGATTCTTCGCCATTGAAAATCAAAGCTTCACGTTGTACTCCATAAGGATTAATGGCAAACTGAAAGGCATTTAGTTTATCTTTGAATGTATCGAAGTTTACCGTAAATACATCGCTTGAACCACCTTCAAAATCACGTTTTAATGATGCAACTGTGTAAAGGCTGCGGGGCTCGTAGCAGATAGCACCCACATAAATGAAATTGTCGTCGAAAAGTACTTTTACTTCGGTTTGTAGCTTAGCAAAAGATGAATCATACGGACGGTTCAGAAAGAAATTTTTAGCAACTTCGGCAGATTTCCATGAGTCTTCGTCGAGCAATCCATCCAATTTGATGGGCGTTTTTGTTTTTTTGATGTGAATATTATATTTGTCGTCTTCTTGATTTTTTGAGTCTTGAGCAAATAATAAGTTAATTCCCAATAGGACTACTCCTAAGGTAAAGCAAAGTTTTTTCATAAAGGATAGCCCCCCAAACCCCCGATGGGGGAGACAATATTTTTGATTTGATAAATCAAATCTTAGGGGTTTCTTAAAGTTAATTTATAAATTTAGTTTGTTGTATTTTTTAACAAAGGTACTGAAATTTGGATTAAATCATTCCTTTTGGTGGCTTTCCCTGCTGAAATGAGACAATATTTTCCACCACACCCTTCAATAATTCAATACGTGCATTTACACCTGCCCATGCGATATGTGGCGTAATGATGGTATTTTTTGCAGTCAATAAAGGGTTTGTGTTTGTAGGTGGCTCAACTGAAAGTACATCAAGTCCTGCACCCGTAATCACACCCAAATTGAGAGCATCGGCTAAGTCTTGTTCATGAATGAGACCGCCTCGTGAGGTGTTTATCAAAATCGCAGATGATTTCATTAAGGCCAATGTGTTTTTGTTGATAAATTCTTGATTATCAGTCGTTAGCGGGCAATGTAAAGTAATGAAATCACTTTCTTGAAATATTTGTTCTTGGCTACAAAGTTGCACATTGGTCATGCCACCAGAAGTCAAATCACGCTTATTTGCCAACACTTTCATGCCAAATCCTAAGCCGATATTTGCTACCTTTTTTCCAATATCACCTAAGCCAATGATTCCCAAAGTTTTACCTTCGAGTTCGATTAAAGGAGAGTGATAGAAACAAAAATCAGGACAAGAAGTCCATGTATTTTCAATATTTCTTGCGTGTTCGGCCACTCGGTTGGTGAAGCCAAAAATCAACGAAAATACTAATTGAGCCACCGAAGCTGAGCTATAACCTCGCACATTTGCAACTACGATTCCCTGTGCTTTAGCGGCTTCGATATCAATGATATTAAAACCAGTTGCCGTAACACCAATGTATTTTAGTTTTGGTAATTGGCTGATAGTATGTGCATTAAGTGTACATTTGTTAGTCAATATTATTTCAGCATCTTTTACTCGATCAATAATTTGTTCAGGTGAAGTTCGGTCGTAGAGCGTCACCTTACCAAGGGTATTAAGGATGGAAATGTCTAAATCATTGAGTGGATTTAGGGTATAGGCATCAAGAAAAACGATATTCATAAGGCTTAGGATCAGAAATTATTTAACGAAATTATCACCTAAAATGCACTTGTCAAAACACTTTATGGATAAACGGAAATTTACCTTCTCAAAAAGAAAATTTTATAAAACTTGTACTTTTATATTATCTTTACTTACGTTTTTTTACCTTTCGTTCTAAAATTTAAGCTTATAATTGTGAGTGTATTTCAAAGTAAAATTCTAAAAATATGAAAACGACATTTTTTTCTATCTTTATTGTGCTAACTATGGCTATTGAAAGTTTTGCAGGAACGCTTCTTGGTTCATGGGAAATGCAGCCCGAAAGTAATTCAAGCGAAAGATCGGTAATGATAGCCTCCGAAAACTACCTTTCAATTTCGGTTTTTGAAAAAAATATTTATATACGAACTTATGGTGGTACTTACGAAATCAATGATGCTGGATTGACAGTAAAAGTCGAATTTAATGACAAAAATCCTGAGAATATAGGTACGAAAATTAACTATAAATTTACGAGAAAAAACAATCAGTTTACGATTGAAAACCAAGCTAAAACAACTTGGAAACGCATTGATGAAGGAAAAGATGCCCTTTCGGGAAATTGGCGAATCTCTGCTCGTGCTGGTCAAGATGGACAAATGACTGAAATGAAACGCACGGCTCGTAAGACGCTAAAAATATGCTCCGAAAAACGATTTCAATGGTTTGCCATAAACCCCGAAACAAAAGAGTTTTTCGGTACTGGTGGCGGAACTTACGAGCTTAAAGATGGAAAATATATCGAAACCCTTGAGTTTTTCTCAAGAGATAATAGCCGAGTAGGAGCATCGTTGACCTTTGATGCAAAAGTAGAAGGAGACAAATGGCATCATTCGGGGAAAAGCTCAAAAGGCGATCCTGTCAACGAAATTTGGGGAAAAGAAAAATAAATTTTAGTTTGTGTTGTACTATTGGCGACTGTAAAAATATTAAAAATAAAAGTCAATACACCGATTGCTAAATAGAGAAAGTTTATTTTTTTGTGATGGTAAGGCTGAAAAACGCAATCAAATCAACACGATATCATTGGCATTTGCTACTTCGTAATTGATTGTTTTTAAATTATGAGCTAATTCAATTGAAGAAACTTTTGTGCGTGCAACGGCCAGCATTTCGCCTTGATTATTAATAATCTCCACAACTTCACCAATTTCAAAATCGCCTTTTACTTTTTTGATACCTACTGCCAATAAACTGCTGCGTTTTTGGATAGCTTTTACTGCTCCAGCATCAATTTGTAAGGTTCCTACCGCAACACTTCCACTTGCCAACCATTTGTTTCTTGATGAAAGATTGACTTCCTGTGCTGAAAACTCGCTTCCTGCTTCACCTTTGATTGCTTTTAAGATGCCGTCAGTTTCTTTCATCCCGAAAATAATTACTTTGATTCCCATACGAGTGGCGAGTTTCGTAAAAGTTAATTTAGAAGCCATTCCGCCCGAACCAAGTGCCGATTTTGAATTATCAACCAAGCCAAGTATTTGATTATCAATATTTTCTATTTTCCGAATGATGTTTTTTTCTTTGTCCAAAAGTCCACCAACCGAAGTGCAAATCATCAACGTTTCTGCACCAAAACCCGTAGCGATTAATGTCGCCAATTCGTCATTGTCCGAAAATTTTAATTCACGATTACTCACAACATCGTTTTCGTTGGCAATCGGAATAATGTCATTTTTCCATAGCTCTTGGTAAGTTTCTTTGAGTTGTAAAAATTGTTCACGATTACCAAAATGTTGGCGTTCACACAAACTTTGGGCAATCTGAATGTCGTATTGGGAGAAATATTTTGAGTAAATATTTAATAAAAGTGGATTTCCGATGGCAGCGGCGGCTTTTCGCTCTGCAATTTCGCCCGAATAGTTTTTAATAAAATGTTTTCCAGCACCAACCGCACCTGAAGATACCATAACTATCTGATAATCAGCATGAAGAATGGCTACTTGGCGAGCAATATCGGCAATAATGGTTTCGTCAGGTTCACCATTTTTTTGCGTAATAGAGGCCGTTCCAAATTTTAAAATGAGGATAGGTTTTTGAATCATAATGGCAAAGATACGATTTTCAAACTACACAAAAAAAGCCTTGATAATCTTCAGACTATCAAGGCTTTAATATATTTTTCAGAAATTAAGAACCTGCAAAAGCATTTTTGCTTTCTGCACGTTTACGCTCATTTTCGTCAAGGTAAATCTTACGCATACGAATTGATTTTGGTGTGATAAATATTCGTAGAAAAAGCCATCAATAATGATATTTACAAGATATAATCACGATTAAATCATTGGTTACTTCATATACCAATCGGTGTTCGTCAGTAATACGTCTTGACCAGCAACCTTTTAGTTCATGTTTTAAGGGTTCGGGTTTACCTTTTCCGAGAAAAGGTGTTCGCTGAATTTCCTTCAACAGTTCACCAATTTTTTTAAAGTTTTGTTTATTTTCAGATGCCCAAGCTATGAAATCCTCCAAAGCTTGATTTTCAAAAACGACTTTTCTCATTAAAAATTATGATTGATATTCCGTTTTTGCCATCATTTGGTCAATATCAATTTCTATTACTTTCCCGCTACGGGCATTTTTAAGGGCTTGCATCAAATGATTTTTGTTGGCTTCCGATTGCAACAAATATTCAGTTTCGTCCATATCTACATCAATTGTGAGTCGAATCGTACGATTTTTAAATAACTGCTTAATTGCTTTTAAAAAATCAGCGTTGAGTTCGTTTGCATTGAGTTCAAATGTACTTGTCATATTTTCAAATTTTAATGCACAAATATAGTATTTTTAAGCTTATTTTATTAAATCACTAGGGTTTTTGTTCAAAATCAAGAAAATTTATTGTGTACAAAAAAAGCCTTGATAATCTTCAGACTATCAAGGCTTTTATATATTTCTCAGAAATTAAGCTCCTGCAAAAGCATTTTTGCTTTCTGCACGTTTACGCTCGTTTTCGTCAAGGTAAATCTTACGCATACGAATTGATTTTGGTGTGATTTCCAAATATTCGTCTTTTTGGATATATTCCATTGCATCTTCTAAAGAGAAGTTTACTTTTGGAGCAATCTTTACGTTATTATCAGTACCAGATGCACGCATATTCGTTAATTGCTTGGCAGTCTGAACGTTCACAACGATATCATTCTGACGGTTATGCTCACCAATTACCATGCCCATGTAAATTTCTTCATTCGGGTCAATAAAGAATACACCTCTATCTTGTAATTTGTCAATCGAATAAGGAGTTGCAGGTCCGTTACCACTTGCAATCAATGAACCGTTTACACGGCCAGGAATCGCACCTTTAAATGGCTCATAAGATTTGAAACGGTGGTTCATGATTGCTTCACCATAAGTTGCTGTCAATACGCTTGAACGTAAGCCAATCAAACCGCGAGAAGGAATGTTAAACTCAAGGTGTTGTAAATCTCCTTTTGGCTCCATAATCAATAACTCGCCTTTACGTTGGGTTGCCAATTCGATTACTTTTCCAGCAGTTTCTTCTGGTACGTCAACAACCAATGTTTCAATTGGCTCTAAACGACGGCCATTTTCGTCTTCTTTATATAATACTTGTGGTTGTCCAACTTGGATTTCATAACCTTCACGACGCATCGTTTCGATAAGAACAGACAAGTGAAGAATACCACGACCAAATACTAAGAATTTATCTTCGGTATCACCCGTTTGAACTCTTAATGCAAGATTTTTTTCAATTTCTTTCATCAAACGGTCACGTAAATGACGTGATGTTACGAATTTACCTTCTTTTCCGAAGAAAGGAGAGTTATTAATCGTAAACAACATATTCATCGTTGGCTCATCGATCGAAATACGTGGTAGAGGCTCTGGATTTTCAATGTCAGCGATTGTATCACCAATTTCAAAATCTTCGATACCTGTTACTGCACAAATTTCGCCAGAACTTACTTCAGCAACTTTTACTTTACCAAGTCCTTCAAATACTTGAAGTTCTTTGATTTTGTTTCTCTTGATAGTTCCGTCAGCTTTACAGAGGGCAATTTGCATCCCTTCTTTAAGTGTTCCTCTCGCCACACGCCCGATAGCAATACGACCAACAAACGATGAATAATCGAGTGAAGTGATTTGCATTTGAGGTGTTCCATCAACTACTGGTGAAGCAGGAATATGCTCAATAACTGCATCAAGTAAAGGAACTATGTCAGTTGTTGGGGTTTTCCAATCCGTACTCATCCAACCTTGTTTTGATGAACCATAAAGGCAAGGAAAGTCAAGTTGGTCTTCGGTTGCTTCGAGGTTAAACATCAAATCGAAAACCTGTTCGTGAACTTCGTCAGGACGACAGTTTTCTTTATCAACTTTATTTACCACAACGATTGGTTTCAAGCCCAATGCAAGGGCTTTACCTAAAACGAAACGTGTTTGCGGCATTGGTCCTTCAAAAGCATCAACTAATAAAATTACGCCATCGGCTAATTTCAATACACGCTCCACTTCTCCACCAAAGTCAGAGTGACCTGGGGTATCAATGATGTTAATTTTAACGCCATTGTATCTTACCGATACGTTTTTAGAAACGATAGTAATTCCACGTTCTCGCTCAAGGTCGTTATTGTCAAGAATCAATTCACCAAATTCTTGGTTGTCTCTAAACAATTTTGACGCATGAATGATTTTATCAACCAGTGTAGTTTTACCGTGGTCAACGTGGGCAATAATGGCGATGTTTCTGATATTATTCATTAAATGTATTTGTTATTTAGTTGTGCATCAACATTTACCATATTCACAACTGATAAACAAAGACGAACAACACCTTTTTTAAATAAACCGCAAAATTATGGAATATAAATGATAAAACCTTGACTATTACCTACAATCCCTTGATTATCAAATTGTTAATAAGAATAGTGCAATTATATTTAAGAAAAGGAATGTTTCTTAGTATTTTGAATGTCAAAAGAAGTTCTTAATCTCAGACTAACCTGATAGATTTCGTGGTATTTTAATCTCGCCTTTGTTTTTTTGTTTTAATTTTGTAGCTAAGGTTTTTTTGCACTTTGTAAATCAGACAATTAGATTAAATGAGAAACGTACAACAAACCATCAAAATACATAAGCAAGTTTATCAAACCTTTGGCCTATGCCTCATCCTATTTTTTTCTTCTATTTCGGGTTATACCCAAACTTATAATCATACTTCTGTATGGTCGAGGTTTTTACTCAGTAAGCAGGTTGGTAAATTTATCTTAACGGGTGATGGTGCCTATCGCCGACAAAATAATTTTCAATATTCAAAATTTAATTTTTTACAAAATCCTTTTCTTGATGCCCAACGGCTTACGCTTGCTTATCGAAACAATAAATGGCTTTTTAGCTTTGCGGTATCACGCTGGCACGCCTACCAAATTCTGGGAAAAGAAGCTGATTTTGAACGACTTCCAACCGTTGAATGGCGATTTACCCCTGGTATCGAATATTTTCAAAAAATAAATAAAGGATTGCTACAATGGCGAACTCAGTATGAATATCGTTATTTTGTTGATCGAACTGCTGGGCGTTTTCGTCAACGTTTACAGTTTCGTCAGCCCATTTCCAAAACCAATAGTTTGGTTTTTTTGGAAGAATTTTTGATTGGTTCTCCACCAAATTCCACTAAAAAATACGAGCAAAATCAACTTGGAATTACATTTAACCATAATTTTACCGATAAATTAGAATCTGAGATTGGCTATCGTTATATTTTTCGCCGCCGACGAATAAGCGATGAAATTGATAATGAAAATGCACTCATAATAGGTTTAATGTTGCGTTTGTAGCATGCTAATTTAAAAATAATGCAGGCACGTCCAAATTGGATGTTCCTACGAAATCCATTAAATTTTGGACTTTTCATTAATTGATAAAACTAATATCGACACAAATCTGATTTAAAGTCAAAAAAATATTAGAAAAAAGCAAAATATTGAGTTTTATGCTTAAAAAAGAGTACTTACTTTGCTGTATTATTTTATCCAATCCAAATCCAAAAATCATGAAAAAAATATTTTTGCTTTTTTCACTAGTGCCTGCTGTCCTTTTAGGACAAACAAAGCCTGTGAAAATAGTACGTGACGATGCCAATAAAAAAGTAGATGTCTTGGTAGATGGTAAGGCTTTTACCTCATATATTTACCCAGGCCCAGATGTGCTTAAAAAAGCAGTTTTATATCCAGTGCGTACATCTGAAGGAACGCTTATTACTCGTGGCTGGCCAATGGATCCGCGTCCTGGTGAGCGTATTGATCACCCGCACCATGTAGGTGTATGGTTCAATTATGAAGACGTAAACGGACACGATTTTTGGAATAACTCTAATACTCCTCCAAACCCAAAGGGAGTTTACGGTACAATCGTGCATACTGGAATCAAGTCTGTAAAATCGGGTAAAAACAAAGGTTCGATAGTCGTAACTGCCGACTGGCTCGATAAAGATGGTAAGTTGATGTTAAAAGAAACAACAACGTATATTTTCCAAGGAACTGATAAACAACGTATTACGGATAGAATCACTACACTTACTGCTGCCGACAAAGAGGTTTTGTTTAAAGACGTGAAAGATGGCACATTTGCTATACGTTTGGCTCGACAGTTGGAGCATCCATCTACAAAAGCAGAAATCTTTACTGATGCAAGTGGTGTGGCTACGAAAGTTCCGTCGCTTGATAATGCAGGAATTACAGGAAGTTACCGCAATAAAGAAGGAATCGAAGGCGAAGATACTTGGGCAAAACGCTCTGACTGGGTGAATCTTCGAGGCAAAATTGGCGAAGAAAAAATTTCGGTAGCGATTATCGATCACCCGAAAAATGTGGGTTATCCAACTTACTGGCACTCACGTGGTTATGGTCTTTTTTCAGCAAATCCACTTGGCCAAAAAGCATTTTCAAATGGTAAAGATATTTTGAATTTTAAACTTGTCCCTAATCAATCAACAACTTTCCGTTTTAGATTAGTGGTAACTTCGGGCGAAGTTTCTGATACCGAAATGAATAGTTTAACTGTCGATTTTGCGAAAGTGCAGTAAGATTATAGTTTTTCAAGTATGAAACAAACCAAATGTGCCACACCTCTGAGGTGTGGCACATTTTTGTAATATATCTTTACGCAATACTCATTTCCAAAATCTCCGCCACAACGGCAGGCGTAATATCGGCTTTTTCGCCAAAATTAACACCTCGTGATTCAAAACGCTTTACTATCTTGGCAATTGTTTCTTGATTTACGCCATAATCGCTGGCTTTGATAGGTAAGCCTAAAGATTCGTAAAACTCTCCAGTTTTCTGAATCGCTCCAGCTACCAATTCATCATCAGTTCCGCTCAAATTCCAAACTCTCTTGGCATATTGAATCAGTTTTTCTCGCTTGCTATCTTGCTTGATTTTTAATAAATAAGGCAAAATAACTGCCAAACTACGTGCATGGTCAATGCCATGAAAAGCTGTCAGTTCGTGTCCGATTTGGTGCGTTGCCCAATCTTGTGGAACACCCAAACTTATAAAACCATTGAGAGCCACCGTTGCGGCCCACATAAAATTAGCACGAGCTTCGTAGTCAGTTGGATTTTCGAACGTTTTTGGTGCAACTTCAATCAAAGTCTGAATGATTGATTCTGCAAAACGGTCTTGAATTTGAGCATCAACTGGGTAAGTTATGTATTGCTCCATCACGTGCGTAAAAGCATCGGCAATGCCATTGGCAATTTGGCGTTGCGGTAACGAATAAGTAGTTTCGGGATCAAGAATTGAGAAAGTTGTATAAACCAACGGATGTCCCATTCCTTTCTTTTCGTGCGTAGATTTTTTGCTGATAACAGCAAAATAGTTCATTTCCGAACCCGTTGCTGGCAAAGTTAGCACCGAACCGATGGGAATTGCTTTTTTAAATTTGGCTTGTCCCGTTACAATCTGCCAAGCGTCATCTCCCTCAAATGGAATGGCAGCCGAAATAAATTTTGTGCCATCAAGTACCGAACCACCGCCCACGGCGAGTAAGAAAGTAATCTGTTCTTTACGCCCCAACTCAACGGCCTGCATAAGCGTTTCGTAAGTCGGATTTGCCTCTATTCCGCCAAATTCAACGATATTTCTGCCTTCGAGGGCTTTTTTAACTTGCTCATAAACACCATTTTGGAAGATACTTCCACCGCCATAAGTGAGCAAAATTTTTGCATCGGCAGGAATTTGCTTGCTCAGTTGTGCAATTTGACCTTTGCCAAAAAGTATTTTTACTGGATTTTGATAGACGAAATTATTGAACATTAGCTTTTTGTTTGATGATTCTATCTATTTCAAACAAAGCTATTTTGAATAAAGTTTTTTTAAAAAAATTTAAACAATCACGGAGGTACGAATATTTGCTCTTCCGTTGAAGAATATTACTCAGAAATATCCATCCGAATTCGCCATTCTTTCGGCAAATAATTGTTCATTCTATTGCCAATTACTTTCATAAAACCAAGATTTAGGCCTTCATAACGAGCTAAAATCCAGCCAATTTCTGTATTTTCTACTAAAATTTGCTCTTTTTTTAAAAACCTCAAAGCATCTTCTTTGGATAAATTAACGTGCGGTAAATCAGTCGAGATAGCCGTACTCATAGCCAAATTATGGCTCGGAATAAAATCTTCACCTTTAAATTGTCCAATTTCAAAACCCGAAGAACGTTTTTGCAAAACTCTCAAAATCGTAGAATATTCGTTGGCTAAATTTGCAGGAATTGCTACGATTGCACCTTCTGGCTTTTGGTAAAACTCAAAATATTCTGGATTGGCCAGCCATTTCTTTAATAGATCAACTTTCTTTTGCGGTACACGATTAAATTTGACTTTTCCCCTTACTTCGGCTCTTGAGCCTTGCGTTTTTCTGAAAATAGCCAAATAAAAACCTTCACCTTTGGTTTTATGTGGGAAAAACTGGTAGCCAAAATCCTTCTCTGTAATATTCCACTCAGTAGGAATGTTTAGCTTAACTTCTTCAAAATCAGCGGTTTGTGTAAGCCATTTCGCATTTTCTTGATTTTCTTTCTCGTTATAAGTGCAAGTTGAATAGCACAAATAACCATCAGGAGCAACCAACATTGCCGCCGCTTTCAAAATACGCTTTTGGCGAGCCGAACAAAGCTGCACACTATCAACTGACCACTCGTTGCGTGCTTTTGGGTCTTTTCTGAAAAGTCCCTCACCCGAACAAGGTGCGTCTGTCAGCACTAAATCAAAAAAGCCTTCCAAATCAATCATATCTTCGGGATCGTGATTGCTCAAGATATAGTTTGGGAATCCCCATTTTTCAAGGTTTTCTTTCAATGGTGCCACTCTGCTTTTGATAACCTCATTGGCTAATAAAAGGCTTTTTTCATTAAGTAAGGATGCTAAAAGGGTAGTTTTTCCACCAGGAGCAGCACATAAATCCATTACTCTGACTGGTTTTTCAAAGTCAAGTATTTGTTTTGCCGCTTCGCTTAAAAACATTGAAGAAGCCTCTTGAACATAATATGCTCCCGCATGAAAAGCCGGGTCAAGCGTGAAAACTGGACGCTGTGGTAAATATCGCCCATCGGCATTCCATTTTACTGGTTCGGTATTTTGTCCAAATAATATATCGCTTGTTACCCTTTTGCGAGGGTTAAGTCGAATTGCAGATGGCCTTTCTTGTTCGAGGCTTTCAGCAAAAGTCAAGTATTCAGCACCTAAAATGTGCTGCATTTGGGTTACGAAATTTTCGGGTAAATTCATTAACTTTTAATTAACAGTAAAAGTGCAACGCTCAAGGTTTTTATGGCATCTTGTAGGTAAATATGAGAATTAAGACTTGAGAATTGTTGTCTCTGTTTTAGAATCTATTGTCTCTCATGTAAAATCTTTTGTCAAACTATTTTAACAAAATCGCCTATTCGAGAATATTACTCATTTTTTCTGCAAATTTAATTAAAACTGATTACTAAAATGAGAACAATGTTTAAAACACTTGTATTTATGTTGATGGCAAACTTGACTTTTGCTCAAATTTTTGTTGGAGTGCGTGGTGGCATTACGGGTTCGACGATGACAAAATTCAGACTGATTGAAAAAATCACGCCTGATTTCAAACTTTTACCAGCTCCATCGGGTGCTATTTTTATTGAATTACCCATTTCTAACAGAATTTCGATTCAACCGGAATTGGCTTTGACACAGAAAGGCTTTGTGATTAACGAATCTTTTAATGTGGGTGGTGGAGATAATCTTTTGGGACTTAATATTCCGATTGGTGGCCGAATAGCTTTGAAAACTAACCATTTAGAAATGCCAATTTTAGCAAAATTTAAGCTTGGAGACTCAAACGTAGGGCATACTTATATTATACTTGGACCATCAGTAGGGTATCTGTTTGACTCAAGAGCCGTAATTCGTGTACTAAATATCTTTCCGATTCATACAGGTCTTGGCACTGGACTTTTCAAAGATGCTGAATTTAGCGGAATTGCAGCATTGGGTTATGAAATTCCGTTCAGAAATGGCAAGTTTTTTATGGAAGGTCGTTACCAACATGGATTTTCTCGTGTGCTGAACCTTCCTTTGGTACAATTGCCTGTGAGAAACCAAACAGTAGGTCTTTCGATGGGTTTATCGTTTACTTTGAGGTCGAAATTGAGGGATGTTTAAAACTTGTTGAATTAGGCACTTTTAGTAAATTTGACCAAATAAACTTAAAAATGCCTAATTTATATATCATAGCGGGTTGTAATGGTGCGGGAAAAACCACCGCAGCAAAGGTACTTTTACCCGATGTTTTCAGAATTGATACTTTTCTGAATGCCGATATAATTGCTGCTCAATTAAATCCAATTTCCCCCGAAAGTGTAGCTATTCAAGCAGGTCGGCAGATGCTTAATGAAATAAATAGGGCTTTAGAGAAACAAATAGATTTTGTGATAGAAACAACATTGGCTACCAAAAGCTATGTTAAATTAGTCAAGAAAGCTCAAAACTTTGCTTATGAAGTAGTTTTGATTTATTTTTGGATTGAAAATGCCGACCAAGCCATTGAAAGGGTAGCCCGAAGAGTTCGCCAAGGTGGACATAATATTCCTGAAGAAGTTATCAGAAGACGTTATGAAAGTGGAATAAGAAACTTGATGAATCTTTTCTTGCCGATTGTTGATAAATGGTCAATTTACGATAACTCAGATTATACTTCGGGACATCCGCAACTTATTGCAGAGCAGTTTCCGCAAGAAATGGTGATAGTTGAGAATGTTGAAATTTGGAATACCTTGAATATTATTAGTAAAAATGAAATATGAAAATATTAAAACGTGACCCACTTCTTGAGAATATTCATAAAGGACTTCTCAAAGCTTACGCTCACATTCCTGCCGAATTAGAGCAAGAGAAAAAGCGAAAAGAAGCATTAAAAAATAAAAAATAAAGGCTCATATAAATAAAAAAAGGAAGTCTTCGCTTTAAACGAAGACTTCCTTAAACTTAATTGTCCGTAAAATTTTAGATTTGAACTCTTTTGAAAGCTGTGATAGTCAAGCCTTTCAAAGTTGTTTCTAATAATTGAGCAATTGTTAAATTGTTATCTTTTACGAAAAGTTGGTTCAACAAAGTATTTTCTTTGTAGAATTTGCCCAATTTACCCATTGCAATTTTCTCCAACATAGCTTCTGCCTTTCCTTCTTGGCGAGCAACTTCCATACCGATTTCGATTTCTTTTTGAACGATAGCTGGATCAACATCGTCTTTGTCAAGACCTACAGGCTTCATCGCGGCAATTTGCATCGCTACGTCTT
>Ga0114967_10000265_pt1 | contig 43394 bp, 22 predicted proteins | sample M_130628_MF_Meta_FD_92639 | JGI IMG/M metagenome (GOLD analysis project Ga0114967, IMG submission 92639) | Freshwater microbial communities from Lake Montjoie, Canada to study carbon cycling - M_130628_MF_MetaG | ecosystem: Environmental > Aquatic > Freshwater > Lake | place: Lake Montjoie... | reverse complement strand
GGTGCAGGTGACCGATCTGCCGTCGGGACAGGCGATCACGTCACTGACTGTCGGGCGGCTGTTCGCTACGGGCGGCCACGACGATATCGTGATCGCCGCGACCACCGCCTCGCAGCGGGCCGCCGGCACGACCAGGGTCACGATCCTTGCAGGTTCCACTCTCGACACCACCCGGTCGTTCGTCGTCAGCAGCCTCGTGGAATCGGGGCCGTCACGCCGCCTCGTCGACATCTTCGGCTTCGGCGCCTCGGTGGGCGTTGGCGATATCGATGGCGACAAGCGGGTTGACCTGGTGCTCGGGGCCGGGGCAAACGGCCTCGCGAATTTCCGGGTGCTGGGCAACGAGTTCGTGACCGCCGCGTCGGCCATCTCAAATTCTGCGTCGTTTGCGGCGACCATCGCCGAGCAACTCGGCCCCCGCGGCCGGTTCCCCCAGGCGCCCCGGCAGGGCAGGGGATGGAGGCCCACAGGCGGTCCTGATTTCTTCACCCCGGGCGAGGTCGTCGGCCCGACGGGGATGGGTTTCAACGCACCTCTGTCGGTCGTCGTGGTCAACGGCCTGCCCGCGGCCAACGGCAAGGCTCAGATCTTCGCCGCTCTTGGCGGCTCGAACCAGACCGCCAACACCGTGCGTCGGTTCCTGTTCAACGGTCCAAACGCTTGGACCGCGGATGCGTCGATTGACCTCCTGCCCTCGACGCCGGGCAATCCCAGGTTTCGCTATGGCGGTGGCGCGCGGTTGGGATAGCCGCGGTCAGGGTTCGTTCCACGGAACCCCGCGCTGATAACGGTCACGGCGTTTTTCGAACTCTGCCCGCTGAACCGGGTCTTGCACGAGCCCGAGCGCATCATCGATGCGACGCAGTGCCTCGGCCGTATCGCCGGCCCGGGCGACCGACGCGGCCAGCGTGTCGAGCGACTGGGCCCGCAACAGCGGATCGGCGCCTGCGAGGTTGAGTGCCTCCTCGGCCAGAATCCGTGCTGTCCGTCCGGCTGCGGCATCCGCCGTGGGCTGCGTGGCGGTGTACCAGGCCAGCGAGTTGACGACGTCCCATCGCGAGATGCCGGCGACCCGCGGCTGAGGCGACGCCGCATAGAGCTTTTCAAGTCGTTCGAGCAAAGGCACGCAATCGGCTGGCCTCCTGGCATCGGCAGCCTTGGTCTGCAGGCTCCAGAGTACCGCCGCCAGTTTATCGGGCTCGTCAGCGAGCGCCGCGCCATAGTCTTGGGCCGAGGCGATGAAATCCCCTCGCTGTTCTAGATCCGCCGCGCGGGCAAGGAGTGCGGCGGGCGTCGTTGTGCGGGACGGAGCGTTGGACGTGCCATCGGCCGATGCACTGCGGGGTGGTGTCGGGGGACTGGGACTCGGCGGCTGAGTCCGAGGACCGAAGGCGGTGTAGGCGCCGGCGATCAAGATAAGACCGCCCGCCGCAATCGCGGCCACGATCCCTGCTTGTGTTCGGGTGCGTGCCTCCGCTGTGCCAACTGCCCTGGGGGCCACAGCCGTAGTGAAAACGGCGTTTTCGGCAGCCTTTGTCTCCGCCAACCCAGGATCTGGCGACAGATGGGTGGCCTGATCGTCTGCTGGAGTGCGGGTGTTTTGTGAAGAGTGGAGTTGCGAATCCAGGCTCCTTGAATCGTGGGACCGAGGCACGCTACCGCGGAGCGCGCGGACGAATTCCGCACACGATTGCCATCGTTTTTTCGGATCGACTTGCAACGCCCGTTTCAGCACGCTGGTCTCAGTTGGTGTCAGCGCTGTCAGGTCGAGATGGCCGTCGAGTTTCGCCCGCAGGATCGTGATCGGGGTGAGTTCCGCATACGGCAGTTGTCCGGTTCGCAATTCGACGTAGCTGACAGCGAGCGAATACTGGTCGGTCGCGGGGGAGGGGTCGTAGGGCGGCGACACCATTTCCGGCGCGGCGTACGCGAGACTGGCCATCGTATTGGACGTGGCCCGCACCTCGCCCTGCGCACGGGCCAGGCCGAAGTCGCAGACCTGCACGACATCGCCAACGAGCAGCATGTTCTGCGGTTTGATGTCGCAGTGCTGGACGGCGGTGGCGTTTTCCGTTGAACGTCGGCTGCTGCTGTTGAAGTGATCGAGGGCCAGCGCCGCCTGCTGCATCCAGAGCACAAGTTCCTCGGGCGGCAGTCCCCGGTTGCCTGCCCGCTGCGACTCCCGCAATCGGTCGAAGAGCGTCTGGTCGCCAAGGCCCATGGCCACGATCAGTTCGAGTGATTCGAGGGACGACTGGCCCGGTTTATCGACGGCGTCGCGGGTTTCGGCCGAGGCGGGCATCACTGACAGGATGCGTTTTTCCGCCTCGTGGAGCTCGGTTTCACTGAGCACGCGACCGTCGTTGGCCTTCAGCCACACGCCGAACAACGGCACGATGTGCGCGTGACGGATGTTTTTGATCGTCTGCAGGGCCCGGTATTCGCGCCCCCCCTCGCGTCTGCCGAGGTTCGCCAGGATCTTGATCGCCACGCCCATGCCACCGGGCGCCTCGGCCCGCCACACCTCGCCGAATCCGCCGCTGCCAAGACGCTTGGTCAGCCGATACCCGGGCAGGATGATGTCACCGGGATGGTAGGGAAACGTCGCCGTTCGCAGCGGCGGAAGCGTTGGCAATGCCGCCGTGGCGGCCAAATCGGCCACGGTTGTCCGTGGCTCTTTGGCGGCGTCGTCGGTGTCCATGCGAAGCCTGCGAAATGCGGTGTGCCGTCAGGAAGACGGTTGGTGGTCAGGGAGCGGGTCGGCTGTCCAGATGCCCGGCCAGCGGCAGCGTCATGAATGGCAGAAGTGTCGCTGGCGATACGGTCGGGTGTTGCGGAAGTTCACTTGCTGCGAGGGTCAATTCAGGCACTCGCTTCGCTACATAGTCCGCAATTTCGGCGAGCGTGACTACTCCATCGGGCGAGTATGCGACGGGCCCCGTGGCGTTGGCCGCAGGGCCGGCGCGGGTGTCGGCCCGGCCCGCGAGGGCCTCCAGCAGTCCTGTCGTGAATGCGCCGTGTCCCCAAGATGCCGACTCTTGGCTGGCCTCGGCATCGGAGGCTGCCGCGAGAACGAGAATCATGTTCTCCTGGAACTCGCGAACGGCGTTGGATCGCGCGGACGGCCCCATGCCACCGGAGTGGCAGGTGTCGACGATCGCCAGCTTCCGGCACGGTAGCGCATCGAGTCCGTCGAAGTCCTTCCACGTGATGACGCCGGTTGGGTCGGGCACCACACCGCTGGCGAGTTCGCGAAGTTCGGCATCGTGGCAGAGATAGGAGTACTCGCGTTCCTTGCTCTCGTCGATCATGCCGTGGCCGGCGAGGAAGAGCACCACGACGTCGTCGGGGGCGACGTCGTCGGCGAGTTGCCCGGCCACCTTCGCCAGCGATTCGCGCCAGTGAGTTCGGGTGACATCTTCATCTGCCAGAAGCACGCTGCCCACGATGTCGTAGCGTGCGGCGGCCTGCTGCCCGATCGCCGCCTGGATCGCCCGAGCGTCGGCGGTGGCGAATTCGAGATGCGTCAGGCCGACGTGGGCAAAGCGATCGGCATGGGCATAGCGATCGACCCCAGCCGCAAGCAGAAACATCCGCGGTCGCCGTGGCTTGGCCAGGGGAGTAGGAGCCCCCGGAACTGCGACCGTAAGCTCCGCGACGTCCGTCGGGCCACCCTCCGTGCCGACGAACACCTGGATGAGGTGCTCGGATTCGTCGGGCAGGGCGAGGTCCCACGCATACGTGCGGCGGGCGGGCTGGTCGTCCCGCGCGGGCCGCTCCTCGAGGAGTTGTCCCTGCCCGCGGCCGACCACCCCACTTGCATACGCCCGGACACGCGAGAGCTTCACTCCCTCCGGCACGTCGATGGCCGCAGTCACGCGGATCGTCGCCGCATCGGCCGGCGTGTCGGAACGCGGCGACACGATGCTCACCTCGGGGGTGGCGACGATCATCTCGGGCAGAACGATGGCTGAAGACTTCGGCACATCGCGACCGGCGTTCCGCAACGACTCGCCGAGGCTGCCCGCTGCCAGAAGCCGCGACATCACATCGGGCCGCTCCAATCGCCGACGAAACTGGTTGGCCCGATAAAAACGCGGTAGGCGTTCGACGCCACGGTTGACGAGCCAGCCGAAGAGCGTGTCTCCGTTGGCACTCGCTGCGTAATAGCCGCGGGGAGACCACCAGGCCCACTCACGGTCCGCCGCCAGGTAGAGACTCGCGATGTTTTCCCAAGCAGGGAGTCGATGGAAGGGATCGGCAGCGTTGCCGTCGCGTTCCACGACGACCGACAATTGCCGTTGCCAAGGGCAGTCGGTGAGCGCTGCCACCACGGCGGGGCCGGCGGCTGCCTCGGTCTGATTTGCGTCCGGGCCCGTTCCGTCTGCCCAGGAGAGCTTCGCGATCACGTCGCCTACGCGGACATCCCGGCCTGCGAGCGGACCGGCTTCGTCGACTTCATCGACCACCGCACGTCCGTTCTCGAGCCGCAGTCCGACGCCAAACCTCTCGACGAGCGGCTTGGCCTGGCCAATCCCAGCCAACGGCCAGAGCATGACGATTCCATCCCTGCCGCCACTGGCGAGCCAGCGGCCATCCTCCGACACCGCCAACGACAGGACGCCATCTTCGTGGCCGCGATAGCGGCGCACGATCGTGCAGGTTCCCTGCTCGGCGAGTTGATAGACGAACAATCCGCGGTCGGTGCCGAGCACCACGCCCCACGGCTCGGCTGCTCCCTCGCGGGACAGCCAGGCGACACATTCCTTGACGGGCCCGAGACGGCCCTGCCAGGAAAGATCGAGCTCGATCGCCGCCGCCGCGCGGTCGCCGCGGGACAACTGCCACAGTTCGACGCCATCCCGCTGCTGCGAGCCGCGATTCAGCGACCAGGCGCCAGACCGTCCTGCTGACGCCGCCCAGGCGGCGCGGTCGCCGACCGGCACTACGGCGAGGTTGCCGAGATCGAAGGCCTCGGACAGAGTGGGCTCGAGGGCGGGATCGGCCGCAAGTAGTCCAAACGCCAGCCGCTCGGGCGGCCGCTGCTCATCCTGTTTTGCGAAGGCCACGCGGCCAATCCGCCGGCCCACGCCCCCGAGTCGCTGGCCGACGCGGGGGGCTGCGGCTGGCGGCTCACCAGCGTCGATCCGTTCGACGAGAATTTCGTGATTCCAGCCACCGCTCGCGGCCATCCGCGTCCCCGTGCCATCGACCGCCACCGCGCGGACCGGCGCGGGCATCTCCCGCGCCGACAGCCGCTCTGCCGTCTTGGCATCCCAGACCTCGAGACGCGCGGCGCTGCCGGCCTTCGTGGCCACGCCCACGATCAGCCGACTGCCATCGGCCGACAGCGCCAGCGATTCCGCGGCCGGGGTGATCGTCAGCACCGCGGGCTGCGGAGCGGCGGCGGCAAGATCCCAGATGGTGACTCGACCACCAAGGTCGGCGGCTGCGAGGAACCTGCCGTCTGGCGTGGCGTCCATGGCGAGAATCACACCCTGATACTCGAACGGCAGCCGCTGCCGCGCGGCGGGCTGGCGTGGGTCGACGAGTTCGAGCTGCCATGACGGCTTGGTCGCCGCCCCTTGCGGTTCGGGCTGGGACGGTATGGGAATTGCGACCCGGCCACCCTGCACGGCCGCCAGCGGCCGCGTTGCCGGCAGCAGCCTGAGGAGGTCGGAGCGGGCGGCTGGCAGCCGTGTCTCCTCACGGGCGGCCAGTTCCACGGCCTTCCAGGCGGCCGTACGATCCTGTCGGTCTCGCTCCCACGCGAAAACCTGGCCATCGACGTCGGCCGAAAAGAGCCAGGCCGCGTCGGGAGAGAAGTCGAGCGCCACCACGCTGCCGCGGTGGCCGGCGCGGTCGCCGCCGCCGAGCACGGTCACCAGTTCGCCGTCACCCTGATCGACGACGAGAATCTCGCCCGTGCTTCCAAGTGCGCCGCTGCCGCCGACCGCGATGAGCGACTCCTTGTCGGGAGATGCGGCCAACGCCTGGATGACACCGCGGGTGCCTCGGGCCACCTGCCAGCGGATCACGCGGTCGCGAAGGCGTTTGCGGGCAATGTCGCGGGTGCCCCCGACGTTTGCGCGAGTGTCCCAAATCATCGCCGCCTTGTCGCGGCCCCCCGAGACAAGGCGTCCGTCCTGGAGAAAGGCGAGACTGCGCACCTCCGATGTATGGCCGGGCAGATCGAGCCGCAGGATCGGCTCCGGCGTCTCGCGTGCGACGTCCGCCAGCGTGGCCACTGCCAGGAACAGCCACGTCGCGAGTCCGCACGCGGTTCCCACAGCGCGTGGTCTGTCGCGGAAAAATGCACCGGTGAGAACGTGCATGGCGTCGTGCCCGAAGGACCCGAAGGAATGGCCGCCTACTTCGCAGGTGCCTGGGAGCGGAGCGGGATGTCGAGGAAGAGTTCCGGTTCGCCGGCCGACACCGCGATACCGTAGCTGGAGGTTTCACCCGCCTGCGGAGGCTCGACGTGTGTGACTCGCTCGCCGTCGCCGAGGCTCTCAACGCGTTCCACCAGTTTGCGGACCGGGCCCCGCGATTGCACGCCCTTGCCGGCGCGTTGTCGCAACGACTCCATGCCGGAGTCGGCCTGCTTCTTCGCTTCACGCTGCTGCGACGAAAGAGTCGCTGCCGCTGACCGACCACTCTTGAACACGGCGTTCGTGAGCAATCGCAGATCGTCGTTGGGCTCGGTCAATGCCACGACCACGAGTTTTTCCTCTCCCGCCGGTTCGGAGAACGTGAAATAGCCGCCGTCGTCGGGCAGTGCGATCTCGTCTCCCCTCTTCACCAGTGGCGGCTGCTCGCCCTCGGACGGCAGCAGGCAGGCCCGTTCGCCGGTCGGCCCTTCGTTGAACACGTACACATACACGTCGTCCTGGGGACGAATGCGCACGAGAAACGAGTCACCGACCGCGAACGTGTGCGAGTGGGGGTCGACGTGACGCTCCCTGCCGGTGTCATCGATGGAGATCACCGTGTACTCGAGCGCGAGCGACTTGACGTTCTTCGGCAGTTGCTTGCGGATCACGTTCCGCTCGCGCACCTCCGCCACAGGCGGCTCGTCGGCATCGACCGGCCAGACGGTCGTCGCCGCGAGCATGACGGCACCTGCCGCGGCCATGATTCCAGGGCACCTTCGATGGCGCCGTGGCACCGCCTGATGGGAAAGGCTGATCAACGTCGTGCCCATGGTCGTACCCATGATTGATGAGTCCTCGAACGGCCGGCGACCGGTACGGCTACTCCCGCCTTGGCAGACAGCTTGACGGCACCGGAACAATGACTCAGCATACCGCACGGCAACGGGTGGCGCATCAAGCGTCCTGGCCCGTCATGCAATGTCCCCGGAGCCGCCGTGAACGACTGTCTGCGACTCTCGATCCGGCACAACGAGCGGCAGCCGTTTTCCGCCGCATTTTCAGAACCGATCGAGCTCGGCCGGCGTGATCCTTCACGGCCGCACGAGGACCTCCTGTTTCAGCCCGTCGTGATCGATGGGGGCGTGCGGGTCGCCATCGCCGAGCCGACCGAGAGCGACGTGTCGCGGCGTCAGGTCCGGTTGGAACCGCTGGCCCATGGCCGTGTCCGCATCACCAATCTCAGCTCGGCCATCGCCGTCCGCTGTTTCGGCCATGCCGACGTGGCCCCGGGGGGAATCGCGGAGTATCCGCTGCCGGTCAGCTTTCAGATCGGCCGCATCGTGGTCTCGGCAGCTGCGGAGGTCGCTGGCGGCGATGCGCAGGTGCCGGAGCCCGCTGCGCACTTCCAGACGCTCGACCAGCCTCCGCCCCTTCCGCTGGTCGGGGGTGTGACGGTCTGTGAAAACCCTTCCTCGCAGCTGATCACCGCGCTGATTTCGAACACACAGGGGAGGGACGTCGAGGCGGTCGTCCGCTGGTTGAGGCAGGTGATCGCGGTCCTCCAGAGTGCCTCCAACTCGAACGATTTCTTTCACAAGGCAGCCCAGGGGATCGTCGATCTGGTGGGCCTCAGCTTGGGCGCGGTGTTTCTCCGCACGGACGGCGCATGGCAGCCCACGGCCATCGCCTCGAGTGAGCAGTCGAACGCGCGGCCCAGCATGAACGTCCTCTCGCAGGTGCTCGCCGAAAAACGCACGTTCTGGAACCGGGTTGATCGGCAGGTGGACGTGCTCTCGAGTATGGCGGTCCTCGATGCCTACGTCGCGGCGCCGATCCTCGACCGCAACGGCGCGGTGTTGGGGGCCTTGTACGGTCATCGAGAGGGCGGGGGCGCAACGGCCGGTGGTACTGAGATCACGCAACTGGAGGCCCTGCTCGTCGAGACCCTCGCCTGCGGTGTCGCGGCGGGGCTGGCCCGGCTCGAGCAGGAAAAGCTGGCGGTGCAGCAAAAGGTGCAATTCGAGCAGTTCTTTTCACCGCAACTGGCCGCCCGGCTGGAGGCGGAGCCCGACCTGCTCCGCGGCCGCGATGCCGAGGTGACGGTGCTGTTCTGCGACATCAGGGGCTTCAGCACCGTGAGCGAGCGGCTCGGCCCTGCCCAGACGATGGAATGGATCGGCGGCGTGCTCAACCCGCTCTCCGATGAGGTGGCCGGCACGGGCGGCGTGCTCGTCGACTACGTCGGGGATGAGTTGATGGCGATGTGGGGTGCCCCCTCGGTGCAGCCCGACCACGCGGCGCTGGCCTGCCGCACGGCGCAGCGGATGGTGGCGGCGCTGCCGGGAATCGACGAACGCTGGCAGGGAGTGATCGGTGGGCCGACCTGTTTCGGCATCGGGATCAATTCCGCTGCCGCCCGTGTGGGCAACACGGGCTCGGCTCGAAAATTCAAGTACGGGCCGCTGGGCAACGGGGTCAACCTCGCCAGCCGTGTGCAGGGAGCGACCAAGTATCTGCGGGTGAACACGCTCATCACCGGTGCGACCCGCCGGCTGCTCGACGATTCGTTTCACGTGCGGAGACTGTGCACTGTGGCGGTGGTGAACATCATCGAACCGGTGGATCTCTTCGAACTTGACTGCGCCACAGCCCCTCGGCGCGACGAGCTGTTTGCACGGTACGAGGATGCGCTGGCCGCCTTCGAGGCGGGCAATTTCTCCAACGCCGCCCGCATGCTGGGCGGGCTGCTCGACGGTTTCCAAGGCGACGGGCCGGCGCTCGTGCTCCTGTCTCGGGCCGTGGATGCGATGGTGAACGAGCCGGCCACGTTCTCCAAGGTGTGGCGGCTGCCCGGCAAGTAGGACGGCCTTTCGTACCGCAGCCGATGGTTCATCCGGACGAGGCCTGCGCTATCGCGGTGCATGGAGCAGTCGTGGCCCGTCGGTCCGGTACGCCCCGACGCCTCCCTGGTAACGGCTGCCGTGCCACCATCCGAGGTTCGTCTTCTTGTGGACGATGATGCCTGTGTAGTCCACTCCCCAGGTTCCCTCGTGTTCCCGCCGTTCTTCACCGCAACGGCTCCTCACCCGGGCACCTCCGCCCACGTAATAGCCCTGCTCGTGCGGCGATTCGGTCGGCTTCGCCAGTGGCGAGATGCACTGAGGGTTGCCCGCGCGATCAAACTGGTTGCCTTGAAAGTGTCTGCGTTCGGTGGCCGGCCGTCCCATCGAGGGCGTCAGGTCGTGGGCCCAGGCGGACGTGACGGTGCAGGCGACGACGATCAGGCATACCACGGCCGAGAACGCCACGGCGGTCAGGCCACGGTTGATTGCGAACGCGCGATTCATGGCGTGGCCCAGATGTGCTGCGGATCCCCAATTCCCTCGGCGGCACCTTACCACCCAGCCCGCCCCGGCTATGGCTGCTTTCCAGCCTCACAGAGCCAGAGGCTGCCTGTCTTGTGTGCATCGCCCCGACGCTGCCATCCAGCCGATCTTTCCGCCGCCGTCGTGATCCATCGTCAAAAACGTCGAAATCACCCCGGCCTCCCCAACCGATACCAACCGCAGAATCTTCCATGGTGGCGTCCGACGGTCTGCAGCCGTCGGACCATCGACCGTTCTGCAGCACAGTGGTGGGGTGTCGGCAGTGTTCGACTCACACTGGAGGGCACATCGCGCCCTCCAGTCGACCATCCATGAGTTTGTCCTCCGCGCGTCTTTCGCGTTGCGGTTGATCGCCTGCTGCCTGTGGTTCACCGTGTGCTCGCCGGCGTCTGCGGCCGAAGAGGTGCCGTGGTACCGGGACGAGGGGGAATGGGGCGAACTTCCGCTGTCGTCGCCGGCTGGTTCGTTTGGGGTCGGGATCGACGAGGACGACACCGGGCCCGTCCCGTTGCCGCCCATCCTCGCGGATCCAGCCGACAACGCGTTCGATCTGGCCGGGCAGCGGACCGTCGTCGATCCGCTGCTGCGCTATCCGATGTACCCGCCCGCGGGGTTCACCGGCAGTTCCAGCGTGCTCCCCAGCGAGCAGCAGGAGACGTCGCACTTCGTGCCCATCGAGGACCGCTGGCGGATCGGCCTGCAGCCATGGGATCGGTACGGCCGCGGGCATCCGCGGTTGGAGGACTATCCCTACGCGCTCGGCAACGGGTTCAACCCGTACACGCAGAACCTTCTCAAGGAGGATTATCCGCTGATCGGACAGGAGACGTTCTTCAACATGTCCGTGATCAGTCGAACCATCGCCAACTTCCGCCAGGTGCCCACGCCCACCACGCCGTTCGAGTCGACGCCGACGCCCGGGCAGGAGGATTTCTATGGCAACCCGAACGGGTTCTTCCTCCTGCAGTATTACACGCTGGCGTTCGACCTCATCCATGGCGACCGGGCGTTCAAGCCGAATGACTGGCGAATCAAAATCGCCCCGGTGTTCAACACCAACTATCTGGAGGTTTACGAACTCGGCGTCGTGAATCCCGATGTGGCCGCAGGGCGAAGACGGTCCCGAGGGTTCGCCACCATCGAGGAGTGGTTCATAGAGGCGAAGATCGCCGACCTCAGCCCCGATTACGACTTCATGTCGATCCGCGGCGGTTCGCAGCCTTTCACCAGCGACTTCCGCGGCTTCATCTTCAGCGATCTCAACCGATCGATTCGCCTGTTCGGCACGCGAGAGGCCAATCGCGATCAGTTCAATCTGATCGTGTTCGATCAGCGTGAAAAGGACACCAACAGCTTTCTCAACACGTTCGACCCCCGTCAGCAGCAAATCCTCATTGCGAACTACTATCGGCAGGATGCCCTCTGGCCGGGCCATACGATGCAGGCGAGCTTCCACTACGACCTGGATGCCCCAACGCTGCATTACGACAGGAATGGATTTCTTGTGCGTCCCGATCCGATCGGCATCGCCCAGCCGCATCAGGTCAACGCGGCCTATCTGGGCCTGGCCACCGATGGCCACATCAACGAGCTCAATGTCACCAGCGCGTTCTACTATGCGTTCGGCCGGGACTCGCTCAACCAGCTCGCCCTGCAGCCGGTCAACATCAGCGCCACGATGGCCGCTCTTGAGCTCTCCTACTCGCCCGACTGGATACGGTTTCGAAGCTCGGCCTTCTACGCGTCAGGCGACAACAACGTCAACGACAACAAGGGAGGCGGCTTCGACGCGATCATCGACAACACGCAGTTCGCGGGCGGCGAGTTCAGCTTCTGGGTGCGTCAGCAGATCAAGCTGTTGGGGACCAACCTCAAGAACCTCCTCTCCATCTATCCCGACCTTCGGGCGAGCAACAAGTTCCAGTCGCAGGCCAACTTCGTGAATCCGGGCCTGCAGCTCTACAACGTCGGCGTCGACTTCGAACTCACGCAGCGGACGCGGTTGATCACCAACTGCAACTTCCTCTTCTTCGACACGACGCAGACACTCGAGGCGTTGGTGTTTCAAGACAATATTTCCAGGAGCATCGGCACCGACCTGAGCCTGGGGATGGAGCACCGGCCGTTGCTCAACAACAATTGTATTTTCCGCGGTGGCGTTTCGGGACTGCTGCCCGGCGATGGCTTCAAGGCGCTCTACGGCAATTTCGACGGCTCCATGGCAAACCTGTTCGCGGCCTTCGTCGATCTGGAGTTGGCGTTTTAGTACCATGGGGACGGGAGCGATTTTGATGACGCCATCGAGCATTCGTCGCCGGAGGTCGGAAAATCGCTCCCGTCCCCATCTTCTGCGTCTGCTGGTTGCCTGCCTGCTGGTGGCCGGCCTGGTCTGGGGAGTGGTGGCCAGCCGTCGCACGTCCGTGACGAAAAGACTCGATCTCTCAGCGGTCCGTGCGCTGACCGCGGAGCGGGCCGTCGAGATCGCCCGGTTTCCGGGGCGGATCGACCTTGGCGGACTGGCCACGCTTTCTCCTGCCGCCGCCGAGGCGTTGTCTCAGCATAAAGGGCCACTCTTTCTCGATGGCGTGTCGTCGCTCACCGACGCTGCCGCGGATGCGCTGGCCCGCCACCGGGGGCCGGTGTCGGTGGCCGGCATGGTGATCCGCAGTCGCGCGGCGGACGCGATCTCGCCATCGGTGGCGCGGCTGCTCGCGCGGCATCCCGGGCCGATCGAATTGGCGGGCATCGTCGTGCTTCCACCAGAGGTGGCCGAGTCGCTCGCGCCGCACGCGGGCCCGTTGGCACTGCCAAAGGTGGTCCAACTCTCCGCACCGTCAGCCGAGGCGCTCGCCCGCCACACGGGCCCGTTGCGGCTCGATGGGCTCGAGGAACTCAGCGCGGCCGCGTTGGCCTCAAGGCTGCTGGCCGATGGGCAGAGCAACTTCGACGCGGTCATCGACATCAGCCCGGCGGCGGCAGCGGTGCTGGCCGGCAGTCCGCGGCCATTGGGGTTGGCGGCGATGGTGACGCTGGCGGAGCGCGACCGTTCGCTGACGGCGGCCAGGGCGCGTCTTCTCGCGCGGCACTCCGGCGGCCTGTCGCTCCCTGCAGTGGAAGAACTCGATGCTTCTGCGGCATCAGCTCTCGCTGACCACGACGGCCCGATCACGTTGAATGGCCTGGGGGTCCTCGGTCCGGAGGCGGCGGCGGCGCTCGCGTCGCATGCCGCCCCGTTGCGAATGCCAGCGATCCGCGAACTGTCCGACGCGTCCGCCGCGGAACTGGCATCGCACCGCGGACCACTCGTAGTCGCCGGCCTCGTGGCGATCGAGTCCGGACCGCTGGCAGCGCGGCTGCTGCGCGAGGGACGCTGGGATTTCTCGGCCGTAACGCGGCTGTCTGTGGAGGCCGCGACGCAGATGGCTGGGCATGCAGGTCCGCTTTCGCTCGACGGGCTCGAGGCAATGGAACCCGACGTTCTCGCCGTACTCGGCCAGCACGCCGGGCCGCTGGGGCTCACAGCCCTGGCGCGGATGGCAGCATGCCTGCCAGTCATCGATGGTCCACTGTCCGCTCTGCTCGTGTTGCACTCCGGGCCGCTCCCGATGCCAGACCTCGATTCGCTCGAGAGCCGTCCGCTCGCGGCCCGGCTGTTGGCGGATGGCCGCACCGATTTTTCCAGGCTTCGTACACTGGCGCCCGACGTGGAGGATGAGTGCGCCCGCACGGCCGCGCGGCTCGACCTTCGCGGCCTGACGACCCTCAGTACCGCCGCGTTGGCGACACGGCTGTTGGCCGATGGCCGGACCAACTTCGATGCCATTGAGTCGCTGTCTGATGCCGCTGCCACCGTGTTGGCCGGACACGACCGTCCGCTCTCGCTGGCCCGTCTCGTGGCAGCAGCCCGGAATCAGACGACGGTTTCCGATCTCCAGGCACGCCTGTTGGCACGGCATGACGGGCCGCTCCACCTCGGGCAGGTCGGCAGTATTTCGGAGCGGACGGCGATCGCATTGTCGACCCACGAGGGGGACCTGTCGCTGGCGGGAGTCACCGATCTGTCACCCGAGGCGGCAGCGGCGCTCCTCAACCAACGGGGAAGGCTCGACCTCGGCGGAGTCATCTGCATGCCCGGGATCGTGGAGCAGACGGTTGCTCGGCACGAAGGAGAACTGCTGCTCGAAGGGATCGAACAGCTTTCGTCGGTCGAATTGGCGAGGAAGCTCGTCGCGGACGGCCGACGCGAGTTCGGTCGCCTGCGCGAGGTGTCCCCGGAGGCTGCCGCCGTGCTGGCGGGCCTCGATGGCACGCTATTTCTGAACGGACTGGAATCGGTCAGTGAGGCGACTGCCACGGCACTTGCTGCACACCGAGGAGACCTGTCGCTCAACGGTCTCCAGGCGATTTCCGAGCCGGTGGCCCTCGCACTGGCCGCTCATCGCGGCGATCTGTCGCTCACGGGGCTGGTGGATCCACCGCCGACAGTCGTGCAGGCTCTGGCCAGTCACACCGGGCCGGTGTTCACGCCGCGTTCGGTCGTACGGTGACGGCGTGCCGTCTGGCCGGCCTACACGCCCGCCATCGCATTGCGGGAGAACTTGATGTAGGGCAGGCGGATGCCGCGGACGTAGAACTGCACTGCCTGGGTCGCCAGCGGTGCCGAGAAGCCCTTGGCGCCGAAGAATGTCACCACATCGTCCTGGTCGACGCCGTCACCGCTGACACCAAACCCGCCCTTGAGCGAGTTGCCGACATACACCGCCGTGCTGCCTGGGAAGAACACCACCCCGTTCTGGTTCCCAGCCGGCGTGGTCGCCCGGAAATTCGTGCCGGGGTTGAAGGAGTCGTATCCGAGGACCGTCGCGTTCAATGCCGACGACGGTAGCGGCACGCCCACGTTGAGCCCGGTGGTCGGGTTGATGCCCTTGGTGTTGAGGATCGAGAAGGGGGCCGGCGGGGCGTTGCTCGAGCCCGACGGATATTTCGGCACCGCGAGATACCGGAACGTGCGGTTGGTGAAGGCTGTGCCGTAGGGGATGCCCGCGACGTGATCCTGCGGCTGCAAGTCGGCTGAGGCGTAGTAGGCGGTGTTGCGTGACTTGGCGATCGCCACGTCGATCGAGAACACCGTCGCTCCCGGCATTCGGTAGACGCCCAACAGACTGCCGTCCTTGTCGGCCACAGCGAAGACCATCTTGGTCGACGTCGGTTGCACGCGGATCTGTGCCCGCGTCCGGTTCGCTTGGTTGATGCCCTGCACGATGAGCCGCTCAACCTGCGCCGCGGTCAGCCCGCCGGCAAAGCTGCTGCCGGTCGGCGCGACAAGCCAGCCCTCCGCCTGCGCCTGCCCCGGAAGCAGCAGCACTCCGCCGGGGGCCACTGGTTGGTCGGTGCCGTTGGTCGTGCCGTTGCCGAGGGTGTTGATGATGGTGAACAGCGTCTGCACCCCGAGCGGCCCCGCCTGCGGGCCGAAGCTCTGCAAGGCGATGCCCCCCAGGTTGATTCGGGCCGCGGCATTGACCCGGTTCACGAGGTTCTGTGCCTGCGGCACCGTCAGCGGCAGCGGCCCGCCCAGGCCACCGGCGCGGGCGAGGATCAGTTGTGGGGTGAGCGTGGCGGTGAGTGGTGGGAGGGAGGCCACAGTGATCGGCAGCAGCGTCTTGAGTGCGATCACCTCGGCTTCGAGGGCCTTCGGGGCATTGAGCCTTTTGGTCCGCGTCTGGTTCGGGTTCGCCACGAAGGCCTGCTCGAAGCTGGCAGTGCCGAACTGTGGTGTGCCGGGACGTCCGGGGAAGAACACGCCGATGCCGCCGATCACCTCGTTCGAGCCCAGCCGATAAATCCCCAGACCGCCCGGCATCGTGGAGATGCCGCGGGAGACGGTGCCCGGTGCCGTGCCCGACTGAACCCCGTAGGAGTCGCGGTTGATGACCTCGGTTCCGCCCTCGTTGACGAACACGCTGACACGGTTGGTGTGCTCGATCGCGAATAGGTCGACCAACGGCTGCCGGAGGATTCCCGGAGGAAACTCGCCGCCGATGCCGACGGGGGCGACGTAGCCCGGCCCCTGCGTCGTCGGATCAGCGCTCGCCGGGTCTGCCTGCATCTCGCGCTGCGTGATCGTGCTCTGGCTGATGTGGCTGACCGTGCGCGACGTCAGGATCGCCTGATTGTTGGAAAAGAAAGCACCCGTTCGCGCCTTGGCGACAGCACCGTCGATGGCGAACGCCAGATCGGCCGGCGACATGCCGGCGAAGGCCGACTCCGTCCGCGCGCCGAGAATCCGCCCGCGGGTGTCGACCACGGCGATGATCGCGTCATTGCTCGGGGTGGCGGCGCTGGCGCGGTCGAGCAGTGCCTCGACCTCGGTGGTGGAGAGCTGGGCCGCGGCCATCATCGAGCGTGCTTCGAGCGGTTCCAGCCCATGGCCAAAGGCCTGCCTGGGGCGGGCCACGTGTGGCCACCGGAGGAAAAACCGCTGCTTTCGAAACCAACCGATCATCGGCTGCCAACTCCGCGCGTTCGATTCCACGCTATCCTTACGGTTGATCGGTCGCCAGCGGCGGGGTCGGCCGGTTTCGGTGGCCGATGCGGTGCAACTCGTACCTTTGACACGACCTACAACAGCCTCCCTCCGGCCCTGAATTTCCGTCCGATCCATGCAATCAGAGCCAAATCCCGAGGCAGCCCGGCTCCGCACGGTCACCGACGACTCTCATGGCTGGCGGCGGTGGGGGCCTTATCTCTCCGATAGGTCCTGGGGCACGGTCCGGGAGGACTATTCCGCGGATGGCGACGCCTGGCGGTATCTCCCGTATGGATTATCGCGTTCCAAGGCCTACCGCTGGGGAGAGGATGGCATCGCCGGAATCTGCGACCGGTTTCAGTTGCTCTGCTTCGCACCCACTTTTTGGAACGAGTCTGATACGCACCTGAAGGAACGGTTGTTCGGGCTCACCCCCTTCGAGGGAAATCACGGCGAGGACGTGAAGGAATACTACTTCCACGTCGACAACACCCCTACTCACTCCTTCATGAGCCTGCGGTACCGCTATCCGCAGCGGGCCTTTCCCTACGAACAGCTGGTGGCTGAAAACCAGCGGCGGCAGGGGCAGGGGCCGGAATACGAACTCCTCGACACGGGCGTTTTTGCTGACGACCGCTGGTTTGACATCCTCGTCGAATACGCCAAGACCACGACCGAGGAGATCGCCATCCGGATCACGGCCACGAACTCCGGGCCCGACCCCGCCCCGCTGCACATGCTGCCGACGCTCTGGTTTCGCAACACATGGTCATGGGGGCCGAAGCCGCTGCCGCAGCCGGTCATTCGCACCATGGCCGGGCCGGCCGGCACGCTCTGCCTGGAGGCCGACGACAACGGCATGTTGCTCGACCCGCGGATGCCTCCGGGCTGCCGGCTCGGGCCACGATGGCTCATCACCGCCGCCGACTCCGCTACGGTCTTGGCGACCGACAACGAGACCAACGGTCCGGTCGTCTACGGTGCCGATAGCGTCAGTCGCTCCCGGTTCACGAAGGATGCGTTTCACCGGTTTCTCTGCGACCGTGAGCCGGCCGTCGTAAACCCGGCTGGCAGCGGCACGAAGGTCGGCATCCACCGCCGCTGGCTGGTGCCGCCCGGCGGCTCGGCCATCATGCATCTCGTGCTCACCGATCGGCCGCCCGCCGAGGTGCTGCCATCGACCCCGGCCACATCGGCTGGCGGCCCGGGGCTGGCCGCGTTTGTCGACGCCACGCTGGACGCTCGGCGTGCCGAAGCTGATCTCTTCTACGAGCAGCTGTCGCCGCCCACAGCCACGGCCGACGAGCGGCATGTGCAGCGGCGGGCATTGGCGGGCCTGCTCTGGTCGAAGCAGAACTACATCTTCGACGTCGAGAAGTGGCTCGACGGCGACAATCCCGCCATGCCGCCGCCGCCATCGCGTCACACGATCCGCAACCAGCACTGGCGGCATCTCAATTCGCTGCGGGTGCTGTCGATGCCCGACACCTGGGAATACCCATGGTTCGCGGCCTGGGATCTCGCTTTCCAGTGCATCCCCTTCGCGCTCGTCGACACGCAATTCGCCAAGGATCAGCTCTGGTTCCTGCTCTTCGAGCAGTTTCAACATCCCAGTGGTCAGCTGCCGGCCTACGAGTGGGAGTTCAACGACTTGAATCCGCCCGTGCATGCCTGGGCCGTCTGGCGGGTCTACACCATGGAGAAGAGGCTGCACGGCCACAGCGACCGGGCCTGGTTGGAGCGGTGCTACCACAAACTGCTGCTGAATTTCACCAGCTGGGTGAACAAGGTCGACCGCGATGGCCACAACGTTTTCGAAGGCGGCTTTCTCGGCCTCGACAACATCAGCATCTTCGACCGCAGCGAGCAGCTAGAGGACGGCTCCTCGCTCGAACAGTCCGACGCGACCGGCTGGATGGGGATGTTTTCCCTGACGATGATGCGGATCGCGTTGGAACTGGCCAAGGATAACCCCGTCTATGAGAGCATGGCCTCGAAGTTCCTGCAGCACTATGCCTTCATCGCGTACGCGATGAAGCACATGGGCCGTCGCGACTACGCCCTCTTCGACGAGGAGGACGGATTCTTCTATGACGTGCTGCGGCACGCCGATGGCCGGTATCAGAAGTTCAGAGTGCGGTCGCTGGTAGGGCTCATTCCGCTGTTCGCCGTCGAGCGATTGGAGGCGAAGTGGATCGAGCCCTTCAAGGAGTTCTCCGCCAACCTCAACTGGTTCATGAACAACCGGGCCGACATGGTGGCGAAGGTGATCCAGCGGGTGCCGCAGGCCGATGGCACGACCACCCACCTGCTCACAATCATGAACTTCGCACAGCTCACGCGGCTGTTGGGCCGGCTGCACGACCCGGACGAGTTTCTGGCACCATATGGCGTGCGTTCGCTCTCCAAGACGCACCAGCACGAGCCGTTCGAATTCGAAGGGCGTCGGGTGGGCTACGAGCCGGCGGAATCGGAGACAAAGATCAAGGGTGGCAACTCCAACTGGCGGGGGCCGATCTGGTTTCCGACGACGTTCCTGATCATCGAGTCGCTGCGGAAGCTGGGCACCGCCTTCGGTCCGGACGTCTGCGTCGAGACGCCCGCGTCGGCCGGCCAGCCAATCGACTTTCGGGCGATGGCCCACGACATCGCGCGGCGAATGACGGGTGTGTTTCTCGTGGATGACTCCGGCCGCCGGCCCGTGTGGGGCGACATGGCGAAGTTTCAAGACGACCCGCGATGGCGGGACGAACTGCTCTTCTTTGAATACTTCCATGGCGACACGGCGGCCGGGCTGGGCGCGAGTCACCAGACGGGATGGACGGCGCTCGTGGCGAACCTCATCGACGAATGGCGGTGAAGCCACCAGACTCAAGCTGGAGATCGTTTCGAGGATCAGTCGGCCGCCAACGGATCTCGACGTTGCCAGCCAGCCGATTGGAAAAGTAGCCTAGCCAATGGAAAAGGGCACCGCATCACGCTGGCTGAATTCCCATGATCGTTCAGGAACTCCACCGCATTCAGCATCGGCATCGCTATCTGCCCGAGCAGGAACTGCGCAAGCTCGCCGAACGGACAGGCACGCCGCTCTACCGCCTTCAGGAGGTCGCCAGCTTCTTCCCGCACTTCAAGCTCGAGCCGCCGCCAGCCGTCGAATTGCACGTCTGCCACGACATGGCCTGTCATCAGGGCGGCTGTACCCGGCTGAAGCAGGAGGTGGAGCAATTGCTGGCCATCGACATCGCCGCCGGCCGGGTGGCCGTCCGCTATGCCTCGTGCCTGGGCCGCTGCGATCGTCCCGTGGCGGCCATGGTCAACGACCAGTTTTATGCCGCCCGATCGGCCGGACAGATCGTGGAGCTGGCCCGCGATGCGCTCGCCGGCCGCCAGCCCCCAGCCGACCTCGACAGCGGGTATGAGCCCCATTCGAACCGCCCCTGGCGGATCGATCCCTACGTGGGGCCATCGACCTACGACGCCGTACGGGCCTTCGTCGCCTCGGGCGACCAGATGACAGTCATCGACCAATTGAAGGCCTCCGACCTGCGCGGCATGGGAGGCGCCGGCGTGCCCGCCCACCAGAAGTGGAGCGACGTCTGGAAGGCGACGGGCGATGCCAAGTACATCGTCTGCAATGCCGACGAGAGCGAGCCTGGCACGTTCAAGGATCGGGAACTCCTCACGCGGCATCCGCACCTCGTGCTCGAGGGCGTAATCCTTGCCGGACTGGTGACCGGCGCCACGCGGGGCTGGATCTACATTCGTCACGAGTATGCCGAGCAGATCGCCATCATGCGACGAGAAATCGCCCGCGCCGAGGCGGTCGGGTCCTGTGGCCAGAACGTCTTCGGCAGCGGGCGGACCTTCCCGGTGGAGGTGTTCGCCAGCCCTGGCGGCTACATCTGCGGCGAGCAGAGCGCTTTGATCGAGGCGATGGAGGACCGTCGCGGTCAGCCCCGCAACAAGCCGCCGCAGCTCGAAACGAACGGGCTCTACGATAAGCCGACGCTCGTCAGCAACGTAGAGACGTTCGCCTGGGCGCCGGCCATCATGATCAAGGGCGGGCAGTGGTATGCCGACCAAGGCACCAACGGCTGCAAGGGACGCCGCTTCTTCTCGATCTCCGGTGACCTCGTGCGGCCGGGTGTCTACGAGGTGCCCAATGGCATCACGCTGCGGACGCTCCTCCAAGACCTCTGCGGCGGTCCGGTCGGCAGGCTCAAGGCGTTTGCTCCGTCAGGCCCCTCGGGCGGCTTCCTGCCGTCGCTCCTATCGGTGAAGTCCCTGCCTCGCGGTTGGGAGAAGCGGGCCCCGGCGGAGCTCGTCGAGAAGGTGGCGGCCACCGGCGGCACGCATATCGACATCCTCGACCTGCAGCTCGACCTGCAGCGGTTCCGCGACCTCGGGCTGGCGATCGGGGCGGGTCTGGTCGTCTACAACGACACCCGCGACATGGTCGTCGAGGGGCTCAACTGCGCCCAGTTCTTCCGCGATGAGTCGTGCGGCAAGTGCGTACCCTGCCGGATCGGCTCGGAAAAGATCGTAGAGATGGGCGAACAGATCGTGGCCGGCCGTCTCGACACCGAGGCCTTCCGGTCGCGACAGCAGCTGGTCAATGAGCTGACGCGGGCGATGGAGATGACGAGCATCTGCGGACTGGGGATGGTGGCGGCCAAGCCGCTCGAGTCGGCCCTGGCGCTCTTCCCCGACGACATGCAGCGGCACCTGCGAAAGGCATGAGATGAGCACAGCATCACCGGACGGCGCGGCGCGGCCATTGGAAGACAGCTTTCGTCATCGGCTCGTGCTCACCGAAGAAGACGGCCTCTTCTCCCGCGATATCGACGGCCAGCTCGTCCGCATGGACAAGGTCACGGCGGCCGACTTCGAGAAGCAGATCACGATCAAGGTGGACGGCCGCGAGGTGACGGTTCCCAAGGCCGTGCCGGTCACCGACGCCCAGGGCAAGATTCTTCGTGATGCCGAAGGCCGGCCGATTCCCCGCGCCACCACGATCTACGACGCCGCTACCAGAGCCTACGCCGACGATCCCGCCGGCAACCCGATCCCGGTTCTCTGCCATCAGGAGCACCTCGAGCCGGTCGGAGTCTGCCGTGTCTGTTGCGTCGAAATCGCCAAGGTGAAGCGTGGCAGCATGCAGCGCGAACGAAAACTGCTGCCCGCCTGCCACCACCGTGTCGAGGAGACCATGGAGGTGCAGACGATCCGTTCGCCGGACCTCGCGGCTCGTAAGCGGGTCGACGCGAACGTGCGGACGCTCGTCAATCTGCTGGCGGCCGACCATCTCCCTGTCGACTGGAAGGCCCGGCTGCCAGCCAACGAACTCGGTCGGCTCACCGAGCGATTCGACGATCTGGCCCTCGAAGCCCGGGCGCTCGAACGTGCCGCCGATCCCGCGGCCGACCCCGCCGCCATCGAGGCGAAGTGGCCGCTCACCGGCAGCCAGCCGATCGGGCCGCGGGCACTCGAGCGAGGCCAGGACCATTCATCGCCACGGATCGACGTCGACCACGACCAGTGCATTCTCTGCGATCGGTGCGTCAGGTCCTGCACCGACGTCAAGGAAAACTACGTCATCGGCCGGAGCGGGAAAGGCTATGCCACCCACATCGGTTTCGATCTCGACGATCCGATGGGGAAGTCGAGCTGTGTGTCCTGCGGCGAATGCATGGTCAACTGCCCAACGGGAGCCCTCGTTTTCAACCAGCGGGTCGCAGACGCGGACGACGTGGGCAGGGGCTCCACGTTGACGGCGGAGGAACTCAAAACGTATCCGATCTTCGCCGGCATTCCCTCCAAGTTCCTGGAGTGGAACAGCAACTCGATCCGCCGCCACATCTACCGGTCGGGAGAGGTCGTCTGCCGCGAGGGGGAATACGCATCGACCGCCTTCATCATCATTCAGGGTCGGGTTGGCGTGTCGGTGGGCGGCGACCGCGGCCGCGCGGACCGAGCCCGGGGTGAGGGGACGCTGAAGGCCTTCGTGCGATCTGCCACGAGTTGGCTGCAGGGCACCGCCGGTGCACGACAAGGCAGACGGTTAACGCAGAACGAAAAGGTGCACGTCGATGGCGGCCGGCCGCTCACGCTCGCCGACGGCCGATGGGTCGACGAGATGACGCCTGCAGACGTGATCTTTGGGATCATGAGCTGTCTCAACCACTATCCGCGATCGGCCACGATCGTGGCGATCGAAGACACGGAGCTGTTTGAGATCGGCAAGAACGTGCTCCACATGCTGCAGCGGAACGAGGCGTCCCGCACGATCCTCGACAACGCCTACCGGGCGCACACGTTGAAGCGGGAGATCGCGGAGCTCTCGATGTTTCGCGGGCTGGCGGAGCCCGATCGGGTGATCGCCGCCGGCATGTTGGAGCGGGCCGCCAAGCTGGTGCAGGTTGACAAGGGGCAGCCGATCTTTCGGCAAGGAGACCGAGCGACAAACTTTTTCAAGGTTCGCGTCGGCTTCGTGAAAGTCACGCAGCGGATGGGTGGGCAGGATCGGGTGCTCGACTACCTGGGACCGGGCCGGACGTTTGGCGAGATCGGCTTGATCTCAGCCATGGAGGACGTGGCTGCCGGGCTGGGACCGGAGATGGCGGCTCGGGGAATGGTCCAGGGCCTGCGGACCGCGAGCTGCACGGCACTCGACGACGTGCAACTGGTCGAGATCGAGAGAGAGGACTTCGAGGAGATTCTTGCGCGGTTCCCGGAGGTGCGGGATGGTCTGGTGGTCGAGGCGAGACGGCTCCTGCAACGCGACGTCAAGACACCGGCCGCGACCACGGGGGAACTCGGAAGTTTTCTGGAGAATGGACTCTACAGCGCCCAGAAGCTGCTCGTGCTCGACCTGGAGAGTTGCACGCGGTGTGACGAGTGCACGCGGGCCTGCTCCGACACGCACGAGGGCGTCACGCGGCTCATCCGCGAGGGGCTTCGGTTCGAAAACTTCCTCGTCGCCAGTTCCTGCCGCTCCTGCCTCGACCCCTACTGCCTCGTCGGCTGTCCCGTCGATGCGATCCACCGCAAGCCGCGGGAAAATCATCCCGGCGCCGTCGAGATCGTGATCGAGGACCACTGCATTGGCTGTGGGCTCTGCTCCACGAACTGTCCCTACGGCAACATCTCGATGCATCAGGAGCCGGAGGGACGGGTGGCGACCACCTGCGATCTGTGCCGCGATCTGGTCGGGCCCGAAGACGATCCCAGCTGTGTCTACGCCTGCCCCCACAACGCGGCCTTCCGGATGAGTGGCCAGGACCTGCTGCGGATCGTGTCGAGCCGCCGCGAGGCGGAGATGCGCTAAAAGCGTCGCAGTGCAGAACTGCTGGAATGCAGGATGGCGATGATGAGTCGTGCGCGATGGTGGCCTGAGTGGCGGCATGCACACGGAGTCCCATCGCTTCCGCTCCGGGCTTTGATATGCGGGAGTTGGATCCTCGTTGGCGATGCGGACCGTTGGAATAAAAGCCCCCGGCGGAAGCCGGGGGACACCGGTTTGCGGCGGATCAGTGCGACCATGCCCATGCGGGATCGTGCAGGTGGGCACGTTCGAACTACCAGACCGCATCCAGTGCGGTGGCGATGGCCCTGAGCTCCGCGGCCACGGCTTTGGCATCGTAGTCATGCGGGCTGTCGAACCGTCTCTGGCCGCCGGCGGTATCGCCAGGGAATTCCAGCAGCCCGCGGAGCGCATTCAGCCGGGCCACGGCAGCCGCGAGCGATTCCGCAGGCACGCCTTGGGCAGCAGCACGGGCGACCACCGCCTCGAGCGCCGCATGGGCTGCGGTCGCCTCGTCCCAATTGGCCGGGTCGATCTGCCTGACCATGCGTTTGGCGACGGTGCCGGCCGACATGCCGGCGAGCGCCGGTTGCACGTGGGCCCGCGCGGCGTCGATCGCATCGAGGCAGGCCGATATCGTCACGGCGTCGGGCCGTTCCCACCAGCGGTGTTCGATGTCACGGCGAAGCGACGTCAGTCTCGCCGCGGTATCGCCCTGCACCACAAGATCAAGCAGCGACCAGTGGAGCGGCTCCAGTCTCGGCGTGCCCAGTGGAGTCGGCCGGTCCGCACCGCCCACCGTCTCACCGCGATCGACCGCGGCGACCGGTGGCCGATGGCAGCTGTAGCAGTCGAAGGCCGCGAACTCTGGCCAGATGTCGGCTGTCGTGCCGGACCGCGGTCGCGTGGACGCGCCGGCCTGCCGCGCGATCTGGCCGAGAAATGCATGAACCGCGCCCAGCCGGCCGAGTGCCCATTCGTCGAGCGGATCCAACTCTGGAGAGCCCGGCGCGGATGCCGCGGGGCCAGCAGCAAAGCGATCTCGCCAGTGGGGTGGCTCTGCCTGCTTGAAGGAACGCAGTTCGAAGGCCAGCCGGGGGTGGCCCGCGGCGATCATGTCGTGGTTCACCTCCCGGGGAGAGCCATCGGCCGCGGGTTGGCCGCCCACATGGCAGCCCGCGCACTGCTGCGCGCACACAAATGGATCGGCGAGATTGACCATGGCGAGCGTGTTGCCAGCCGCGTGCCAGCCGGGCAGCGTGTGTGCCACCAGCCAGTCTCCGGCCGGCCCATGACACGACTCGCAGCTGACGCCTTCATGTGCCAGTGGGCCGCGGCCAGTTGCGTGGCAGCCGATGCAGGCGGTGTGTTCGTGGGCGGGCACCGCGGGCCGGGCGGGATCGCCGGCGGCAAGCAGCTTCATGATCTGTGCGGCGAGCGGCTCGTGGAGCACCCGTTCGGCCCGCGCGTGCGGATCACGGGTGGCCCAGACCGTATAGCTGCTCTGCCAGGCCGCATGCCCTTCGACCGCGGAGGCATGGCAGCCTGACGATGTGCAACTGCCGCCCCCGAGTAGTGACCGCGGTGGCTGCACGGGCCGGGTTGGATTGCTAGCCGCCGTATCAGGACTTCCGGCAGAAGGGCGTTCAGCGGAGCCTCGCAACCGCATCGCCAGCAGAACGAGACCCGCGAGGGCGGCCGCTACCAGCACGGCAGCGATGAATGGCGGCGAGCTCCGGGCGGTGTCTGGCCGACGCCATGCGTCCTGTCGTTGGGAATGATCAGTCGGGGAGGCCATGAGACACGCCTCCTGGCCGCTGCTTGGCAGCACTGCTGGCAGGAGCCGCCGTGGTGATGGCCTGATGCGGCCCGAGCCCGTGATAGCCGTGACACTCCACGCAGTCGAATCGGGCGCCGCCGATCGGATTGCCGGTCGCCTTGTCATGCGCTGCCGGCGCGTGGCATGTCGTGCACGATTCCCGGCCCGCGATCATTACGGCGCCGTTGTCGAGCGGTGACCCGACGGGCAGTCCGGCAACGCTGTCGCGACCGGCGTCCGCGGCGTCGACCTCGTCGGGGTAGGCTGCGGCATGGCACTCGCGGCAGTCGAACAAACGGTGCGGCCCGTGGTCGAATCGGGCCTTCGTGAGCCAGATGTCGGGCACGCGGGTCGGCACGATACCGAACCAGGGGAGTCGTGCAGCGGCGCCGGATGCCGCGGCCGGGAGCAGGCGGGCCGCATCGGCCGGCGACGCATCGCGCAGATCGTGGCATTTCTCGCAGGTCCCACGCGTGAACGTCAGAGCCCGGCTCACCTGGGTCTCGACGAGCGACCGCATGCTGGCGCCGGCGGTCTCGGAAGGTCGCGCGGCGGGCAGCGGGCGACGCACGGGTGGTTCGTCGAGCAGAGACGCGTCGCCTGCCAACGCATCTTGGAGATAGCGTGATTCGATAAACGTGACCATGTCCGAGGCGTCAAGGCCGTGCGGCAGCACCGCACTCGGTTTGACCGTCACCATTTCCGCTGTGGCATCGCCATTGCCGGCGGCGGTGCCCTTCTCGCCTGCCACGCCTTCGAATGGCAGTTGGTGGCAGGCGGCACAGTGCCGCTCGAACTCGACCGGCATGCTGTAGGCTCCGGGCGGGGCTGCGGCCAGGGCCGCGCTCACCGTCCGCACTGAGGTCGACGACAGCGACGAGCCAAACTCATGACACGATGCGCACGAGAGTTGAACGAGGTCATGCTCGCTCGCTCCCGTCGTCTGATAGCGGCTGCGGTCGGCGGCGGCGAGCATGCCATAGGTCCATGGTCCGGCGGCTCCCGTGCCGGTGGTCGTTGGGCCAAAGGTGAGGCCCGCCCGCATGTGGCGGCCGTGTGAAAACTTCAGCCGGCCCGGGTCGGTGGCGAGGCTGGCGAAGGCGGGATGATGCTCATTGTCGAAGCGGGTGATCGGTATCGTGACCCTCGACGACGGCACCGCGGCATCCACGAGGCGGTGAGCTGAAATGTTGGCATGACAGGCCGTGCAGGTCTGATCGGCGACCCGTGTGATGTCGGCGCCGCGACCACGATGATCGGCATGGCACGATGCACACGAGCCCACCTCGGCCGACATCTGCAGGGGGTGGTGCGCCGGCCCACGGTGACACGCCTCGCACTTGCCATCCATCGCCTGCCGCGTCGCCGCTGTCGACAGCCAGGTGTTGTCCTTGATTGGCGAGAAGGGGACGTGGCAGGCGTTGCAGTCCGTTTCCCACTTCGCGTGCACCGCGGCAACGTCGCCGGGCGAATGGTGGAGCCGGTTGTCGAACGCGCCCCACACGGCCCAGGCCGCACCGAGCGCGAGGCAGGCGACGATCAGCCACCAGCGGGCCTGCTGAAACCGGCTGCGGCGTTGGAAATACGACCGATCGATCCGCGAGACTTGGCCGCGCGACGTCTGCCGAATGGGTGCCGATCCGGAGAACTCTGGCATGGCTCACCAATACCAGAGGGCGACGGGAATGTGGATCGCCAGGAGTACGCCCAGGGCAACCGACAGGGGCACGTGCACGAGCAGCCAGCCGTGGAGCCAATGGTGGAGCCGAGCCTGCAGATCAAACTGGCGACGTCGCTCGCAGGCCTGTTCCAGCCGGTCGATCAGATGCGCCGCTGACGCAGGGCTCGCCGCCCGCAGCGAGGCGAATGTCCGTGCCGCCGCGTGCGGCTGCGCGATCGCCGCGCCAGAGGCAACACCGTCGAGCAGGTAAGGCCGAATCTCCGTGGCGAAGGCGCGGCGGATCGGCAGTGTTCCGGGGATGGCCGCATAGAGTGCCAACGTTTCGACCACCTTGCCTTGAATGCCTGTCATTGACCGGAAGCCGGTGATGACGGCATGTTCGTCATCATCTTCATCTTCGTCGTCCGGAGGACCATGCCGACTCGCGTGGTCTGTGGCATGGACGGCAGGGTCGTGCTCGCACAACGCGTCGACGAGTTTTTCGGCATCACGGCACTGCTGCCGGGAGACGTGTCCGATCTGTTCGTAAATCGTCTCTGCCGGCACGTGGTCGAGCATGGCCTGCGGCAGGTATTGCTGCAGCACGAGCCCCCAGATGCCGCTGGCGATCACCAGGAAGAAGAGCACCATAAGCGCCCAGTTGAGCAGGCCGCCGATGAACAGCAGCCGGGCATGCATGAGCACGAGCGGCACGGCCAGGATGCCCAGCCAGATATGCGCCCGCAGCCACGACTGCGCCGAGCCCAGCCGCCACGAGCGGACCCGTTTTCGTGGCCAGAGCAGCAGTTCGAAGCCGATGATCAGGCCGCCCACGATGCCCGCGGCCAGACCGGTGCGACTGCTGCCGCCCGGCAAACGGCCGTCATGAGCCCATTCGGAGGCATACGCGGCCGCGGTCGCTACCGTTGCAACGCAGATCGCGATGATCCACCGCCTGTCTTTCGGCCATGTCTTGCCACCGATGAGCACTCGTGCCTCCAAATCCCTGCAATCAAAACCCTGCAACCATGTCGCTTGAAGCTGATCTCTCAAGCTGATCCCTGCATCGAGTGCCAGGGATCGCTCGGGTCGCACGATGGGTCGAGGGACGTTTCGGATGTCCCACGCTACCTGAATGTACTAACCGCGATATTCCCCCTCATAGTGCAGGTCGGCAGCCACGGTCGCGGGCACGGCCAGAGCGACGCCCGTCTCATGGAAAACCCCGCGGGATGCGGTGCCGGTGGCACGAAATAGTTCCGGGCTCCATGTGCATGCCGCAATCTGCCGAGGAGAGAGCCGAAGGGAAGGCCGGCATGGTGGTGCCGAAAACGCGTGCCTGGATGCTCGCGGCAGCGCTGCTGCCGACGGCTGCGCACGGCTGGCTGGTCGCCGCGGCGATGCCGGAAGAACTGCCCCCGCCAGTGACTCAACCGGTAGTGTCGCTGCCCGATGATGTTTGCATCGTGGGGCCGCATGGGCCCCAGCAGGATGGCCAGCTCGAGCCGTATGCCGGCATGGTGCCTGACCGATCCGTGGCGGCACTCGGCGTGGCATCGTGTGCGACGGTGAGCTGCCACGGTGGCCCGCTGTCTGGCAACCGTGACGTCCAATCGTTCGCCGCCACGATCTGGGCATCGCACGATCGACATGCCCGTGCCTACGAGGTGTTGCACAGTGAACGGTCGCAGCGGATGGCCAGGCTCTTGGGCATCGGCCCGCCGCACCGGGCGCAGCAGTGCCTGGTCTGCCATTCGGTGCAGGACATGGCACCCACGCGGCTTCCACAGGAGGTGCTCGCCGACGGCGTCGGCTGCGCGGCCTGCCACGGCGATGCGACCCACTGGCAGCCGGTGCACATGCTGCCCGAATGGAAGACACTGCCGCGCGAGTCGCGGGTAAAGCTTGGCTATCGCGATCTGAGCACGCCGCTCGAGCGGGTGCAGACCTGCGTGCGATGCCACGTGGGCGACGCCCAGCACGAGGTGAACCACGATCTCATCGCCGCCGGGCATCCGCGGCTGTTCTTCGAGTTCGCGGCCTATCAACGACTGGAGCCCCGGCACTGGAGCCAGCAGGGCAAGGCCGAAGCGTCGGCCGACTTCACGGCGCGATCATGGTCGGTCGGTCAGGCCGCCACGCTCGCGGCGGTGGCCGACCTGTTGGCCACGCGGGCCGAGCGGGCCCACGATGCCGTTGGATCTGGCAATGCTCATCGGTGGCCCGAGTTCGCCGAGTTCGACTGCTATTCGTGTCATCGGACGCTCGGCACCGATACGAACGCCGCAAGCCGCGAGCCCGCGCTGCGGAGGCCGCGGCCGGGCCAGCCGTCGTGGCAGCCCTGGCAGGTGGCGGGAGCGCGACTGCTGCGGGCCGGGATGGAAGGGGGCACTCCGATCGCCGGGACCGCTGCGACGGATCTGGAACGCAGCGCCGTCGACATCCAGACCCTGCTCGACACCCAGTGGGCCGCTGCGGATCGCGAGCGGCTCAGCCGGGTGCTCATGGAGGCGCGAGGGCTCGCCGTCGCGGCCCGCCGTAATGCCGCCGACATCAACGGCCGGACGCTGATTGCCGTGGACGCCTCCGACGCCACGCTCGATGCGATCACGGCGACGCATCCGGCCGATTGGGAGACCTGGGACGCGGCCGTGCAGACCTACCTGGCGATGGAGGCTGGTCGGCAGGGCGGGCCGGCGACGATCGGCGTCTGGCGGAGCGGCCATCAGCCGGCCGTTGTCGTGTCCACCTCAGCGTCGCGGCGGTCGCTCGACGATCTCCGCGCCAGCCTGCGGTTTCCGCCGGCTGCAGACACGCCGGGGCCATTCGATCATCGCAACTTTCAGCGGGCGAGGCGGGGAGTACCATGATCACCACCCAAGACCTCCCTGGCTGTCCGTTGAAAAAGCCATCCATGCCCATTGCTCGCATGATCGCGTCGCTCCTGCCTATCGCGTTCTTGTTGACGCTCTGGCTCGTTCCCTGTGCGGCTGCTGCGGCCGGTGAGGAACTCCAACTGCTGCCCGCGCCTGCGGGCAGCGGGCCGAAACAGGTGTTCGCCGCCAAGGGAACCGACCTCTGCGTGCGGTGCCATCGCAGCGAGCAGTCCGCGTGGGTCGATGCTTCCACGACCGCGACCTGGCGGCACGACGCCCACAGCCGCGCGCACCTGGCCCTTTTCCCCGACAATCCGCGGACCCGCGGCATGGAGGCGGTGCTCGGGATCAAGGCCGCCAGCACCGCCGCATGCATCGCCTGCCACACGCATCCGTCCGGTGAGCCGGAGGTCGACGAGGAGACGGCTGTCGTCCATGCGGGCATCAGTTGCGAGACCTGCCACGGAGCCGGCTCGGGATATTTTGAGCCCCACATGGAGAAGCGGTGGCGGTTTCTCTCCTCCTCGGAGAAGGAGGCGCTCGGCATGCACGACCTGCGCAATCCCGTTCGCAAGGCTGAGAACTGTCTGTCGTGCCACCTCGGCGACGTGGCTTCCGGGAAGGTGGTCACGCATGCCATGTATGCGGCCGGGCATCCGCCGCTGCCCGCCTTCGAGATCGAGTCATTTGGCAAGGCCATGGGGCCACACTGGAAGCGGGTCTGGGAGAAGTCGCCGTCGATCCAGCAGCAGGCGGCGGAGGCCGGCTACCGCACCGAGGCTGCGAGCGAGTCGCAGCGATCCCTCATCGGCGGGCTGGTGGCCCTGCGGCAATCGACGAAACTGGTCGACGACTATGCGTCGGCCGCGAGAGACGTTTCAACGGAGCGCCCATGGCCGGAGCTTGCCCTCTACGACTGCCAGGCCTGCCACCATGAACTGCGTGTGCCAAGCACCCGGCAGGAGGTGGGCTACGGTGGACTCGTGCCGGGCAGGCCCTCGCTCGTGCGGTGGCCTCGCGGTCTGGCCGGCGTGGTCTTCACAGAGGCCGGCATGCCGACCAACGTCGATGCACTCGTCGCTCCATGGATGGCCGCCCTCAACGTCCGGCCGTTCGGCGAGGCGGCCGATCTGCGGGCGGCCTCGGAGTCGCGTGACCATCTGGCACGCATCGACCAGGCCATCACGGCATTGGCGGCTGTGCCACGCGACGTTGCTGGCGGTGATGCCCAGTCCGCGGCACGCAGCCGCGAACGGATTGCGTCGCTCTCCGCTGCAGGGGCCCGGTGTGGCGATCTCGAAACGGCGCGGTTGCTCGGGTGGGTGATGATCGCGGCCCTGCGGGAGGATGCGTCGTGGCCGGAGGATCGGCGGGCTGCAGCGATCGCCGCCCTCGAGTCGTCACTCGGACTTGGCTTTCCGTCGCCGGCCTATCCGCAGCCACCGTCGCTGGAAAAACCGTTCTGGCAGACATCGCTCTCGGCGGCGCGAGATGCCGACATGGCCGCGATCCGCGCGGCGTTTCTGAAAGCCTCACCGAAGCCGGCCCAGTGAATCATGCGACGGTTCGGGGCTGCCCATGCCCCGTCGCCGGACGTTCGCTACGGCCATCCATGGCCTTCGCTCACTCGATGCTGACTGCGCTTCGGAATCCTGCCTGCGCTGGTCAGCAACGCCGGCTCTCGGGACATGGGCAGCCCCTCACGGATGTGTGATGCTCCATACAAGCCCGGAGCACAAGCGATGGGATCTGCATGACTCGCGGTTCACCGGCCCGGTGGTGGGAGCGGCTGTATGGTCGGCTGGGCGGGACGTGGCTGCGGGCCGATCACGCGGTAGAGCTCGGCGTCGAACGGATTGTCGCTCACCTTCCACGCCTTCCCGTCGCGGAGATACATCCGCTCCAACTCTTCGCGGTTGAACGGCCGGGCACCGATCCGGCCAAATACGGAGAGCTGGTTGCCGGTTTCATCGACCGCGCGGTCGCGATCGACCCCCTCCGAGACGGAGAGGGCCAGGCCGCCCTTCGTGACGGGATAGGTGGCCACGATCTGCGGCTGCGGCCGCGGGCTGAAGCCGACGTTGCCTGGCGTGTTGGGCGTGGTCAGCTGGACAACCCGCAGCCCGTTGGCGCCGTCGGCGACATAGGCAAACTCGCTCACGTAGGTGATGCCGAGCTTCACGTCGCGGGCGTCGTTCATGCAGCCGCCGGCGTCGAAGATCTGGTCGATGAAGGGGGCGTGCGGATCGGTGACATCCACGATCACGAGCCCCTGCGGCCCGCTGGCCACGTAGGCATACGTGCGGGCCACGTAGACGGCATTGGCCTGCGGCAGCGGCACGGTGGAGACGAGTTCAGGAGCGGTGGGATCGGTGATGTCGAACGTCTTGAGCCCCTCGCGGTCGCAGATGAATGCGTAGCGGAACTGGATCGCGATGGAGCGGGGATCGAAGACCTGAGGCGAGGGGATGACGGCCACCACCTCCGGGCAGGTCGGATTTTCGATCGAGACCACCACGACGCCAGCGTTGCAGCAGATCCAGGCCCGCGTGCCCGCAATCGTGATGCTTCGGGCCCCCTTGAGGATGCCGTTCGGATTGAACGTGACGTCTTTCTTCAGGAAGTTGTTGAGTGGATTGCCGTCGAGCAGCGTGCCAGCGCCCACCATCACGAGGCCCTCCTCGAGGTCGGTGACGTAGAGATAGCCATACATCGCGTGCACTGGCTGCTCGAAGTTCTCCGGAGCGTGCGTCCGCGTAGGATCGGGAGCCGTGGTCGCTGGCGCGGCGACGCCGGTTGCGTAGGGAGTTTTGACGTAGAACTGCTGGCCCAGCGGTGACACCGGTGCGGTCGTGATCCGCTGGGAAAAGCCCTTGTCGTCGATGAAGGCCACGTCGAAGACGCGGAGGCCGTCGGCGCCGCATGCGGCGTAGAGATACTCGCCCCGCATCTGCACCTGCAGCACCTCACGCCGCTTGAGGGGATGCAGAAGCTTCTCGCCCACGTCGGCTGCCTGATGGTGGTGGGCCACCTGCAGCACGCCGTCGTTGGCGATGTGCTTGCCAAAATCATCCGGAAACGCGATTCGGTGGAATTCGCTGCCGATCACCGCCTGCGGTTCCTGCTGTTCGGTGACGACCACGCCCGTTAGGCCGCCCGTGCCCATGCCCACCCAGGCGTAGCGGCCGATGAAATTCGTGTAATTGGTGCCCTGCATCAGGAGCTGGGCCATGATGGCGTTGTTGTCGTTAGCCCTCGAGACGTGGCAGTCGGTGCACATCTTGGTCTCGTGGGTGCCGGGGCGGGGAGTGGCGTAGTCGATCGGGCTACCGTCGCGGACCGGGCCGCCGCGGACGGTGTGGGGCACGTTCGTGCTGAAGGCGATGCCGCTCAGGCCCTCGGCCGAGATCGTCTGCTGCTGCACGTAGATCGACTCGCGGTTGTTGTTGTAGGAGCCGACGTGGATGGCGCAGCTCGAGCGTGCCGGGCCGATGCGGTTGCCGGTGGCGTTACCATCGCGGGCCAGCATGTAGACGTCGTCGCGGAGCGTCTGAAAGTTGTAGGCGGTGAGGTTTCGCGTTATCTCGCCCTCGGAGTGCAGCACCGGCGCCTTCTTGTTGGCCCGCTGGGGGAGGTGGCAGCCGAAGCAACTGGGATTCCACGAGCTATGGCAGGAGATGCAACTCATCGAGTCGTTCTTGTGGGCGCAGGGACGCGTGTCGCCGGGGAGCGCACCCCATTCCAGCACCCCGTCATCGCCCACGCGGACCGTCTTGGCGAAGGCCGACTTGGCGTTGTAGTGGGGGCTCTGCGGATCGATGGTGGCCTTGGTCTGCTTGATCTCCCAGGTGAGGTTCTCCTCGACCATCGAGTTTTGATAGATGCGGTTGCCCTCGACCACAAACCGTTTCTTCCCTGATGGGGTGCGGAGCGTGCGGAGGTCGCGGCCTCCCTCGGGGCTCGATGTATCGGAGGCCGGCCCGCTGGTTTTGAGGGTGGCAAGCTGTTCGGCCGTGCCGTGACAGTCGACGCAGGTGATCTCGATCGCCGCGCGGACCTCGCCGTAGAGCTTTGTGTTGCCGTGCATGTCCTGGATGAAGTGGCAGTCGATGCAGTGCATCCCCCGCTCCATGTGGATGTCGAGCATGTGCACGGGGAGGCCATCTCGTTCGTGCGCCACGGCCACTTCTTCCTGATGGATCTGCTCGGGCGTCTTTTGGTCGGCGCCGCGGTAGATCTCCTTGATCCGTTCCGGCATCTTCACCGCCGCCCGCTGGGCCGCGTTGCCGGTGTCGGCGACGATGTTGCCCTGATGGTCGAGGAGGTTGCCGCGGCGATCGTGCTTGAAGACGGCCCGGTAGGCCCAGCCGTGGCCGTGGAAGTCGCCAAACTGCGTGTGTTTCGTGCGGTCGTTCAGATCGCTCAGGTTGGCGAGAAACTCGGGGTCGGAGAGAAGGTTTCTGGCGGACGACTCGTTGGGATTCGAGAACGCGGCGTTGATCACCTCCTCCGACGTCGGATATTTTTGTTTTTGCGGATAGACGAGTTCGCTGTCGCTCTCCTCGTCCCACCACATGTAGCCGATGTAGCTGTTCATCACGTTCGTGCCGGGGTGGATATGGCAGACGATGCACTGGCTGGTGGGGATGCCGTTGCCAGGAGCGAACTGGTGGTGGATGGGGTGGCCGCTCTCCTGCTTGGGGATCGTGGGGTCGGTCGAAAAACTTTCGCCACGGTTGCCGAACTGGGCGTAGGGGCCGGAGTGGACCGGCGAGCGGTCGTTGGCGTAGACGACGTGGCAGCCGGTGCAGCCGCTCGAACGGTAGTCGCCGGGATGGTCGTTGGTGCCCAGGAAGTTGAGCGTGGGATCGAGCAGCCGTGTCTTTGTGAGACCGACGAAGACGGGGTCGGTGCGGTTTTCGGTGCCGAGGCCGCGGTTGCTCAGCCGCGTGCGGGGCCGGCCGTTCTCCTCGAGCCGTTCGGGGTTGCCCACCTCGGGTCGGAAGCGGCCGCCGCGTTCGAAGATTCGCAGCACGTTGCCGGGCTGTGATCGCTCGAATCGGGGCAGGGGATCGAGGGCCGCGACCACGGCCTCGTAGTTCATCTCGTGTTCGGTCGGCATTGGCACCGTCTGCAGCCGCTGGCTGACGCCATGCATGCTGTAGCTTTCGCCGAAGGCGGACCGCTTGTTGGGGATCGATCCGTTGTTGTAGAGGGCGGCGTTCCAGAGCATGCAGCCGTGGGTCATCATGCTCTTCTGCACCTGCAGCACGATCGACGAATGGCAGCCGCCGCAGGCGATGGGGGCCACGCGGAGGTCGCCTGGATTGACGAAGCGAATGAATTCGGGCGACTCGTGGTTGAGGAGCGTGTATGACCGCACCGGATTGGCGGAGCCGGGCCAGGCGTCGCATTCCTTTGGGTGGATGTGGGCGGCCTGCTTGGTGAGGGCGTCGGCATTGCCGCCGTGGCAATCGGTGCAGCCGAGGTGGACATTCGGGCTGCGGTGCATGTCGCCGACACCGGTGTGGCAGGAGATGCAGCCCTGGCTCTTGGCCGCAGCGGCCGCGGGGGTTTGGCCGGAGAGATCGGGCCCGAGGTTTTCCTCGGCCAGCGGTAATGGGTTGGCGGGTTCGACCGGCGGCAGTGGCACGGGGAGTTCGCGGGCGACGCGGACGGGGACAGGTGAATGCAAGGCCGGCGGAGTGCCACCGGGCGGCGCGGCCACCGCGACGAGCGTGAGAGCCAGCGACGCCCCGGCTAGCGTGATAGCCGTCAGCATTCGCGTCAGGGCGTGGTGCCACATCGGCATGCGGTGAACTCCATTTCACGCAGCAAGCATTCGTCGGGCATGTCTACGGGCCTAGCCTTCGCTCCTGGTCTGCGATCCTGGCAGACCAGATCCCGATGTTCCTAGCCGAGCATGATCGCACGATCCGCCGAGACGAGTCAATCAGGAAAGCTGGGCGAAATAGGGCCAAGCTGGCTGCTGTGGCGGACAGAAGAGCCAGACAGAAAGCCAGTCACGTCGGGCGGGAGGGCAGTGCCGCAGCGACGGCGGCGAGCGGTTCGTGGTCCAACTCAACCGCGATCTTGGTGAGCCGCAGGCCGTCGAGGTGCTCTGCCACGAATGGGCGCACGCACTGGCCAGGAACTTCACGCTCGACCGGCTTTCCAAGATACGTGGACTCGATCCCGTGGAGTTCGACCGTTCCCGAAGAATTCGTATGACCCCGATACGACCGTGGCCTATTCTTCAGGCTGTCCGGACTCATAATCCCTTGGTCGTGTGTTCGAATCACACCGGGCTAGTTGTTTGTGATGATTTTGGGAGAGGATCTCGGCCACCGAAGTGCCCGAGTCAGCTTGCCTCAATGCGAACGCAATCTGCTCTTCTGTGAAATGCTTCTTCTCAATCCGAAAACCCACCCTTGCTGGTGATGCCAAGGTTAAAAACCTAACAGCCCGGATGGATCAAGAAATGGGGAGAACGCCACATGAATTACGCATTATTCCTTCTCCTTCAGTTGTGTAGACAATAGCTCGGGTGGCAGAATAACAGATGTGCCCGCCAGGATTTCTTTTGCTTTGTCTGATGCCTTCGTGACGCCTTTCAGCGACACGAGGCCTTGGTGTGCCACAATTGCGTTGGCAAGGTCATCGGTCAGTTCTTTCAACCCGTCCAGTGACAGTTCCCCCTTGTGGCCGCCCAAGGCCTTGGCCGATTCGTGAGATAGACTCCCAAGCCCGTTGAGCGTCAGGCCACCCTCGTGGCCCGCCAACACTTCAGCAATCTTCGCATCAAGCGACTTCAGGCCGTCCAGAGCCAGCATTCCGCCTCTGTGGGCCGCAAGGCTTTGAGCCTGCTCACGGTTCAACGCTTTGAGTCCGTTTAGTCGGAGGTTTCCCTCGTGCTTTGCAAGTTCAGCAAGACAGCGGGGCTCTAACGAGGACAACCCGTCCAGTTGTAGGGCGACTGGAAACCTGCGAGTTCGTTCCTCCGGCTTGCACTTCGTAACCTTGTAGGTTCGGGTTCGTTGTTCCGGGCGGCTTTCTGTGACGGTGTATTTCGAGCCATCGTCTCGCACCTTCTCTAAGGTGTATGGAACCATCACCGTGTAAGCGGATGTGTTTTCTTCGGTGAATGGCACCATCACGGTATAGGTGATCGTCTTGGACTGTTCCCGATACGTCGCTAATTCCCGAGCGGCCTCCGGTGATAAGTCACGGAGATTTGGCAGCGACACCGTTGGATTGGTCGTCAGTCGCCTAGCTTCCTCGGGCGTCAATCGCTCGATAGTGGCGGGATCAATCAGCGGAGACTGCTTTTCGTCGGACACTGCAGGCGACTGATTGCGACATACCTCGAAATAACTTTCCGGAGTCGCTCCCCCTGCATCCGGATTTCCGAACCGAACTCCGTAACAACGGTCCTTGCCGTAGGTCTTCGGCCAAATCGTGATTTCCAAGTCGGGCCTTAATCGGCCAGTGACCCAACCATCCCCGGGGTCCCGTCCCGTGATAGTGGCCCCCAGCCAAAGCAACATTGCGTTCGCTTCTTCCGCTGTCGCAACTTGGTCCCCGGAAAACTTAAAGAGCTTGAGGCTTTTCGGCTCACAAGGCATCTGAGCTCCCGCTGCAGCAGCGGAGATTGGCTTTGGCTTCACCTTTGCAACAATGCCCAGCTCGGGGTCGTAGGTGATTGAAACGGCCTGCCCTTCAGCGAGCTCGGAAATGTCACCTGCCTTCTGAGCGACGTCGAGAGTCTCGATCCTTTCATCCTTCGCCGTCTTACGAGCGACTGTGATCGTGCGGGCCTTGGCATCGACCGCTTTAACGGTGGCATCGATCTCAATCACGTCGGCCGAAGCAGTGACTGCTACGACGCAGCAGGCCGCACACAGCAATTGGGATGCACGCATCTTGAAGCACTCCGCGTACGGCAATGGGAACGAGGGGGCCCTCGCACGAGGTATGCTCTCCGCTATGCCCCGGTTTCACAAGGTGCAGTTTTATTCGTGCCATTTCGCCTCAAAGTCAGCACCTTGCAGCCACTCACCTGCATAGGGGCTACTCCCACCGTCACTGCTCGCTTTCTCGACAACTAGGTGCGGTTATGGGGTTAACCCCATAACGGGCAAAACGAGATTGCCCGGTTAGTGTCCCCGCGTGGATAACAACCTGGCTAGTGCCAAGTTAGGGACAGCGTCAGCTCATTTCTTGATTCTTGAAGACGAAACAAACCGCTACTTGTCTCGCATGACTTTTTCAAATGCCTCACAATCCTGACGAAAGGCAGAAGCATGAATGACGATCCAATTGGGAGTTACGCCACCATTGAGATGAAGGCGTAAGGACAATTGTGCGTCGCCGTCTTCATTTATTGAAATTCGTGACACGCGATTGCTGTGGTTCCACTGATTGATTGCGGCTAGCGAAAGCGTCTGATCGTTGAAGCCCAGATAAAACTCGATTGTGGTGCGCTCATCAAATATGAATGCAACGGTACGACGGCCATTCACTTTCATTTCTACTAGATCCTCAGCGTCATCCTTTTCAACGAGTTGTGCTGCGTAACCTTCCTTCTGGAGATATTCCGCAAGTTCCGCGGCGCTGATACTCTCGAGTACCGTTTTCTGACGCGTCGACGGCTTCCGCTCCTGGGATTGTTGCAGTTCGTCTGCGAAGCTCAAGGTTGGGGAACACATCATGCACAGAGTAGCGAGACGACAGAGTGTCGAAGTGGTCATAGAACCCATCCATTGAAAGTGCGGCTGTTCCATTTGCAAAAGCGCTTTCCGAATGCTGTGAACAAAAGCGAAGAAATCCCTCCTAAGAGTATGCAAACAGGTGGACACTCTCAAGAGCTAAGCGAACACCCTAGCAAGGGGGCTGTTCGCGAAGACTTGCGGTCGCATGCCGAATGGGTTCGATCAATGACTCGCGGCCTACGGATTATGGATCACTCAGGATGCTGACACGGGTCCATCGTATCGCTTGGTTCTGGCCTGCCAACGGATCTCAGGAGGCGGCCTGGGCGAATGCGCTGAGATCGCTTGAACGGGCACCCATCAGACCCAATCTGATGCCGTGGCTAGTCAGCACGCCCGTCGCTCTGCTATTGAGCATGAGAAGCGTTAACAGGCTTATTCCAGGCAAGATGCTGCAGATAGCATAGAGAACCGCCGAGGCCTTCATTGCCTTGGCGAGTGTGTAAGCAAAGACTATCGAGACGATGCCCGGGATCCACAGCAGGGTGGAAAAAAGTGGGTTCTTCGTAACAGCGGTGAGGTAGGTGCAAGCAAAGAACGCCGCGAACGTGATCAGGATCAGCCACAAAATAGCCCGCTGGCGCTCAGCGACGGTGATTACCTCGGCAACAGTAAATGGCGAAGGTGGCGATTGCGGCACAATAATCTCCTTGGCTTAAGCGAGTGAGCGTTTTCTGACCCCGGCACTACCGGAGTTAATCGCCCAGTGCCCGCTCCGTCAAGGGGGTATGCCCGCACGTAGGCTGAGGAGTGCCGCGAGGCCGTCGTATTTCCGGAATGCCGGAAATTGTATTTCTACGGTTCTTCTCATCACCCGCACCTGCGTGATAGGCCTCGGACTGCAGTTCACGGTTCGGGCTCAAGTGCCGGTGCCTGCTGGATTTCCGACCTGCTGGGCATATGGCAGCTTGGGCGCATTAATTCGCGGTTATTCGGAGTGGATTCGCCCGACAGGTCTTCCTTCCAGCCCGTCGCCCACTCCCCTCTTAAACGGCACCACTTCTCAAGGGAGAATCTAGGGGTGTGACGCTGCCCCCAACCTGGTACCAGCACTGCACGGTTGCGGGAGCACACCGGTAGAAACCACATGAATCGCCTTTTCGACCAACTGGCCAATGCATTTCCCCTCTGGGTGCTGGTGGCGTGCGGACTGGCGCTGGTGGAGCCGGGCCTGTTCACCTGGTTTCGCGGCAATGCGATCGTCATCGGTCTGGCAGTGATCATGCTCGGCATGGGGCTCGGGCTCACGTTCGACGACTTCCAGCGTGTGACCACCCGCCCCATGACCGTGGCGGCTGGATTTGTGGCACAGTTTCTCATCATGCCCACCGCCGGTTGGCTCGTGGCCGAGACGATGCAGCTCGAAACCCCCTTCGCCGTGGGGCTGATTCTCGTCGGCTGCTGCCCCGGAGGCACGGCGTCGAACGTGGTGACCTATATTGCGAGAGCGGATGTGGCGCTCTCGGTGCTGATGACCACATGCAGCACGCTTGGCGCAGTGGTGCTCACGCCCCTGTTGACACAGCTGCTCGCCGGCAGGCTCGTGGCGGTCGATGGCTGGGGGCTATTCCTCTCGACGCTCCAAGTGGTCGTCCTGCCCGTGGTGGCCGGCATGGCAGTCAATCGTTGGCTGCCTGGGGCAGTGCAGCGGGTGCTGCCGATCGCCCCGCTCGTGAGCGTGGTCACGATCGCGCTCGTATGCGCGAGCATCGTTGGGCAAAACGCCGCCGCCATCCGTTCCAGTGGAACGCAGCTGCTACTCGCCGTGGTCATGCTGCATGCGATCGGGTTTGGGGTGGGGTATCTCTTTGCCCGCATGTTCGGCTACGACCGCACGATCTCCCGCACGATCTCGATCGAGGTGGGGATGCAGAACTCGGGACTCGGCGTGGTGCTCGCCCAGCGACATTTTCCCACTGAGCCGCTCACCGCCGTTCCCTGTGCAATCTCCAGCGTGACGCACTCAGTGATCGGCAGCCTGCTGGCCGGGTGGTGGCGTCTGTCTCCACGTGACCTGCCAATCCCGCAGGGCTCATCCCCTGATTGCTGATCCCCTGATTTCTGTGAGCGTCGTCGCACAACCGCGTGTAGACAATCCATCAATCTGATGCTCGTGCTGGACGAGGCATGTGGGCTGACGTACGATTTCGTCGATGACTGTTTCGGGGGCAGTGACGGCCGGGCATACCCGTCCTGTAGAACGAACGTCATGCAATGGGGGCGGGCGAGGGGTGCTCGGAACAGAACGGCAGCAAAGGTCATACCATGAGAAATGCAATGGCGGTGGTTGCCTGTGTCGGCTTCATGTTCCTCTCATGGATGCAGATCCACGCGGAAAGTACAGATCGGATCAAGGAGCTGACCATCGAAAAGGCGGTGGAACTCGCACGGCAGCACAGGGGCACATCGCTCTCTCTCGACGGGTTGACCACGCTCTCCGACGAGATTGCCGCAGCACTGGCGCGGCACAGGGGTGCGGTGCTGTCCCTCGATGGCCTGACCACGCTTTCCGACGAGGCTGCCGTGGCGCTGTCACAGCACCGGGGCACGTCGCTTTCCCTCGACGGCCTCACCACGCTTTCGGGCCAAGCCGCCGCGGCGCTGTCCCAGCACCGGGGCACATCACTGTCTCTCGACGGCTTGGCCATTCTTTCGGACGAGGCCGCCATGGCTATGAAAGAGCGAGGGGGTCTGTCGCTGTCGCTCGACGGACTGACCACGCTCTCAGCGGAGGCCGCCGGGTCGCTGAAGCACAAGGGGGATCTCTCTCTCGACGGAGTAACCATACTGTCCGAGGACGTGGCCAAGGCGCTGGCCGAGCACCGAGGCTCGACGTTGTCGATCGACGGCCTGACCACGCTCTCGGAAGATGCCGCCCAATCGCTGTCGGAGCACCGGGGTTCGTCGCTCTCCCTCGAAGGCCTGACCACGCTCTCGGGCGAGGCCGCGAAGTCGCTGACGCAGTACAAGGGTGGCCTGATCCTTACTGGCCTGACCACGCTCCCGGATGACGTGGCCGCCGCGCTGTCGCTGCACGCGGGCTATCTGAACCTCAGCGGTCTGACCACGCTCTCGGATGAAGCGGCCAAGTCGCTCAAGGATCACAAGGGCGTCCTGTGGCTCAATCGCCTGACCACGCTCTCAGACCAGGCTGCCAAGTCGCTGGCACAGCACAAGGGCGGCCTTTGGCTCCGCGGCCTGCATACGCTCTCCCCCGAGGCCGCCAAGGCGCTGGCGCAGCACAAGGGCGACCTGACCCTCGATGGCCTCACCACGCTTTCGGCGGAGGCTGCCAAGCAACTGGCACAACATAAGGGCCGTCTCTGCCTCGACGGACTCGCCACGCTTTCCGAGGGAGAAGCCACGTCGCTGGGGCAGCACGGCGGTGCCACGCTCTCCCTCGATGGCCTCACCACGCTCTCCGCCAACGCGGCCAAGTCGTTGGCGCAGCACAAGGGCGGGCTGGTCCTCAACGGGCTCACCACGCTCTCGGATCTGGAGGCCAAATCCCTGGCTCAGCACAAGGGTGGACTGGTCCTTGACGGCGTGACCCATCTCTCCGATGAGGCGGTCGTGGCACTGGCACAGCATGTCGGCTATCTGAACCTCAGCAGCCTTGCCACGTTGTCCGATGAAGGAGCAGTGGCATTATCCCGGCACGATGGTGCCGTCTCCCTGATGGGAGTGAACGAGATGTCCGATGAAGCGGTCGGTGTGTTGCGGGCAAGTTCGCGGGTCTTTTTGCCCCCCAAGTACATGAACTCGAAGCTGCCGTGAGTTGGCTGCTATCGGCTGATTCTGGTCTGGCGATTGGCCTGGTGCAGATCAAAACGGTCGAGGTTCATCACCTTGGTCCACGCCGCGATGAAGTCGTTCACAAACTTCTCCTCCGCGTCCTTTGAGGCGTAGACCTCGGCAATTGCCCGCAGCTGTGAGTTCGAGCCAAGCACCAGGTCAACCGCACTCCCCCTCCAGCGGACCTCGCCAGTCGAGCGGTCGCGGCCTTCGTAGACCTGGGCGTTGTTGGGCGATTGTTGCCATTGCGTGCCCATGTCGAGCAGGTTCACGAAGAAATCGTTCGTGAGAGTTCCTTGCCGCGAGGTGAAGACGCCCAGTTGAGAATCTCCCACATTGGCCTGCAGTACCCGCAATCCGCCCACCAGGACCGTGAGTTCGGGAGCGGTGAGGGTGAGCAGTTGTGCCCGATCGACGAGCAAGTCTTCCGCGGATCGAACCTGCCCAGGCTGAAGGTAATTACGGAAGCCGTCGGCCTTGGGCTCGAGCACCGCGACCGACTCCACATCGGTCATCTCCTGCGACGCATCGGTGCGGCCGGGTGAGAAGGGCACGAGCACTTCACGCCCGGCCCTCTTCGCAGCCGCCTCGACGCCAGCGCAGCCGCCGAGCACGATCATGTCGGCGAGCGAGACTTTCTTCTTACCGCCGGGCTGGGCAGCGTTGAAATCCTGACGGACCTTGTCGAGCTTCGCGAGGATCGCTTTGAGCTGGCCGGGCTCGTTGACCGCCCAGTCTTTCTGGGGCGCAAGTTGGATCCGTGCACCGTTGGCGCCGCCCCGCTTGTCTGATCCGCGGAAGGTGGAGGCCGACGCCCAGGCGGTCGAGACCAGGTCGGACACGGAGAGGCCCGAGGCGAGAATCGTGCGCTTGAGAGCGGCAAT
>Ga0114967_10000264_pt1 | contig 43584 bp, 45 predicted proteins | sample M_130628_MF_Meta_FD_92639 | JGI IMG/M metagenome (GOLD analysis project Ga0114967, IMG submission 92639) | Freshwater microbial communities from Lake Montjoie, Canada to study carbon cycling - M_130628_MF_MetaG | ecosystem: Environmental > Aquatic > Freshwater > Lake | place: Lake Montjoie... | reverse complement strand
TTGACTCCGGAATTCGCAAATGTATTTTCGTCCAAATGACTCACCGAAGAGCCAGGATCGTAATTAGTTGGAGTATAAACCAAGGGCTTTTCACCATTATTTGCGGCGATTGCCTCAGTACCGGACCAAACTAATTTATTTGTTATTGCTCTACCCAATTCAATTGATGGTGAAGGCAAATCAGCTAAGCGATTTCCGTCTTGCGTTTGGAGAAATGCATCAAATGGCGTTGGTTGTTCCAATGTGCCCACATATTGACCTTTGATTCGGTCGTATAAATAAGAACTAGTTGAGAGAAAACCTAAACCGTGTGCCATCTCATGAAACATTACAGATTTTAAGTCATACTCATAACGAGTAGGTTTCCCAAGCCCATCTAAATCCCACTCCGCTTCAGAATTTATCTGAATAATAATTTCTGGATTGTTTACATCTAAATCTTTGTCTGCAAGCGCATTTGCGAGAGCCGACGCATACCAAAGAGTGGAATCAGGCGCTCCAGAAAATCTTGAATAGTAACGATCAGGGCGCGCACTCCCTAAAATGTCTGAAGTACTTGAGCGACTCCAAGTAGCATCTACATTTATCTGTACCTTTGAATCAAAATTAACGGCCCACAAATCAACAGCAGCTTGAACCTGATTCTTTGCCCAATCTGGAAAATTTTTGTAAGTAACAACGAACTTAGAGCGCTTTTCTAAGTTTGCAGAGTATTTGGAAGGTGCCTCTAGAATTTTCGAGGAACTGCTGGCCGCATAGGTGTGGCCCCACACTTTCGATGGGGCAACCAGTGGCGCTGCATCGGCACTTGGAATTGTGATTAAAGACGCAAGGAGAATAAGAACAAGCCCCATTCTCGCGTGAACACTGATTTTCCTTTGCATATGTGCAAAAGGTATCAGGATGAGATGATTTACCTATGGAAGAGAGCAGTGCTACTAACTTTGACCAACTTTATTCTCGGATGAAGGCTGAACGACCAATTTCTTTGGATTTTTCAGAAGCACCAAAAAAACCAGAACCAACATTGGATGAAGCACGTGAAGATTTAGCAAAGTCCGTCAGCGAAATAGCTCACACTTTATTTGCAAAAAGGTTTGGACCACTCGTTGGTTCTGTCACCCATACAACAGTTAACGCAGTCCTAAAAGATCTAGAGAAGAACGCTTACCGATTCAAAGGGGATGTCACGCTTATAACAGAAGAGTTTATTGATCGCGCTCTAAATAAGAAGCGGAAAAAATAGTTGTCACAAACAGTCATCACTGTTTTCTCACGACACGGTTGTCATCTCTGTGATGTTGCCGTTGAAACTCTCGAATCTATGAAAACTGAATTAGATTATTCAATTGACATTAAATTTATAGATGGTGATGCAGAGCTAGAAAAGCTTTATGGCGAACAAGTTCCAGTGACACATATAGATGGTGAGCACCATGATTTTTGGAGAGTTGATCCGGAACGTTTTAGAGCTTGCCTTGAAACACATCGTCAGCATCAATAATTTTGTATGCATAACCTTGCTCAGCTAAAAAGCGCTGACGGTTTTGTGCAAAGTCTTGATCGATTGTGTCTCGTGAGACAACAGAGTAAAAAGTTGCACTGCGACCATCAGACTTAGGACGTAATATTCGACCAAGTCTTTGTGCTTCTTCTTGGCGAGAACCAAATGCACCTGAAACCTGAATTGCAATAGTTGCATCTGGTAAATCAATAGAAAAGTTAGCAACTTTTGAGACAACTAAACAGGTTATTTCACCAGTTCTAAATTTGTTAAACAAAATCTCACGTTCTTTTACAGGAGTCTCACCTTTAATCAGCGGAACTCCAAGCACTTCGGATAATTCATCAAGCTGGTCGATGTATTGACCGATGACAAGTATCTGTTCGCCAGCATGGTGTGCAACTAATGATTCAACAACATTTCTTTTTGTGCGCGTGGTTGCACAAAAGCGATAACGTTCCTCTGGTTCAGCCGTTGCATATGAAAGACGCTCTGTTTCACTTAGATTTACTCGAACTTCAACGCATTGAGCAGGAGCGATGTATCCCTGAGATTCAATCTCTTTCCAGGGAACATCAAATCGCTTTGGACCTATGAGTGAAAAAACTTCACCCTCCATTCCATCCTCACGAACAAGCGTTGCGGTAAGTCCTAAACGACGTCTAGATTGAATATCGGCTGTGAAACGGAAAATTGGTGCAGGTAATAAATGCACTTCATCATAAATAATTAATCCCCAGTCGTGAGTATCAAAGAGATCAAGGTGGGCGTACACGCCATCTTTTTTCTTCGTCATTACTTGATAGGTTGCAATTGTTACAGGGCGAATCTCTTTTTTAGCTCCAGAGTATTCGCCAATCTCATCTTCATTAAGAGTTGTTCGCTTTAATAACTCTTCGCGCCATTGTCGAGCCGCAACAGTATTTGTGACGAGAATTAGAGTGGTTGCCTTCGCGTGCGCCATGGCTGCTGCGCCAACAATTGTTTTTCCGGCACCGCAAGGAAGCACTACAACCCCAGAGCCACCGTGCCAAAAACCTTCTGCGGCTAATTCTTGGTAGGGACGAATTTTCCATCCATCTTCTTTAAGTGCAATGTCATGTGCTTGCCCATCAACATATCCAGCGAAATCTTCTGCTGGCCAACCGAGTCGAAGTAATGATTGTTTAATCTGCCCACGTTGACTTGGATGTACAGCAATTGTGTCATTATCGATTCGAACACCAAGAAGCGGTGCAATTTTCTTTGCGCGTATAACTTCTTCGAGAACCGCCGTATCTGTTGTAACAAGAATTAATCCATGAATTGGGTTTGCTTCAAGACGCAGACGCCCGTAGCGTGACATTGTTTCTGCAACATCGACAAGAATTGAATGCGGAACCGCATAACGCGAATACTTAATTAATGTATCGATAACCATTTCCGCATCGTGGCCCGCAGCACGCGCATTCCACAATCCTAGATTTGTCAGACGATACGTATGAATATGTTCAGGGGATCGTTCTAATTCTGCAAAGGGGGCAATTGCGCGACGACATTCAGTCGACATTGCATGATCAATATCTAAAAGAAGTGTTTTATCACTCTGAACAATAAGCGGACCATCAGTCATTAAGTAAGTCCTTGATGAATTCATGCAAAAAAGCGCTTCGCTCTTCAAGAGTCTTGATGCTGATGCACTCATTGGCGGCATGAGCACCAGAACCTACTGCGCCAAGGCCATCGAGAACTTTTGCACCTGCTGCTGCAGCTAAATTTCCATCACTGGCTCCACCAACAGATGCGTGACCAAGTGGGGGCATTCCGATGCGCGCAGCAACTTTTTCTGCGCGTTCGTAAAGTTCTAGAGTTGATGTAATTTCTAGCGGTGGTCGATTTAATCCACCAATAATTTCTATGCGCGCTTTTGGATGCACGGGAACTAAAGCGCGAATTGCAGAATCCACTCGATTTAGTTCGTCAGTTGAAAAAGATCGAGCATCAATATCTAGTACTGCATAATCCGGAACGGTATTCGCTGAATTTCCGGCCTTTAAAAGAGTCGGAACAACCGTCGTCTGTTTCTCTTTGTTTTCTAAAGATGCAAGTGCGGTAATAATGTGGGCAATTTCTACTGTCGCGTTAATTCCTTTTTCTGGTTCAAGGCCAGCGTGTGCAGCACGACCATGTACATGTACTTGATACATCGAAGTACCTTTTCGACCTGTTTTAACTTTGCCATCAATAGCCGCTTCAAGAACCAAGACAGCTTTTGCTTTAGAGGATAAGTCTTCAATTAATTTACGAGATGCGTGGCTTCCTGTTTCTTCATCAGTTGTTCCAACGAGTGCAACAGAACCGGTAATTCCTTTTAGCGCAAAGAGTGCCTGAACAAAACCAGCCTTCATGTCAAAAACACCAGGACCGCGAAGTACGTCACCATCTACTTGCCACAATGGAGTAAATGAACCAATTGGCCAAACGGTGTCGAGATGTGCAAGTAAGACAACATCAGGTTGCGCAGCACCCCACCAAAAAACAGGACGACCTTCGATCTGTCTAATCTCTGCAGGTGTTCCAAGTACACGAGTTGCAATATCACTTGCTAATCGAACAACGTCATTGCATGCATTGAGATTTTCAGTGGGAGATTCACACTTCACCAAAGCTTCAAGGGCTGCCAACATAGGGTTAAGTCTGCCGTATTCGCCTTGCTTCTCGCTTGTCATAGCGGTGCAACCCCCGTAATACGCGGAATTCTAAATGTCTGCATCTCCCCTGTGCCGTGGTCACGAGCTATCAGTGAGCCAGCAGAGATTTTGAGCGGATCAATAATGCGGTGCGAAACCGCTCCATTGTTATCAGCATAACCGATTGAGAGTGAACGCTGTTCTTGAATGTATTTGATTAAAACATCCAAAGTTTCATTCGCAGTTGTGCGAGGAAGTGCACCTAATGCACTACTTGCAATGTTTCGAAGCGTGCTCTGTTTGTGACTGGATTTTTCACCAACGCGAATTGTGCGAATTGCAGCAGTTAAAGCAGCGTCAGTTGGAACTTCGAGCTCGCCAATTATTCGCGGAGGGCGCGGCTTTGATTGTGCGCGAGAAGAACGTGGACCAGTCAGTAATAAGCCGTTGTTAGATTCTGCAGCAGGCAGGTAGCCAGCATTGCGTAAAACGTTCATGACATCGTGTGCATCCATGTCGCAAATCATTACTTCTGGTGCGATTCTGCGCAGAGATAAAATATCTAAACGTTTATCACTAATAATTTGTGTAATCAGTGCAGGATCTTCACAACGTATAAAAGATGAGGTGTTTCCAACGCGCAAGCGACCATGCTTCTTAGCCACATCTGAAATCAGATATTCAAGTGGCTGGGGAATTGGAGTCTTTGAGGTTTTGCGCAGGAAGCCAATAATCTCATCGCCAGTTTTTCCGTGATCTAAACCTCGACGAATAGTTGTGTCAGTAAATCTATACACGGTCGCACCACCGCGACTTTCGATATCTCCAATGATTGCAAGTACGGCTGCAACATCATGAACGAGCGGTCCGGGCGCGATTGCAGTGTTATCACTTTGAATCAAAATGTGATCAACAGGTTGAGGAAGATCTGTATCTATGATTTCTAAATCTTCCCCACTTAAAAACGCTTGACCGTACTTAGAAATTACACCTTGTCCAGTTATGCCTAACCACTCTGCTTCACGAAGCGTCCACTGCACCATTTCTTCTTGCAAACCTGGATTGCGCTTTGATGGTGCACACCATTTAACTCGGTGGGTAAAACTCGATAATTCTGGTGCGACGTCTTTATTTTCAACCAAAAGTTGTAATACCAATGCACGTGTACTTGCAGCATTTACACGATCTAATTCTGGTCCTAGAGCCGCGGTGTTCTTAGATTCTGCACGTCCGACCAGACCACTTACACGAGATGTAATTAACCATGGAGCAGCAATCGCCTGCCATCTCGTTGATGCATTCTGTGTGAGCCACACATCAAAGTTATTTGTTGGCAAAATCTTGTCATCTGCATCAATTGTGACAAGTCCTGCGAGGTAGACAAGTTCAGCAACAAAGGCTGCGCAGTTTTCATCGATACCCATGTGTGTAGCAATAATTTTTAAATCACGAACGCCAAGTCCGCCCGCTCGAAGGGCATCAGCTGGTTCTTGTGCCCAATATTCGAGAATTTCATCAGCCCAACGCAAGACAGTTGCAATATTTGCAATCGCAGCGAGCTGAACATTTTGTGCATCGCGTTTGTTGCCCTTAATCTCTGGTGGCGATACTTCGCGTTCTTTATGAACTTTTCCGCCACGAAGATAAATTCCAACTTCGCGAGGAAGAATTACTGTGCGCTGATCCAGTGGCACCATAAAGTTTTCTTCCAATAACCACGTAACACCAGGACCGGGATTCTTGATATCTCCCACACTTCCACGAGGTGGACCCCAAATAAGTCTTTCCAATACCTTTTTGGCCGCATCTGGTGCTGCATCTAATTTCTTCACATTCAACTTTGCCATCGATGCAGGCCCGAGACCTGCAATCTCATTTCCCAAGACTTCGCGAACAGAGTTGGGTAAGCGCATTCCATCATCAGATGTATATACAAGCCCACGCGCAATTAATTCAGGGAGAACTTCTGCAGCAGATTTTTCAGTAACTGCAATTATTTGCTTTTCATTAAAAGGTTCATTGATGACAGCACACGCTTCAAGAATTTGAAATTGCCATTGATTGAGGGCATCAATTGCACGAGCCAGACTTGGTGCGCTGCACGCACGAACTGCAAGGGAAGCGATATCTGATGGAACTGGAGAAATCAGATCGGCCCTAGACGTGAAGAGCTCTAAAAGGGCGTCATCATCTACGGAACGTAGGTAGTCAGTAAATGAACGCATTTGCATAACTTGCCTACATTACAAGGGTTTAGTCCGTGGCGTGAAATCGAGTTAACGTGCGCGCCTACGAGGTGCCAACCAAATTCCTGCAGCAGCAAGTCTAGAAACAGTTGGGCCGATTATTTTAATAATGAACCGAGCTCGACGAAAATCATGAATTGGCCAACCTTGAGCGAGTGCTCGCAAACTTAGAATTGCATCAGGATTAATCGCAGAGGGATGTCCAACAGATTCAAGTAGTGGAAAATCATTGTGGCTATCTGAATACGCGTAGCACTCGGAAAGCTCAAAACCTTTTTCTCTAGCTAGTGATGAAATTGCAATAGCTTTTTCTTTTCCGTGCAACAAATTGCCCAACATCTGACCAGTGTATTTTCCGTCGCGGACTTCGGCTTTGCTACCGAGCGCGCCAGTAAAACCTAAATTCTTTGCGATGAGAATTGCCATATCTTCTGGGGCAGCAGTAACAAGCCATACTTCCTCGCCAGCATTTAAATGTCTCTGAGCAATGTTTATAGTGCCTTGCCAGCAGGCGGGAGATACATATTCGTCATAAATTTGTTGGGCAATTGTTTGAATTTCTGCAACATTGTGTCCGCCGATGAACTCTGTCGCTGCATTTTGAAAACGTTTGATTTCGTCTTGCTTTTCTTTGCCTGTTAGCCGAAAACGTAGATTGGCAAAAGCAAAGCGCGAAAGATCAGTCTTGGTGAAGTACCCGCGTTTATACATACCTTTTCCGAGAAAGAAGAGGGTAGAACCGCGAATAAGCGTGTTATCTACATCGAAAAAGGCAACTCGATTCGGTGTGAGCGCCATGTCACAACCCTAGCGAGAAGAGCAGGTTTATGACGCTTTATGCTTAGCAAATGAGTTCGACGGTACATGTAATCAGACATGGCGAGGTACATAACCCGCAGAAGATTCTTTATGGTCGCCAGCCTGGATGGACACTTTCAGAGCGTGGTCACAAAATGGCAGCCACACTTGGCGATTGGTCAAAAAGTATTGATCTTGGTGCGCTACATGTGTCACCGTTGCAACGAGCACAAGAAACAGCATCTCCAATCGCTGCAGCCCACAAAATTAAAATCACAACCGATGAACGCTTAATCGAAGCAGCCAATGTTTTTGAAGGAAAACCATTTGGAGTTGGCGATGGAGTTTTAAAACATCCATCTGCTTGGAAGCATTTGTGGAATCCATGGAAACCTTCATGGGGCGAACCATATGAGGAACAAATCAACCGGATGCTTGCAGCAGTCTTTGCAGCACGAGACGCCGCAAAAGGTAAAGAGGCAATCGTTGTTTCTCATCAGTTACCTATTTGGATTCTGCGCAGTGCAATCGAAGGTCGCCGATTGCTTCATGATCCACGAAAACGCGAATGCTCTCTCGCAAGTGTAACGAGTATTCATTTTGACGATGATGAAATGATTAGTGGTGTTAGTTATTCAGAGCCTGCTGCACATTTATTGCCCACAAAAAAATGAAGATAAGAAATGCAATACTTTTGCCACTCATTGCTATTGCACTTGCCTCATGTAGCGGAGGTGGGTCATCGCTCGCCGAAGAGAGTTTTATCTCTGGAGACGGAAGTATTTCTTACATCAAAAATTCAGACCGCAGCGCAGCACCACGACTGTCTGGGATGACACTTGCTGGAAAGAATTACAGCTTTAAGGGCAGCCAAGTCGCAGTAGTAAATGTATGGGCATCTTGGTGTGCGCCTTGCCGCGCAGAAGCACCAACACTTGCCGCGCTTTCTGAAAAGTATCCAGACGTTGCATTCATCGGAATTCTTACTCGTGACAATCCTGTAAACGCAGAAGCTTTTGTGAGACGTTTTGCATTGCCGTACCCAACCCTTATCGACGATTCAGTTTTGATTGGCTTTAGAAAATCATTGCCAGCTAATGCCATCCCTTCGACTGTAGTTATAGATAAGAAAGGCGATGTGGCAGCACGAATTTCAGGCGAAGTAACTGTTGCATCCTTAAGCGATCTCATAGAAAAGGTGAGAGCTGAATGAAGGATTTTTTTGTGGAACAAATTCTGGATGGGTATTTAATAACTGCTTTTCCAATTGCGCTGATTGCTGGGTTAATTTCGTTTTTATCACCTTGTGTACTTCCATTAGTACCCGGATATATTTCCTATGCAGCAGGATTTTCTAATAGCCGCGGGCGAGTTTTACTAGGGTCAATTCTCTTTGTTTTAGGTTTTAGTATTCTATTTGTTTCTTACGGTGCACTTTTTGGTGGCTTCGGAGCTTACATATCCGAAAATGAAAAATTAATAACCTCAATACTCGGGGTCTTCACAGTATTACTCGGATTGATTTTTATCGGTGCATTTCCATTAGCTCCAACTTATCGCGCAAAAATGCCTGTAACTCTTGGCTTGGCTGGGGCACCAGTACTCGGATTTCTTTTTGGAATTGGTTGGACACCATGTATTGGTCCGGCACTTGGAGCGGTGCAAACACTTGCGTTTCAAGAATCGAGTGCACTGCGCGGTGCAATTTTGTCACTGGGCTACTGCATCGGTTTAGGAGCGCCTTTTGTTGCATCGGGATTGTTTCTAGATCGCTCTGAAAAACTTCGACGATTCGTAGTTCGTCGGGGCGATTTCATAACTAAATTTGGAGGAGTGCTTTTAATTTTAATCGGCGCTGCACAGATTTTTGGTTTGTGGGGAGTCTTTAACAACGAGATGCGTTCATGGATCTCCGATTTTATTCCGGTGGTTTAAATGAAAGATGACGCACCAGAGATTGGGACCGTAGGGTTATTACGTTTTGCATGGAGACAACTCACAAGCATGCGCACAGCGCTGGTGTTGTTAATGATGCTCGGTGTTGCCGCAATTCCGGGCTCTCTCATTCCACAGCGCACTCAAAACCCTATGGCGGTAACTGCCATATTTACGGATTCACCAACGAAAGCACTCTGGTTCGAACGTTTCTCTCTCTTTGATGTCTATACCTCTCCATGGTTTAGTGCAATATACATTTTGCTTTTTATTTCACTAATTGGTTGTGTGCTCCCACGAGCATTTGAACATTACAAAGCAGCTAGGGCTTTGCCACCTGTTACTCCGAAAAATCTCTCTCGCATGGAGTTTCACTCTGAATGGAAAGGTAACGGAGATGAACTCGAAATTGCTAGACAGTGGTTTAAGAAAAATCGGTTCAGAGTCCGTGAACTAGATGGTTCTCTCTCGGCAGAAAAAGGATTCACCCGTGAAACTGGAAATCTATTTTTTCACTTAGCACTTGTATTTATTCTCATTGGCGTCAGTTTTGGTTCGCTGTTTGGGATGCGAGGTGACGCAATTGTTAATGTGGGCGAACGTTTCATTAATACACCGACAACCTATGACTCGCTCTCATTTGGAAAGTTGTTTAATGAAAAATCTCTTCCACCATTTTCTATAGAAATCGATAAATTTGTGGGTAAATATGATGTGGTCACAAACGCACCACAGGACTACACCTTGTCAGTAACTGTTAAAAAGACTCCAGAATCAGCACCAGTTAAGAAAATCGTAAAAGTAAATAGTCCACTAACTTTTGGAAGCACTCGGGTTTACTTACAAGCCAATGGTTACTCGCCAATTGTCACTGTGCGAGATTCCAATGGAGATGTAGCTTTTCAAGGCCCAGTTCCATTCTTGCCTCAAGATGCAAACTTAAGTTCAACTGGAGCAATTAAAGTTCCCGATGCAAAACCTCAACTTGGTTTCGTTGGTTCATTCTTTCCAACGATAGGCCGTGCGAATGAAGGCGGTGGAATTTCGGTTTTTCCAGAAGCACTTGACCCTCGATTATTTTTAGCAGCGTGGACTGGTGATCTTGGTTTAGATAATGGACGGTCACAATCCATCTATCGAATTAATACAGATCCTTTGAAAAAAATAGGACTTAAATCACTTACAGTCGGAGAGACGTACGAATTTGCAGAGGGCTCCATCACATTTGAAACGTATGTTCCGTGGGTTAATCTGCAAGTGGTTAGAGATCCCGGAAAGAGTTATGCGCTGCTTGGAGGTATCGTTGCGATACTCGGATTACTTGCTTCACTCTTTACAAGACGGCGCAGAATTTGGGTTGTTGTGAGTAGTAAGAGGGTTCAAGTAGCGGGTTTAGCAAAGAACGCCGCACCTGGACTTGAAGATGAAATTGCACAATTAGCACGAGCTTTAGGGAGAGCAGAGTAAATGTCTACAACGTGGGCGTACATATCAAACTACTTGGTGTATTCAACCATGGCTGTATTCACTATTGCATTTATCGCTCATGCATATGAAACTGCATTTGCGGTACGCGCACCTCACTTAGCAGATACCGCGCAAGGAAATTTACGTACCAAAACTTTTGATTACACACGCACAGAAAAAGTTGCTCGCGTTGCAACAGCAATGATGATTTTAGGATTTCTTCTGTTGTTCGCTGGCGTAATCGCACGTGGAGTATCTGCAGGTCGTGTTCCATGGGGAAATATGTATGAATTTTCAATTACTGGTGCACTTGCTTTTTCTGGCGCATATTTAGCAGCGCTTCGTAAATACGATCTTCGCTGGCTAGGTTTATTTGTTTCTATTTCTGTTTTGCTCACACTTGGAACAGCAGTTGCAGTTTTGTACCGACCAAGTGCACCACTTGTACCAGCACTTAAATCAACATGGCTTGTCATTCACGTATCAGCTGCAATTATTTCCGGTGGAGTTTTCCTGCTTGCAAATGTGATTGCAGGCGCATATTTATTCTTAGACTCGATGGAGAAAAAAGGCGAACGAGCACCGTGGGCAAAACGCTTGCCGTCACTTGATGTTCTTGATCAACTTTCATATCGACTTGTTGCATTTGTATTTCCACTCTGGACATTCGCCGTTATTGCAGGTGCAATTTGGGCAGAGAGTGCCTGGGGAAGATATTGGGGTTGGGATCCAAAAGAGACGTGGGCATTTATCACGTGGGTTGCATATGCCGCTTATTTACATGCGCGCGTAACAATTGGCTGGCGTGGACGTAGAGCTGCTTGGCTATGTATTTTTGCAGGATCTACATTCTTATTTAACTATGTTTATGTAAACGTATGGGGAACCGGAAAGCACACTTACTCTGGTTTGTAAGTTTTAAAGTTTACGTAAGAAATCGGGGTCATCATCTGGCCCAATAACTCTGCGTGGTCCACCGCGTCCTGGTCCTTGATTCTTAGGGCGCCCCCAAATCAAATATGCAACCGCGCCAATTGTTCCAATAAAAATAATGATGAGTAACCATGCCCATTTTGGCAATCCGCGAACTGATTCTTGCTCTGTACGTGCGCAATCTATAAGCGCATACAAGGTAACAGCGATTGCGATCAAAATCGGCAAGTAACGGAGCATAAGTTAATTCTACGCGTTTCTAAGAGAGCAACAAACCCAGAGCCAGAAGGATTGCAAAACGGAGTTGAAGTTTGCCTGTTTTGCCAAGTAGTGGAATTAGATCAGCCCCTGTTGCCCCTTCACGAACGTCCGTTATCAATGCATACGTCATCGGAATCAGTAAAAGTGTGAGCAGAGTCCACGGTTGCAATAGAAGTAGAACGCTGAAGTGAGCCACAAGCAGAAGTGCAATAAATGCGATGCGGGCACTTGAATCTCCAAGACGAACAGCAAGGGTTCGCTTACCTACTAATTCATCAGCCGCACGATCTCGCAAGTTGTTTATTGCTAAGAGCGCACATGAAAGGCAACCCATGGGAATTGCAATCAATAAAGATTTCCATGTGAGCACTCCAGTTTGTGCAAAAAATGTTCCCATCGTTGCAACAAGTCCAAAGAAAACAAAAACCGCGAGTTCACCAAAACCAAAGTACCCATAAGGATTTTTCCATCCGGTGTATCCCCATGCTGCAGCAATTGCGAGTGCGCCAACTGCAATAAACCACAGGGAAGTTTGCAGTGCGAGGATTAAGCCGAAAACAGCCGCACTACTCAGTGAAAGATAAGCTGCAATTTTTACCTGACTTGCTGTTGCAGCGCCGCTCGCAACAAGGCGCATTGGTCCAATGCGATTATCGTCAGTTCCCTTAACACCATCTGAGTAGTCATTTGCGTAATTAACGCCAATTTGCAATGACAAACTGACGAGCAGCGCAAGCAGTGCCAAAAGTGGATCAAAGCTATAGCCGGCTAATGCGCTTGCAACTGCGACAGGTGCAATTGCAGCTGGCAAAGTTTTAGGGCGTGCTCCCGCGATCCACTTATTCATTGACTCACCAATTTTGCTAGAGACATGCGATCTACTTTACCAACACCAATTTCCGGCAATTTATCAAGCAGAATTACGCTCTTTGGTTTCGCATACTTTCCGATTGCATCAATGAGTACTTGTGAAATTTGATTCTTCACATTTTCATCCTGTGATTGAACTGCAACATGTAATGCCTGGCCCCACTTGCTATCTGAAGTTGCAAAGGCAGCCATGTGTAATTGCGGAAAATTCTTACTCAACTCTTCTTCTATAGCGCTCAGTGAAATATTTTCACCACCACTAATGATTACATCATCTGCTCTGCCTATGACTTGAAGTTTGCCATCAACAATTTTTCCTAGATCTTGGGTGAAATACCAACCATTTTCTTTTTCAACCTCAGCAAGAGTGGGACCTGAGATTTTTATTCTTGAATTTTCAGTAATTTCATATGCAACACCATCGAGTGGTTCGCCGTTATAAATACACCCACCACATGTTTCACTCATTCCATATGTTGTAATGATGTGAATTCCGGCAGCAATACCTTGAGTACGAAGATCGTTAGATAGCGAAGCTCCACCCACTAAAACAGCCTTGGCGATCTGCAAATGTTTCAATAGATCAGAATTTTCATGTAGTGCGCTAAAGAGTTGGGTCGGAACAATGGCAGTGAAATCTGCATGCGGATACTCACCAGTGTGATTACGTAAATCAAGTGGCACAGTTTTTAATTGCAAGGCCCGTACAAGAACATTGATTCCTGCAATATGTGTCAGTGGAAGCAATAGTGACCAAACATTTCCCTGAATCGCTCCAACATATTTATTGGATGCATCGGCACTTGCCAATAGTGCACCTGATGTAATTCCTATTTCTTTGGGCGTTCCGGTACTTCCGCTTGTTGCAACCAGTAGTGAAATCTCTGGCTTCACCGATGTAGAAAAAATAGGGCCACATCCAAGGGCAGGACCAACTTTTGTGAGGGCGTTTTCTAGCGCACTCACATATTCGGCAAGCGCGCGCGTGGGCTCGAGGCTCTGAACTTCTCGATGTGAAGATGTATCCATTGCCCGCGTAGGCTATCGCTTGAAACGGTAGTGATGTCTGATGGAGGGTTCGTGAGTAAGCCAATCAAGCGTGAATTTGGAAGCCGTGACATTCCTCAGTGGAAAGTCGCAACTGGCGGAGAAAAATTTACCGACGTAAAGTACGAAGCTGCTGACGGCATTGCAAAAATCACCATCAATCGTCCCGAAGTACGTAACGCATTTCGCCCACAAACAATTATTGAGTTGCAGAGTGCTTTTTCATTAGCGCGCGATAACCAAGAAGTTGGCGTAATTATTTTAACTGGCGAAGGTAGCGAAGCTTTTTGCTCAGGTGGCGATATAAGCGTTCGCGGAGATGATGGTTATTTAGGAGATGATTCACTAGCAAAACAAGGAATCGGACGTCTCAACGTTTTAGATTTACAGATACAAATTCGTCGCACACCTAAGCCAGTTATAGCAATGGTTGCTGGCTGGGCAATTGGCGGAGGACATGTTTTACATGTTGTATGCGATCTAACTATTGCAGCCGATAATGCACTCTTTGGTCAGACAGGTCCGATGGTTGGTTCATTCGACGGTGGATATGGATCTGGATTACTTGCAGCAAATGTTGGTCAGAAAAAAGCGCGTGAGATTTGGTTTATGACGCGTTCATACGATGCGAAAGAAGCGCTCGCAATGGGACTTGTTAACACCGTTGTTCCAGTTTCTGAATTAGAAGCTGAAACAGTTTCTTGGTGTCGTGAGATGCTGCGCAACTCTCCACTCGCACTTCGTTTGCTTAAAGCCAGCTTGAATGCCGCTGATGATGGATTAGCCGGCGTGCAACAACTTGCTGGCGATGCAACACTCTTGTTTTATATGACTGAAGAAGGCCAAGAAGGACGCGATGCTTATAAAGAAAAACGCGCACCAGATTTTGGTCAATTCCCTAAGCGTCCTTGAATGATTTAAATGCTCGACTCAATTCTTAATAACCTTCGCGTAATTTCGCTCCCCATGAAAACTGATTTTCGAGGAATAAATACTCGCGAAGTAGCACTCATAGAAGGAAACGCTGGATGGGGCGAATTCTCACCATTTATCGAATACGACGAAAAAGAATCCATTCCTTGGTTGATCAGCGCAATTGAAGGTGCCACCCAACCTCGTGCTAAAGCAACTCGAAAATACATAGATATCAATGCAACTTTGCCTGCTGTTGATTCACGTGCAGAAGTTGAAAGTATTTTGTCGTGGTACCCAGGAGCATCCACTGTAAAGATAAAAGTAGGTTCTGGAGCCGAAAAAGATTTAGCCCGTATCAAATACGTAAATGAGATTTTACCGCAAGCGTCATTGCGTCTTGATGTAAATGGCAACTGGGGAGTCGAAGAAGCGCTCGAATTTATTTACAGCTTCTATGACTCATTTGATGAAGATTTATTGCAATACATAGAACAACCATGCACAACACTCGAAGAGCTTCGTGAATTAAAAGCTGCAAGCATGGTGCCAGTAAAAATTGCCGGAGATGAAGTAATCAGAAAAGCCGCGGATCCATTTGATTTAGATCTCGAAGACGCGGTTGATATTTTAATTTTCAAAGTTGCTCCACTTGGTGGAATTGAACGTTCGCTTGCGTTAGCAAAACATCATCGCTTGCCTGTAGTTGTTTCAAGCGCGCTAGAGAGTGCCGTTGGAATTGGGCACGGTATTCGACTTGCTGGTGCGCTACCTAATTTAGATCTTGCATGCGGATTAGCAACAGGACAATTACTTGCTGCCGATATTGCACAGATTCCAATTGATGGCGGAAAAATGCGAGTTGCCGATGTGACTCCAAGTGAGGCATCAATGATTGAATTTGAAGCAAGTGCAGAACGAACACAATGGTGGCAAGATCGGGTTCGCAATACATGGAGTGCGGGAGCGAGTGAAATAATTAGCGAGATGGGGTGGCATTGGTGAATGAATCAACTTCCCTTGCACGCGTCATAGTCCACCAAATGATTGAAGCAGGAATAACAGACGTTGTTATATCTCCGGGATCTAGAAATGCACCACTTAGTTTCGCGTTCTTTGCTGCATCACAAAAGGGTTTAATAACGTTGCACACTCGGATTGATGAAAGAACTGCAGCATTTTTTGCACTGGGATTGGCAAAAGCCAGTGGCCGCGCTGTTCCTATTGTCTGCACAAGCGGAACAGCGGTTGCTAATTACCATCCTGCAGTTCTAGAAGCTCATCACACAAATACTCCGCTACTAGTTTTAACCGCTGATCGACCAGCGCGATTACGCAAAACAGGAGCAAATCAAACAACTGAACAGGCACGTATTTTTGGTAAATCAGTCCGTTACTTTGCAGATATCTCTGGTGCAGTGTTTCCAATGGAGTTGCCACTGTATTCACTGACAAGTGGACCAGTTCATTTAAACATTCAATTCGAAGAACCGCTTGCCGCTGATTCTGATTCAACGTGGTTAGATGAAATTAAAGTCGCGCCTCGTAACATTAAATCTACAAAAGCCCCAAGTTCCTTAAAGGTTAAGAGTGAGCGCGGAGTGCTTATTGTTGGTCATGATCGTGGCGGGTTCACAGTTGAAGAAGTGAATAGTTTTGCTGCTCAACTCGGATGGCCTTTGATAAGCGAAGACCCACTATCTCTTAATGGCGCCATTGCGCACGCTTCTTTATTCTTAGCCTCAACTGCAATTGCAAAAGAGCTGACACCAAAGACAATCATCGTTATTGGGCGTACAACACTTTCACGATCAACCAACACTTTTATTGGAGCAGCAGAAAAGCACATTGTTATCGATTCACGAATCGCAACCGTTGATACAGATCGCAATGCTGACAAACGTTTTACTCAGATCCCAACTCTTGAAGTAAATACAGTCGATCAAGAGTGGTTAGAAAAATGGCAGAAGTTTTCTGAGCGCACAGGTAAAGAACTAGAAAAAATCACTCAATGGTCAGAGCCTGTATTGGCACGTACCGTTGCTGCCACAATCAAAGATGGCTCAACACTATTTGTTTCATCTTCCAGACCTGTACGAGATATCGAAGCATTTGCCAGCGCGCGCACAGGTGTTGAGACTTTTGCTAATCGCGGACTTGCAGGAATAGATGGAAACATTTCAACTGCTTTTGGGATTGCAACAGTTCGCACATCAACCATTGCAGTGCTGGGAGATCTCTCATTCCTTCACGATTTAACGGGTTTAATTCATAACGAAAAACCAAACCTGCTTCTTCTTGTGGTCGATAACAATGGCGGCGGCATTTTCTCAACTCTGACCCACCGTGGAAGCGATGGCTTCGAAAGCATTTTTGGGACTCCACATAATCTAGATTTAGCGGCAATTGCCACTGCGCTTGATGTTAAAACCAGCACGGTTAACTCAGTGGATCAATTGGTAAACGAGTTATCACAAGACGCTGATGGACTTCGAATTGTTATTGCACAGATGCCAGATCGCGAAAGCAACGCTGACTTAATTAAGCAAGTGCACTCTTCATTGCAGAAAATTTAGCTTCACTCTCTGCTAACTCTTTTTCAGGATCTGAACCAGCAACAATTCCACAGCCTGCAAACAAGCGGATTGAATTATCCGTTATCTGCCCGCAGCGAAGTGCGATACCTAGTTCTCCATCACCACGAGCATCAATCCAACCGACTGGTCCGGCGTAACGACCACGGGACATTCCTTCAATTTCACTGATTACTTTTGCCGCCTTTTCAGTTGGTGTTCCACACACTGCAGCCGATGGATGTAGCTGATTAAGCAGAGTGAAGACATCAACATTGCTCTTTGACTCAATGAGAGCGCCAGTTACATCTGTGGCTAAATGCATGACATTTGCTAAGTGAAGAACAAATGGTGTTTCAGGAATGTTTGTTGAAGAACAAAATGGTTCAAGCGCATCTGCCACAGAACGAACTGCATATTCGTGCTCTTCGAGATCTTTAGAAGACCGAGCAAGTGAACCAGCTAGCGCTAAGTCGCGTTCGTCATCACCTGATTTACTGATTGTTCCTGCGAGTACGCGAGATGTCACCATTCCGCGCTTTAGACGAAGCAATAGTTCTGGAGTAGCGCCTATTAATCCTGCAACACTAAATATCCACGTAGATGGGTAAAGCGCAGAAAGTTTTTGAAGGGCCGCGCGCTCATCAATTGCACTTGCGGCAGTTGCAGTGATGTCCCGTGCCATCACAACTTTCTCAATTTCTCCACCATGAATCTTTGCGACGGCTTGTGCAACGCGCGTAATCCAATGTTCACTAGCCAACTCATCTTCATTCCATATAAATGATGGTTTAGAAATCTTGTCTGAAGATTCAAGGAGTTGCGGTTGAGATTGCGCACCTATCCATGTGATCCAAGAGTTTCCACTATTCATACCTACGATGACTTTTGGAATAACCAGCACTGATTCTTCCTCCGGGGAGAAAGCAAAAGATGAAAAAAGGATTGGCCCTGTAGCGCTCCCTTGAACATTATTTGTAATCGCGAATTTTTCTAATTGCGAGTGCCACCATGTGCGAGCATCGTTAAATCGGTTAGGTCCTTTTACCGTGGTGCTGGCATACACGCCCCATCCAACAACTCCATCGCCACCGCGCACCCATGAAAAATTCTCACTTTTTGGTAACAACTCCAAAAGCGGAAGATGTTCGCCAAGGCGCACCGTAGTTACAGGAGTGAGGGAAGGCATAAAGATTTACTTATGAAATCTTTCGTTGTACGAATTGCCAAATCAATGGAAGCGATGTGCCTGCAATTGCAATCTTAAGAATTTCACCAAAAATAAATGGCGTGAAACCTGCAGCAATTGTCCATGCCCAATCTTTACCGGTGTACTGGTGAAGCCAGAGCAGACCTAAACCAAATGTCAGCGCATTACCCAACAGCATTGCAGGAAGGGCAGTTCTAAATTTTTGATCCCAGGTACGTCCACCCAAATAACCGAGAAGCGCAGACGTCAAAAGCATTCCAACTAAATACCCACCAGTTGCACCAACTATGCGTTCTAAACCAGAACCGCCATTTGCAAATACAGGGACACCGAGTGCGCCCACCAATAAATACATAAGAAATGTAGTTGTTCCCAGTGTTGCGCCATAACTTGTAGCAAGTAAAAGAACGCCAAGAGTTTGTCCTGTTACTGGGACAGGAGAACCAGGAACTGGAATTGCAATTTGAGCAAGCAAAGAAAGAAATGCAACGCCGACAATCACAAAGCCAGCTTTAGTTAAAACTGTGCTTCTTGGGAAAACAGCGGTGCGTAGTGTTGTGGTTGCAGTGGACAAAGTGCGCGCCCTTTCTCGAAGTTGTGGATGAGCCTACTCTGAAGCAGAATAAGCCTATGTCCCGCGCCAACATGGATAAAAATCCCGATGAAGTAGCCGCAATGTTTGACGCGGTGGCTAAGCGCTACGACCTAGTCAATGACATTTTGAGCCTCGGGCAGACAAAGAGATGGCGTAAAGCAACTACGGCAACGATTGCGCCTAAACCAGGAATGAAAATTCTTGATCTAGCTGCAGGCACTGGATCAAGTTCAGAGCCGTTACATCAAGCGGGCGCCGAAGTAGTTGCTGCCGATTTTTCGGAAGGGATGTTGGCTGCTGGCCGACGCGCACGACCACATTTAAATTTCCAAAAAGCCGATGCACTTAATTTGCCCTTTGAAAATGAAACTTTTGATGTTGTAACAATTTCATTTGGATTACGAAATACATCAGATATTAACAAAGCGCTCAGCGAAGCAAAACGTGTAACTAAAAAAGGCGGGTCACTTGTTGTTGCAGAATTTTCCTCTCCAACTTTTAAACCATTTCGTACCATTTATATAAATTACTTAATGAAAGCGCTACCGGCCATTGCTTCAAAAACTTCATCGAATCCGCAGGCATATGTCTATCTGGCCGAATCGATTCGGGCATGGCCAGATCAGGCGGCGCTGGCGACCCGAATCAGCCAATCTGGATGGTCTCAAGTTGGGTGGCGTAATCTCAGCGGTGGAGTTGTCGCAGTTCACAGAGCCATCAACACCTAAAGCGGTCATAAATACTCACGCGAACACCCTAGAATTTGAGCCATCATGAACTCTGCATCAAACCCGTATGTACCGATTTTGGTCATCGGAGCTATTGGCTTCGGTTTCGCCGTAATCTCGGTTTTAGCAGGCGCACTAACCGGTCCAAAACGTTACAACAGAGCAAAGTTAGATGCATACGAGTGTGGAATAGAACCGTCACCTTCTGCAATACAAGGTGGACGATTTCCAGTCAAATACTTTTTGACTGCGATGCTTTTTATTATTTTTGATATTGAAATTGTCTTCCTCTATCCATGGGCTGTCACATTTGATCAACTTGGACTCTTTGGTTTGGTTGAAATGGCAATCTTTATCGCGACCGTATTTGTGGCATACGCATATGTATGGCGCCGCGGTGGATTGGAATGGGATTAATTATGGGCTTAGAAGAAAAATTACCCAGTGGTTTTGTACTCACAACAGTTGAAAAACTTGCGGGCTACATGCGTAAAAACTCATTGTGGCCAGCAACATTTGGTCTTGCATGTTGCGCAATTGAAATGATGGCAGTTGGCTCTGCTGCAAAGTACGACATTTCGCGCTTCGGTATGGAAGTTTTTCGTGCATCCCCACGTCAAGCTGATCTCATGATTGTTGCCGGTCGCGTATCAAATAAAATGGCACCAGTACTTCGACAAATTTATGATCAAATGGCAGCGCCAAAGTGGGTACTTGCGATGGGTGCGTGTGCATCTTCAGGTGGAATGTTTAATAACTACGCAATTGTTCAAGGTGTAGACCACGTTGTACCAGTTGATATTTATCTTCCAGGATGTCCTCCACGCCCTGAAATGTTGATGGATGCAATTCTTAAGCTACACACAAGTATTTATGACGAAAAACTTGGACCAAATCGCGAAGCAGTCATTAAGTCAGTAGAAGAAGCTGCCCTAAATGCTCTTCCTACACACCAAATGAAGGGATTGCTTGCCTAAATGAGCGATCACGGAATGTTTGGCACACACGGCACCGGAGACACTTCTGGATATGGCGGACTTGTTCGCACGCCCGCTTCAACAGGTTCAAGTGAGCGCCCGTATGGTTCTTATTTTGATGATGTTGCAGATGATTTAGAACGTGCGTACCCAGCATTTTCAGATGCAATCGAACGCGTCGTTGTTGATCGCGGGGAATTAACGCTTCATGTAAAGCGCGAAAAACTCGTTGAAGTTTCAAAAATTTTGCGTGATTCACTTAAGTTTGAAATGTGTATGGGAGTCTCTGGTGTTCATTATCCAGAAGAGAGTGGTCACGAATTGCACGCGGTTTATCCACTTCTATCAATTACAAATAATCGTCGTATACGACTAGAAGTTTCTGTTCCAGATAACGATGCACATATTCCATCAGTTGTTGAAGTATGGGCAGGAAACAATTGGCACGAACGCGAGACTTTTGACATGTTTGGAATAATTTTTGACGGACATCCAGGACTCACAAGAATTTTGATGCCAGATGATTGGCAAGGACACCCACAACGTAAAGATTATGCATTGGGTGGAATCTCTGTTGAATACAAAGGTGCAACCGTCCCATCACCTGATGAACGCAGGTCATACCGATGACAACATTTACAGATCCATATTCATCTTCACGCGAAACCACAGAAGGCACAGTCTTCTCAGTCACTGGTGGCGACTGGAACGAACTCGTAACAGAAATTGGTGCAACTAAAGAAGAGCGCATCGTTGTAAACATGGGTCCACAACACCCATCAACTCACGGCGTTCTACGTCTAGTCCTTGAACTCGAAGGCGAAACAGTTACTGAAGTTCGTTGTGGCATTGGTTACCTTCACACAGGTATTGAAAAGAACATCGAATACCGCAGCTGGACGCAGGGCGTTACCTTCGTAACTCGCATGGATTACTTGTCTCCGCTGTTTAATGAAACTGCATATTGTTTAGCAACCGAGAAGTTACTTGGAATTACAAATGATGTCCCAGAGCGAGCATCTGCAATTCGCGTACTTATGATGGAACTTAATCGAATTTCTTCGCACATGGTTGCACTTGGAACGGGTGCACTCGAACTTGGTGCCATTACTCCGATGTTCTTTGCATTCCGTGAACGCGAACGTGTACTAGATATTTTCGAAATGATCTCTGGATTACGTATGAATATGGCGTACATCCGTCCAGGTGGAGTTCAGCAGGATTTACCAGAAGGTGCCACACAAAAGATTCGCGAAACTGTTAAAGAGATGCGTAAAGCATTTAAAGACAATTCGACTCTTTTAATTGGCAACTCAATCTGGATCAAGCGCACAGAAGGCATTGGATATTTAGATCTCGCTGGATGTACAACACTTGGAATTACTGGTCCAGTACTTCGTTCAACCGGATTGCCTTGGGATCTTCGTAAAACTCAACCATATTGCGGCTACGAAAATTATGATTTTGATGTTATTACAACAGATACATGCGATGTTTATGGTCGCTTCTTAATTCGCATGAACGAATTAGAACAATCACTTCGACTTATCGAACAAGCATGTGACAAGCTAGACAAACTTGCTGGTGCGCCAGTGATGGTTGCGGATAAAAAAATTGCATGGCCTGCGCAATTAGCAATGGGTGGTGATGGGCTCGGTAACTCACTCAATCACATCCGCGAAATTATGGGCACATCAATGGAATCACTTATTCACCACTTTAAATTAGTGACAGAAGGATTCCGAGTTCCAGCGGGACAAGTTTATGCAGCGGTTGAATCACCTCGTGGCGAACTCGGCGCACATATTGTTTCTGATGGTGGAACACGTCCATATCGGATGCACTTTCGCGAACCTTCTTTTAATAACTTGCAATCAACTTCTGCAATGTGCGAAGGCAGCATGGTTGCTGACATTATCGGCGCAGTTGCATCTATAGATCCTGTTATGGGAGGTGTTGATCGCTAATGTTTTCAGATAACGATCTTCAAGTGATGGATTCAATTATTAAGCGCTACCCACGTAGCCGTTCTGCAATCATGCCATTACTTCACTATGTGCAATCCAAAGCAGGTTACGTAACTAGTGAAGGCATTGAGTTAATTGCCAAACTACTAACACTTGAAACTGCAGAAGTATCGGCTGTCGCAACTTTCTATACCCAATACAAGCGCAAGCCAGTGGGCGAGTACCACGTTGGCGTATGCACTAATACCTTGTGCGCAGTAATGGGTGGCGATGAAATTTTTGCAGGGTTGAAAGATCATCTCGGAATTGAAAATGATGGGGTCACAGAAGATGGCAAAGTTTCACTCGAACATATCGAATGCAACGCAGCATGTGACTATGCACCAGTTGTGATGGCTAACTGGGAGTTTTATGACAACCAGACCGTGCAATCCTCAAAAGATTTAGTTGATGCAATGCGTAACGGCAATCCACCAGCACCAACACGTGGACCAAACTCTCTTCCAACATGGAAAGAAAACTCCGCAGTACTTGCTGGAATTAATGACGGCCGTGCAAACGAAGGTGTGCAAGCAGGCCAACCAACACTTCTTGGCTTGAAGTTGTCTAAGGAAGGTAAGTAAATAATGACAAAGCTCGTACCTGTCCTTTCTGCGCACTGGGATGAAAAAGATTCATTTACCATTGAGGCATATACACGCAATGGTGGATATAAAGCGTCAGCAAAAGCACTTGCGATGGATCCTGATGCAGTAATTCAATTGGTTAAAGACTCTGGATTACGTGGCCGTGGAGGTGCAGGATTTCCCACAGGAATGAAGTGGGGATTCATTCCACAAGGCGATAACAAAGAACACTACTTAGTTGTTAACGCAGATGAATCCGAACCAGGCACATGTAAGGACACGCCATTATTGATGGCGAATCCGCACGTGCTTATCGAAGGTTGCATCATCGCTTGCCATGCAATTCGTGCAAAACATGCATTCATTTATATTCGTGGCGAAGTTACACACGTTGTTCGTCGTCTTAACCAAGCAATTGAAGATGCGTATAAAGCTGGCCACTTAGGCAAGGGAATTGATTTAGTTCTGCACGTTGGTGCGGGCGCTTACATTTGTGGTGAAGAAACGGCTCTTCTTGATTCGCTCGAAGGTTTCCGCGGACAACCACGTTTGCGTCCACCATTTCCAGCAATTGCTGGTTTATATGCGCGCCCAACAGTTGTTAATAACGTTGAATCTATTGCTTCAGTTCCAGCAATTATCGCCAACGGTGCAGAGTGGTATCAAAAGTTCGGCACTGAAAAGAGTAAGGGCATGACTCTTTATTCTCTCTCTGGTCACGTAGCCAACCCCGGACAATTTGAAGCGCCACTTGGAATAACGCTTCGTGAAATTCTCGAACTCGCTGGTGGTGTTCGTTCTGGCCATAAACTTAAGTTCTGGACACCAGGTGGATCTTCAACACCACTATTTACAGATGCACATTTAGATATTGCACTTGATTACGAAGGTGTTTCAGTCGCTGGTTCGATGCTTGGCACAAAAGCACTTCAAATTTTTGATGAAACAACTTGTGTTGTTCGCGCCGTACTTCGGTGGACTGAGTTTTACAAGCACGAATCATGTGGAAAATGCACGCCTTGTCGTGAAGGTACCTGGTGGTTAGTACAGATTCTTCGTGATCTTGAAAATGGATCTGGCACCGAAGAAGATTTAGGGAAACTTCTAGATCTCTGTGACAACATCATGGGCCGTTCTTTCTGTGCTCTCGGTGACGGAGCAACAAGTCCAATTACTTCTTCGATTAAGTATTTCCGTGATGAATACATCGCACACGTAACAGGCAAGGGATGCCCATTTGATCCAGTTGCATCGACAATCTTTTCAAGTGCGGGTGCGCGATGACAACTACACAAGCTCTGACAACTGAAGTTGTCGACATGATTACCGTTGTTATCGATGGATTCGAAGTCAGTGTTCCCAAAGGAACTCTTGTTATTCGTGCAGCAGAAAAACTTGGTATTCAAATTCCTCGTTTCTGCGACCATCCATTGCTGGATCCAGTTGGTGCCTGCCGTCAATGTTTAGTTGATATTGAAATTAATGGTCGCGCATTTCCAAAACCACAAGCATCATGCACAATTCCCGTCGAACCAGGAATGATTGTTAAGACTCAACTCACTTCAGACGTTGCAGAAAAAGCACAACGCGGAGTTATGGAACTACTTCTTATTAATCACCCCTTGGATTGCCCAGTATGTGACAAGGGCGGCGAATGTCCTTTGCAAAATCAAGCCATGAGCAATGGTCAAGCAGAGTCACGTTTTGAAGGAAAAAAGCGAACATTTGAAAAACCAATTAATTTATCTTCGCAGGTTTTACTCGATCGTGAACGTTGCGTACTCTGCGCACGTTGCACGCGATTCTCAGAACAAATCGCAAGTGACCCATTCATTACTCTCAATGAACGCGGAGCACTTCAACAAGTTGGTATTTATGAAGAACAACCATTTGAATCATATTTTTCAGGAAACACAGTTCAAATCTGTCCAGTTGGCGCACTCACCGGCGCCTCTTATCGTTTCCGTGCGCGTCCATTTGATTTAGTTTCAACACCCTCAGCTTGCGAACACTGCGCATCTGGTTGCGATATGCGCACAGATGTTCGCCGTGGAAAAACACTTCGCCGACTAGCTGGTGATGATCCAACAATTAATGAAGAGTGGAACTGCGACAAAGGTCGCTGGGCATTTAAATACATCACGGCTCTTGACCGCCTAACGCAACCAATGATTAGAAACTCAGCGGGAGAACTAGAGGTTGCATCGTGGCCAGATGCAATTGCAGCGGCTGCAGCTGGATTACAAGGCGCTCACGCTGCGGTGCTCGTCGGCGGACGCGCAACGTATGAAGATGCATATGGCTACAGCAAGTTTGCGCGTGTATCTCTTGGTACAAATGATATTGATTTCCGCGCACGCCCCACATCAGATGAAGAGCGTGATTTCCTTGCGGCTCACGTAGTTGGCTCGAGTGCAACGTATAAAGATATTGATAAAGCAGATCACGTACTTCTTGTTGGTTTCGAACCAGAAGAAGAGTCACCTATTGTTTTCTTGCGCCTTAATAAACAGGTAAAAAAGCGCAAGCTCAAGGTCACATCAATCGGAACAAAACTTTCAATCGGTGTCGAAAAACTTGGAGCAACCTTTGTAAAAGTGGCGCCTGGATCGGAAGCAACTGCAATTGCATCACAATCTTTGACAGCACAATCAATTATTTTGGTTGGCGAACGTGCATCTGAAAGCGCAGGTGCTCTCTCAGCTGTTGCAGCACTCGCTTCACAAACTGGTGCAAAATTTGCATGGATTCCACGACGCGCTGGAGAACGTGGCGCTCTCGAAGCAGGTGCTATCGGCAATCTACTTCCGGGTGGTCGCCCCGTAACAGATGCGTCTGCTCGAGTTGATCTTGCAGGTGCATGGTCTGTTGCTTCTATTCCAACCAATGAAGGTCGCTCAACAAAAGAAATTATTTCTGCAGTAAATTCTGGTGAACTCAATGCACTAGTTGTTGGTGGAGTAGATCCGCTTGATTTAGATAATTCCGTAGAAGCAATGTCAGCACTTAAGAAGGCCTTCGTTGTTTCATTAGAAATTGCACCGAGTGCTGTCACAGAGAGCGCTGACGTTGTGTTGCCAGTTGCAGCAGTGACAGAGAAGAGCGGTTCATTCCTTAACTGGACTGGCAGTGCGCGTGCTTTTGATACAGCAGTTGCTGATTCACTTAACCGCAGCGATGTTCGAATACTTTCAATGATTGCCGATGCACTCGGTAAAACAATTTCACTCGGAACCGTTTCTGCAGCTGCCCGCGAAATTGCATCTCTTGGATTGTGGGACGGCGCACGTGCAACATTTACTGCAACTCCTGCACTTAGTGCAGCAAACCTTGCATCCGATGAAGCACTAATTACGTCTTGGCGTCGCTTGTTGGATCTCGGAACTCTTCAAAAGGGTGAAGAAAATCTTGCAGGCACTGCCCGTCAAACAGTTGCAGTTATTTCACCAAAGCGTGCGATAGCAATCGGTGTTACAACAGGAGATAGAATTTCTATTTCAAATGCACAAGGCGCAGTAGTTTTGCCTGTACTTGTTGAAGATATTCACGATGATGCAGTTTGGGCGCCCCGTAATTCGCGAGGATCAGAACTTCTTTCCAAATTAGGCAACGCGCATGGTGGAGCGGTAAAGGTGGTGAAGGCATGACAACTGCAGAAATTCTTGCAACAGATCCGGGTTGGATCATCGCTGTAAAAGGTCTTCTAGTTTTTGCCGCATGCGTGGTACTCACACTCCTTGCAATTTGGGCTGAGCGCAGAATTGTTGCTCGCATGCAAGAACGCCCAGGTCCCAACAGAGTTGGACCGCTCGGTTTGCTTCAATCATTATCTGACGGTGTGAAGTTAGCGCTCAAGGAAGATTTAATTCCAGCTGCGGCAGATAAAATCATTTTTGTAATTGCGCCAATCATCAGTGCTACTACGTGCTTTATGGCATTTGCAGTCATTCCAGTAACTGGTCCTGTTTCTTTGTTTGGACACAAAACCGTTATGCAGATGACAGATATTCCGGTTGGCGTTCTGTATGTGTTGGCAATTGCATCCGTTGGTGTTTACGGAATTGTTCTTGCAGGTTGGTCTTCAGGATCTACTTACCCGCTTCTTGGTGGTTTGCGATCAAGCGCTCAAGTGATCTCCTATGAAGTTGCAATGGGTCTTTCACTTGTTTCAGTATTTATTTATTCAGGGTCAATGTCCACATCTGACATTGTTGCTGCGCAAGATAAGTGGTGGTACGTAGTTGTTCTATTCCCTTCTTTTATTATTTATGCAATTTCAATGGTTGGCGAAACAAATCGCGCACCATTTGACTTGGCAGAAGCAGAAGGCGAACTAGTCGGTGGTTTCCATACTGAATATTCATCACTTAAATTTGCACTCTTCTTCTTGGCCGAATACGTCAATATTGTGGGCGTTTCTGCACTTGCAACAACCCTCTTTCTTGGCGGCTATCACGCACCTCCGGGACTTGGATTCACTGAAAGCTGGCTAGGTGGTTGGTTTACAGCTATTTGGTTCTTCATAAAAGTTGCTGCATTCTTCTTTTTGTTTGTGTGGCTACGAGGAACTCTTCCGCGTATGCGTTACGACCAATTCATGCAATTTGGTTGGAAAGTTTTAATTCCGGTATCACTCTTTTGGATTTTGGTGGTCGCAACCATTCGCGTTCTTTCACAACAAGGAACTTCTCGCACAGGAATACTAATTTTCTCAGGAGTTGTGGTCGCAATTGTCATGCTTGTAAATATCGCTTTTGATAATGCGAAAAACAAAAAGAAGAATTCTCCGCGTCCCGAACTATCTAAACCAGATTTTGCGGTTCCAGAGTTACCAAACAAGGAGAGCGACCGTGTCTGAGCTAATTGAGCCAAGAGCATCTAAAGAAGTTGACGTCAACAAGGTGGAGTTTGTCCCTGTGGTAAACGAAGGACCATCTTCTTTCTTCGCGCAACTCAAGGGTTTTTGGCTCACGTTTCGGACAATGTTTAAGAAGACACTCACTGTTGAATATCCTGAAGTAAAAGCCCCAACTCAAGAGCGTTTTCATGGTCGTCACCAACTCAATCGCCACCCAGACGGTTTAGAAAAATGTATCGGATGCGAACTCTGTGCTTGGGCATGCCCTGCGGATGCAATTTATGTAGAAGGTGCTGATAACACCGATGAAAACCGAATGTCTCCTGGTGAGCGTTACGGCAAGGTTTATCAAATAAATTATTTACGTTGTGTTTTCTGTGGACTTTGTATTGAAGCGTGTCCAACTCGTGCACTCACAATGACTAATGAGTACGAACTTGCAGATAACTCTCGCTCAAGTTTGATCTTTGAAAAAGAAGATTTATTGGCACCACTTCGTTCTGGAATGTTGATGCCACCACATCCAATGTATCCAGAAGCGGATCACCACACGTATTACCGTGGAGAAGTTCCAGAAGCGCATCCATCGCAAGAGGTAAAAAAATAATGCCAGAGTCCATTCTATTTTGGATCATGGGTCCATTGGCAGTTCTTGCCGCTCTTGGAATGCTCCTTGTTAAGAAAGCAGTTCACTCTGCACTCTTGCTTGCATGGGTGATGATCACTCTCGCATTTTTCTATATTGCTCAAGGCGCACTCTTCTTGGGAATCGTTCAGGTCGTTGTTTACACAGGCGCCGTCATGATGCTCTTCTTGTTTATTTTGATGCTTGTTGGTGTCGATGCATCTGACTCACTGACTGAAACTATTCGCGGATTACGCCCTATTGCGATTACCGCAGCCATTGGTTTTGGTGGATTAATGGTTTCATTAATTGGGCGAGCATCACTTGGCCGTGAACCAATTGGATTAGAAGCAGCAAATGCAGCTGGCAATGTGCAGGGATTGGCTTATTTATTATTCTCAACATATGTCTTTCCATTTGAAGTTGTGTCTGCGCTGTTGATTACAGCTGCACTGGGTGCAATGGTTCTTGCACATCATCAACGCGAGGTAGGTAGACCAACCCAACGCGATCTCTCTGAACAACGCTTTCGTTCAGGCTCACTGGCAACAGCTGCGGGACTTCCGGGCCCAGGTGTTTTTGCTCGACATAACGCTGTGGACGTTCCTGCGCTATTGCCAGATGGAACCGCAGCCCCAGCATCAATTTCTGAAACTCTTCGCGCTCGCGGAGACATGATTGATTCATCACAATTTCAACTTGATCATATCAACACAGAAATTGTGGAGGAGAAGTAGTGAATCCAACAAACTATCTGTACCTCTCAGCCTTGCTTTTTACCATTGGCGCAATTGGTGTTGTTATGCGTCGCAACGCAATTGTGGTCTTTATGTGCATTGAGTTAATGCTCAATGCGGCGAACCTTTCATTCGTAACTTTTGCCCGCATTAACGGCAATCTTGATGGCCAAGTTGTTGCATTTTTTACAATGGTTGTGGCTGCATGCGAAGTTGTCGTTGGACTCGCAATCATCGTAACTATTTACAGATCTCGCCGATCAGCATCCGTTGATGATGCTAGTTTGTTGAGGAGATAAAGATGTTAGTAAATAACGGACTTGTCTATCTCATTGCATTGCCTTTATTTGGAGCAGCGGTTTTGTTGCTTGCTGGCCGACGTTCTGATCGCTGGGGTCATTTATTGGCTACCGCGCTTTCAGGTATGTCTTTTGTTTTAGGCGCAGTGCAGTTCTATCAAATGCTTGGCCGCGCACCAGAAAACCGTGCAGTTACTCAAAAATTATTTGAATGGATTTCAGTCGGTTCCTTCAAAGTTGATGCTGGATTATTAGTTGATCAGTTATCAATCTGTTTTGTCCTTCTTATTACTGGAGTTGGAACACTTATCCATATCTATTCAATCGCTTACATGGATCACGATAAAGATCGTCGTCGATTCTTTGCCTACCTCAACCTGTTTATCGCAGCAATGTTGTTACTTGTTATGGGCGATTCATATTTGAACTTGTATGTCGGTTGGGAAGGCGTCGGACTTGCGTCCTACCTACTTATTGGTTTTTGGAATCAAAAGCCTGCTTATGCAACTGCATCAAAGAAGGCATTCATCGCAAACCGTGTCGGTGATATGGGACTTTCATTTGCAATCATGATCGCTTTTGCAACCATGGGAACTGTTTCATTTAGTGGAGTTAAAGAAGTAGCAGAGGGCACATCACAAGGCGCCCTCACTGCCATCGGAATAATGCTTTTGTTGGCTGCAACAGGAAAATCTGCACAATTCCCACTTCAAGCTTGGCTCGGCGATGCGATGGCTGGCCCGACTCCTGTTTCAGCGCTAATCCACGCTGCAACAATGGTTACAGCTGGCGTTTACTTAATTACGCGCTCGAATTTTATTTTCGATGCCGCACCTACCGCTCAATTACTCGTTGTAATTATTGGTGCAATAACCCTTTTGTTTGGTGCAATTATCGGCACAGCCAAGGATGACATCAAGAAGGCACTTGCTGCCTCAACGATGTCTCAGATCGGTTACATGGTTTTAGCAACAGGTCTTGGACCAGTTGGATATGCATTTGCAATTATGCACTTGTTGACACACGGATTTTTTAAGGCCGGAATGTTCCTTGGTGCAGGTTCAGTCATGCATGGAACTGGTGATGAAGTAAATATGCGCAAGTTCGGTGGAATCAGGCATTTCATGCCGATTACATTCGCAACATTTGGACTCGGATACTTAGCAATTCTGGGAGTTCCACCCTTTGCCGGTTTCTATTCGAAAGATAAAATCATTGAAACCGCTTTTTATGCTGGCGGAATTAAGGGAATTTTGATTGGCTCCGTTGCTCTCTTTGGTGCGGCTCTTACAGCGTTTTATATGTCTCGAGTAATGATTCTTACATTTGCCGGTACTCCTCGTTATGACATTAATAACCCTCCCCACGAATCATCATTTTTGATGTTGCTACCAATGGGCATTCTTGCAATTGGTTCAGTTACATCAGGGTTCTTACTTGCGCGTGGTGATGCACTCGTTCACTGGCTATCACCACTATTTGAGGCACATGAAGGTCATGGTGAAGAAATTTTGCCACCAGTTGTTATTTCACTTATGGCACTTGCCGTTGTAATTCTTGGCGCAGCCTTTGCTTGGTTTAAGTACGGTCGCGGTCCTATTGCAGATTCCGCGCCAACAGAGGTTTCAGTGTTTACACGTATTGCACGTCGCGATTTATTACAAGATGATTTCAACGAAAGCGTCTTAATGCGCCCAGGCCAAGCGCTTACTCGTTTACTTGTCAAAACCGATGAGGCTGTTGTAGATGGGGCTGTACGTGGTGTTGCAGCTGCGGCCCTTGGCTCAGGAAGTTCACTTCGATCAACTCAGACCGGATTTGTTCGCAGCTATGCAGCACTAATTGTTATTGGCGCAATTGCGTTAATTGCAGCAATTTGGGCGGTGACACTATGAACTATTTAACTTTGATCATGGCAATTCCTCTATTTGGTGCGGCTCTTATTGCAACACTTCCACAGAGTAAATCTCTTCTTGCAAAGCAATTAGCACTTGGCACAACTTTGATTGCAGCCGCTGCAACTATTGCGATGACAATGAAATTTGAACGTGAAAATACTGCGCTTCAATTTGTCGAAAGTTATGACTGGATCAAAGCTTTTGGAATTAAATATGCCGTCGGGGTTGATGGCATCGCACTTGTCTTAATCCTTATGACTGCCTTATTGACTCCTATCGTTATCTTGGCTGGCTGGAATGAGTCTGAAGGCGGACGTTGGAGCACAAAGACTTTCTATATATTGATTTTGGTCCTTCAGACAATGTCATTCGGTGTCTTTGCTGCAACCGACGTCTTCCTCTTCTATGTTTTCTTCGAAGCCATGTTGGTTCCGGTGTACTTCCTTATTGGTGGTTATGGAAGCGGAGAACGATCAGCGGCGGCTGTGAAGTTCTTGCTCTACTCACTTCTCGGTGGATTACTGATGCTTGCTTCCATCATCGCTCTCTATGTGCTTTCCGGTGAACAAGGCGGACATACATTTAATATTGCAGCGCTCTCTCAACTTGAAATGAGTTCCACAACGGAGAATTTCTTATTCCTTGGATTCTTTATCGCCTTCGCAATTAAAGCTCCATTGTTCCCATTCCATACATGGCTGCCAGATGCTGCAAAATCAGCAACTCCTGGAACCTCAGTTCTTCTATTGGGCGTACTCGATAAAGTTGGAACCTTCGGAATGATTCGTTATTGCTTAGCGATATTTCCTGAAGCAACTAAAACTTTCACACCATTGATTATTACATTGTCCGTAATTTCAATTCTTTACGGCGCATTCCTTGCAATTGGCGCAAAAGACATCAAGCGATTGATTGCATACACGTCAATTTCTCACTTCGGATTCATTACTCTTGGAATTTTTGCAATGACAACGCAAGGTCATAGCGGTGCGACTCTCTACATGTTTAACCACGGATTTTCTACGGCAGCCCTATTCCTCGTCGCTGGATGGATGATTTCTCGTCGCGGTTCATCAACAATCGCCGACTTTGGTGGACTACAACGAGTAACTCCAGTGATGGCGTGGTCATTCTTTATCGCTGGGCTTTCAAGCCTGGCGCTTCCTGGCTTATCTAGTTTCGTCAGCGAATTTTTAGTTCTTGTTGGAACATTTACGAGATATCCAGTTGCTGCAGTTATTGCAACATTTGGAATTGTTCTTGCAGCGCTTTATATCTTGATACCAGTACAGCGCGCACTTCACGGTGCAACGGAACCCGGAAATGAAAACTTAAAAGATTTAAACCTTCGCGAAAAAATTGCAATCGCTCCAGTGATTGCAGTTATTGTTCTCTTAGGTTTTTATCCAGCACCTGTGCTAAACATTATTAATCCAGCTGCAGCGCAGGTAATTTCTCAAATGGGATTTTCGGATCCTGCACCAACACACGGAGGCAAGTAAATGAGTGAATTTATTTCACCAGTACTTTCATACTCGCTACTCTCTCCAATTTTGGTTGTTTTTGGAGGTGCGATTATCGGAGTATTAATCGAAGCGTTTGCTGCCAAATCCGTGCGTCCTGTCGCACAAATTAGCGTGACAATCGGAACTCTTGTTTTATCACTTGTACAAGTTTGGCGAATCAGAGATTCTGGATCAACATCGGCGGCGATGGGTTCTGTCATTATCGACGGGCCTGGTGTATTGCTTCAAGCATCTATCTTGATTATTGCAATCCTTGCTGTTTTTCTAATTGCCGATACAGAGAATTTTGCAGCAGCCGCCGCTGCAATTCCTGGGTCACCAGAAGAACGTGAATCAATTGCCCGGGGCCAGCAAATGACAGAAGTTTTCCCTCTGACACTCTTTGCAGTTGCCGGAATGCTTCTATTTCCTATTGCATCAGATCTAATTACCCTCTTTGTCGCACTCGAAGTACTTTCCTTGCCGCTGTACTTAATGGCAGGACTATCTCGACGTCGCAGATTACTCTCACAAGAATCAGCACTTAAATACTTTTTGCTAGGTGCATTCTCATCAGCATTCTTCTTATTTGGTGCTGCGTATCTTTATGGTTATTCAGGTTCAGTAACTTTTGGTGGAATTCGCACGGCAGTAATTGGTGGCACTGGCAACGATGTATTCCTATTGGTTGGTATCGCATTCCTTTCAATCGGACTTCTGTTTAAAGTTGGAGCAGTTCCTTTTCATGCATGGTCACCAGATGTATATCAAGGCGCACCAACTCCAGTAACAGCATTTATGGCAGCCGCTACAAAGGTTGCAGCATTCGGTGCAATGCTCCGCATTTACTACACCTCCTTTGCTAATGCAGAGTGGTCATGGCGCCCATTGCTCGTTGATATCGCAATCATCACTATGGTCTTTGGTTCACTTGTTGCAATAGCTCAACGCGATGTGAAACGCATGCTCGCTTACTCATCTATTGCTCACGCAGGCTTCTTGCTCGCTGGCGTTATTGCCCTCAATAAAGCTGGACTTGATGCAAGCGTCTACTACTTGTTTGCATATGGCGTTGCCACAGTAGGTGCCTTTGCAGTTGTCACACTAGTCCGAGATAGCGCTGGTGAAGTAACAGATCTCAATCGCTGGGCAGGACTTGGAAAACGTTCGCCATGGGTTGCGACATCTTTTGCAACGTTCCTTCTGGCATTTGCAGGTATTCCACTTACAAGCGGATTTATTGGAAAATTTTCAATCTTTTCTGCCGCTTACGAAGGCGGCGCAACGGCTGTTGTTATTGCCGGTGTGCTCTCAAGTGCAATTGCAGCATTCTTCTATATTCGCGTAATCGTGTTGATGTTCTTTTCTGATCCGCTGGAAGATGCAACGAGTGTTGTAATTCCTTCCGCGCTCACACGCATCACTGTTTTATTCTCTGTTGCTGTAACAATCTTTTTAGGAGTTTTCCCATCACCACTGCTTGATTTCATAAGCAATATCGCGATCTTTATTCGCTAATGGCATCGCTGGGAATTCCTGAGATTTCGCCAGAGTTCGAGGCGCAACTCTCTGATGGATTATCACTTGTTGAATCTCGCTTGCGTGAACAAATCGTAGGCAAGTACCCACTCGTAATTGAAACTTCTCGGCATCTCGTAGATGCCGGTGGCAAGCGCTTGCGTCCCTTACTGACACTTATTGCATCTCATTACGGAGATCCAAGTCGAACTCAAGTAATCGATGCGGCAGTAGTGTGCGAATTAACCCACCTCGGAACTCTATATCACGATGATGTAATGGATGAAGCTCCTCTTCGCCGTGGTGTTATGAGTGCAAATACTCGTTGGACAAACTCAGTTGCAATTTTGACTGGAGATTACCTCTTCGCAAAAGTTTCAGATTTGCTTGCAGATATGGGACCAGAAGCGGTTCGCTTACAAGCGCGTACATTTGAACGTTTAGTTATTGGCCAGATTATGGAGACACAAGGACCAAGTGCTGGTATTGACGCAATAGAGCACTACCTCAATGTTGTTGCAGACAAAACTGGTTCCTTGATTGCAACGAGTGCACGGTTTGGTGCCTTGCTTTCAGGAGCATCTCGCGACATTATGGAAACTCTTACGTCATTTGGCGAAAAGATGGGCGTTGCATTTCAATTAGCCGATGACGTCATCGATATTGCAAGTGAATCTTTTGAATCAGGCAAGACACCTGGAACCGATTTACGCGAAGGTGTTCCAACGCTTGTAACTCTTAATGTTATGAAATCAACCGATCCAGCAGATTCCGAACTTCGCCATTTGCTCGGTGCACCGATTGAAGATGAAATGACAGTTGTTCAAGTGTTGCGCGAACTGCGCCAACACAAAGCCCTCGATGAATCTAGGGCTCAGCTAATTTCAATTGCTAAAGAAGCTCGCGCTGCACTCGGTCCGCTGCCAGTAGGTGAAGCAACTGGAGCTTTATTGTCATTGTGCGACGCTGTCATTGACCGTTCGGCTTGATTTAATTAAATCAATTCCTAGCGTTACGAGCGCGGCCCAAATAATTAAGAATCCAATCCAACGCGCTGTTGGCATAGCCTCATGACGCACCCACACACCGATTGAAAACTGAAGTGTTGGTGTGATGTATTGCAACAAACCAATAATCGTAAAAGGCAGACGAGTCGTAGAACCGTTAAATAACAAGAGCGGAATTGCAGTTACGATTCCGGCGCCAATTAACAAGAGTGACAAGCCAAGTGAAGACCCAAGGACTCCGGTGCCATTGAGTCCGATATAGATTAAATACCCGCCGTAAAAGGGCAACGTAAGCAGTGTTTCAATAGCTAATCCTTCAAGTGCCCCAAGGTTTAATTGCTTCTTTACAAGTCCGTACGAACCCCATGAAATAGCAAGTGTAAGTGCGATCCACGGTAGGCGACCATAATCAATCGTTAATACCAGTACACCGATTGCACCAAAGCCCACGGCGGTCCATTGGAGAGCACGCATTTTCTCGCGCAACGCAATGACGCCAAATGCGATGATGATCAATGGATTGATGTAATACCCAAGTGCAGATTCAACAACGTGACCATGGTTTACGGCCCAGATATAGACAATCCAGTTAACCGAGACAAGTGCCGCAGCGAGCAATAACCGAAAAAATACTCGAGGATTTTTCAGAAGTGCATATGTACTTTTCACTTGTTTACTTAATCCGAGTGCGATGAGACAAAAGAAGAGTGACCAAACCGCACGGTGAGAAACAATTTCTACAGGAGTGGCTGGTTGCAACAAAGGCCAATAAAGTGGGAATGCACCCCAGAATGTATAGGCAGCTACTCCAAAGAGTAAGCCGGTTTTATATCTAGACAATTAGCGGAAATTCGTAAATTGAACTGCAAAATCCCAGGCACCATCTTTAACAAGTGCCATAGCAGTCTGTAAATCATCACGGCTCTTACTTGTAACGCGAAGTTCATCGCCCTGAATCTGAGTTTTCAATGACTTAGGACCGTCATCGCGTAAAAATTTTGCAACCTTCTTGGCATTCTCTGTTGAAATACCCTCTTTAAGCGGGGCAGCAATTTTATAAATCTTTCCACTGAGTTGTGGTGTTCCGGCATCTAAGTGCTTAAGTGAAACGCCACGTTTAATCATCTTGTCTTTAACAACGTCTAACGCTGCTTTAGCGCGCTCTTCGGTATCTGCCTCTATGTTGATTACTTCACCCTTGAGTTCGATAGAAGAACCTGTGTTCTTGAAATCAAAGCGCGTATCAATCTCACGGATTGCTTGATTAATCGCATTATCTAATTCCATACGATCAATCTTGGATGTGATGTCGAAACTACTGTCAGCCATTTGCTCATCTTATCTTCTCACCCGAAAAGTCATGAAATTCCTGCATCCGTAGACTAGATTTTCACCATGATTCGAGCACGGTTCACCCTGGCTGTTTTGTTATTGAGCCTTCTTCCAATTTCACAATCACAGGCAGCCGATGTTGAATTTCCTGGAGAACGACCATTCACATTGGTTTTACCCAGTAACTATCAACCCGGAATTCCTGCTCCGTTGATTATTGGATTACATGGATACACAGCCGAATCTCCTTACGCACAGAGTTATTTTGAACTACATAAAATCGCAGAACAAAAAGGAATTTTGACGGTTTATCCGAGCGGAAGTAAAGATTCCAACGGATATCTATTTTGGAACGCAACACCGGCATGTTGCAACTTTGATTCAAGCACGGTTGATGACGAAGCTTATTTACTGAGCATCATTAATTCAGTTTCTAAAGATTATGCCGTTGATCCTGCACGAATTTACATTGTTGGGCATTCCAATGGCGGATTTATGGCTCATCGGATGGCATGCAATCAATCAGATCGAATTGCAGCGATTGTGAGTCTTTCCGGAATGACGTATTCAAATCCAAAGAGTTGCAAACCAACATCACCGGTCAGCGTTCTTCAAATTCATGGCACTAATGACACCGTGATCTCATACACCGGTGGATATTTATTTAGCAGCGCGTATCCATCTGCACGAAAGACAATCGACCTCTGGGGCAAAATAAATCAGTGTGGCAAAAAACCTTATCGAGTTTTACCTAGACTCGATCTGGATCGAAAATTATCTGGCGCCGAAACCACGGTGATGAGATACAAAGGTTGTAAAACTGGTGCTACATCCGAACTTTGGACAATAAACAAAGGTAAACACTCGCCTGAGTTCTCTGCTAAGTTCGCTGATAGCGTAGTTGGATTCCTACTCAGTCACCCAAAGAAGAGTGCATGAAAAAAATAATTGTTTTGACAGTTGTGACCCTACTCAGTTTTGTGGTGCCTCCGGTGTTCGCTCACTCAGAACTAGTTTCATCTAACCCAGGTGCTTCGGTGAATATTGAACAATTACCAGAACAGATTGAGCTGGGATTTAATGAAGAATTGTTGAATTTAGGTAGCGGTAACTCAGTTTCGATTATGTCCCCTAGTGGTGAAGATATTGGCATGGGGGAAACAAGTACAGAAGGGGCAAAGATCACTCGCTTGATCAATACTTCTTCTGAAACCGGCCAATTCAAAGTTGAGTATCGAGTTGTATCTGCCGATGGTCATGTTCTTAACGGAAGCTATACCTTTAATTTAATTGAAGGCATAATTCCAATATCTGAAAATGAAAATGCAGAAGTTCCAGAATCAGGATCAAATCTTCTTGTAAATTCCGTTTTAGGAATCATTGGATTTGGCGCGCTTCTCTTAATCGAGTTGGCCCGGCGCTCAAGAAAACGACGAATTACCTCTACCGATTAATTTAAGGTAATCTTCGCTCGCCGTAAAACGTTCGACCTTGGCGGGTTGCCCGAGCGGCCAATGGGAGGGGACTGTAAATCCCCCGGCTCTGCCTTCGAAGGTTCAAATCCTTCACCCGCCACCAGTAAAGCTAAATTTTATTTAGCAGCGTTATTCCGGCGTGCGGAACGTGATAAAAATAATGCGAACACAAGGGCCAAAACAATTCCAGTGTTAACGCCCATTTCAGTTAGTGCACGGTTGAAGTACTCCGTTGTCTTTTCTTTTTCCATAGTTAGTGAGGCGCCCACAGTAAGAATGTGTCGAACAGCGGCAATAACACCAATAATTAAGAAGTTATCTAATTGAAAAATGCCATCCGTAAAGCGCACGATTACTGTTCTCATGATCTCAAGAATGATGATGACAAATAGAATGTCGTTAATTGCTTGGATCATTCCCAATGGAAAGAACGGACGAGTTTCAATTAGTCGTTGCAGGGTATAGCCAGCAGCCAAAATAGAAATTACAAAAAGTAGTATTCCGAGAAAGCCATGCAAGATATCTTCCAGTTTGTCGATGAAAGTTACAGGAATAAGTGACTCATCTTTTGTGAGCAAACCTTTAATTGATTTGTACTTCATATCGACCGCCCTTATTAGATGTGGGTAAGGGTAAATGCAGCCGGTAGCTCTCGCAATATTTAGGGCTAAATGACGTGCGATTACTCCTCAGTAATTGCCTTGCACGGATCAAAACCTTCATGACAGCCTGGCTTTTTGCATATTACTTGCGTGTAGACATTCATTTGAACTCTTAATAGCCTTCGCTTATAACAACCTACCCAAGAGGAGAACTTGTGAAAAAGCGTTTTGGAATTTTTTCAGCTGTTGTCATTGCTACTGCTCTAACACTTACCGGATGTTCATCATCTGATTCTGCAACTACAGAAACAGCCGCATCATGTGCAAAAGCTGATCTAGCTACAGTCACTGAAGGTAAGTTAACTATCGCTACTGGCGAACCTGCTTACTATCCATGGGTTATTGATGACAAGCCAGAATCTGGTGAAGGATTCGAAGGCGCAGTTGCATACGCAGTTGCAACGCAACTTGGATTTACAAATGACGAGGTTGTATGGGTTCGCACAACATTTGATTCTGCTGTGACTCCAGGAGAAAAGAACTTTGACTTTAACTTGCAGCAATTCTCAATTACAGATGAGCGCAAGACAGCTGTTGATTTCTCATCACCTTATTACACAGCGCCACAAGCAATCGTTTCGTTTAAGGGCAGCAAGATCGATGGAAAGACTTCACTTGCAGAACTGAAGAATGCAAAACTTGGTGCAGCAGTTGGAACAACATCACTTGATGCAATTGAAAACCAGATTGGTGTAAAACCACAGGTATTTAATGACAATGCAGCAGGTGTCTCTGCGCTAAAGAACAAGCAGATTGATGGACTAGTTGTTGATCTTCCAACAGCGTTCTATCTTTCAGGCGTTGAAGTTCCAAATGGTTTGATCGTCGGACAACTCCCATCAACTGGAAGTGGAGATCAATTCGGTCTCTTGCTAACTAAGGGAAGTGCGTTGACTTCATGTGTTTCAGGTGCTGTTGATGCAATCACAGCTGATGGAACGCTGGCGGCAATCACTGATAAGTGGCTTGCAACTGATGCTGGCGCGCCAGTATTAAAGCCGTAAGTTAAAAAGAAGAAGTAAACACGGTAGTTTGGCGACCATGACAGAGAGAAATAACTCTGCGTGGTTGCCAAGCTCACGTGAGATAGAGCGCCGATCATCGCGCCGAGCAATTAACCGCAAGCAAGTAATCATTGCTGCGGTTTCTTCTTTTCTAGTTCTAGGAACACTTGCGCTAGTCCTTGTTACATCGCCAGGCTGGCAGACCGTAAAAACGACGTTTTTTGATATTGAATACGGCAAAGAAGTATTTCCAACAGTCATTCGTGGCTTATGGATTAACCTGCAACTCACATTTATTGGTGGAGCAGCCATTGGTGTTATTGCACTTAGTTTAGCTTTACTGCGCACAACAAAGTCACCAACTCTTACTCCGTTTAGATATCTGGCTACCGCCTATGTTGATATTTTTCGAGGTGCACCACTTATCTTGATTATTCTCTTGGTTGGCTTCGGTGTTCCGGCACTCGGCTTAAAAGGTATTTCTAGTAACGTAATTTTTCTCGGAACAGTAGCTGTTGTGCTTACGTACTCTGCATACGTTGCAGAAGTAATTCGCAGCGGAATTCTTTCAATCCATCCAAGCCAACGAGCAGCCGCTAGATCTCTTGGTTTATCTTCGGGTCAAACCATGCGTTATGTGGTTCTCCCGCAAGCAATTAGACGGGTTGTCCCACCGCTGCTTAACGACTTTGTTTCATTACTTAAAGACACTGGCCTTGTCTCAATTCTTGGAGTCACCGATGCCGTTCGTGCGGCGCAAATCAATGCGAGTCGTACATTTAATTACACACCATACGTTGTGGCAGCAATCTTGTTTTTGCTCATCACAATTCCAATGACTCGCTATACCGATAGAGCAATTAGACATCGCACAAATGCTCAGAGTTCCGAAGGTGCAATCTAATGAGCAACGTCCTTGAGTTAAAAAATATTCGCAAATCATTCGGCGAAGAGGTTGTACTCAACAATCTTTCACTTGTTGTTCCCGAACACACGGCAACTGTCTTAATTGGTGCATCTGGTTCAGGTAAATCCACACTTCTTCGTTGTGTAAATTTGCTTGAAACTATCGATGATGGACAGATTTTCCTTGATGACAAAGAAATCTCGGACCCACTCATTAATGTTGATGAGGTTCGACGTAAATTAGGTATGGTCTTTCAATCCTTCAATCTTTTCCCGCATAAAACAGTTCTAGAAAACATCACCCTCGCTCCCATAAAAGTTCAGGGAAAGACACAGGAAGAAGCGCGAGTAGCCGCACTCGCGCTTCTGAACCGCTTTGATTTAGCCGATAAAGCCGATCAATACCCAGATCGTTTATCCGGCGGTCAACAACAGCGCGTTGCAATCATTCGCTCGCTTGCAGTAAATCCACGCCTGTTACTACTCGATGAAATCACATCGGCACTCGATCCTGTTTTAGTTAATGAAGTTCTCAGCATCGTACGTGATCTTAAAAGTGATGGAATGACAATGGTTCTTGCCACTCATGAAATGGGGTTTGCTACTCAAGTGGCAGATGAAGTCTGTTTCTTGGAATCAGGAAATATTCTTGAACGCGGAAGTGCAGTGGCAGTTCTCCAAAACCCAACAAATCCAAAGACTCAAGAGTTCCTTAAGCGTGTGCATCAAGCAGGAAGATTGTAGGATTTAGGTATGTGCTCACAAGTTATTTGCAATACATGCAAGAAACCAACATGGTCTGGCTGTGGCGAACATATTGAAGAAGCTCTTTTTGATGTTCCCGAGCAAAATCGTTGTACGTGCCCTCGATGAATGATTGGATCGCGGCAGTACAAAAAGAACTTGGTGTGGACGTCTCATTTGATACAGATGCAATTTTGGATGCAGCGCGAGATGCTGCACACGCAGTAGAACGTAAAGCTGCTCCAGTTACAACATATTTAATGGGAGTAGCAGTAGCGCAAGGTGCTAATCCAGCAGATGTTGCAGTAAAGATTGAGAAGTTAGCAAAGAGCTGGCCAAGCGCCACATGATTCAAGAGGCTCACTGGGAACAAGCCAGAAGTGAGGCTTATCGCTCTTGGAAAAAATTACCTTCCGAAGAATTAAGTATTGATAAATGTCTTGATCGCACTTTGGCTAAGGATGTAGTTGCACTCGTAGAACTACCAACACATCAAACCTCTGCAATGGATGGCTATGCCGTTGCAGGCCAGGGACCCTGGAGCATCGTTGGTGAAGTAAAAGCCGGTGCACCAATGAAAGGTGCACTTCAAGATAAGAGTGCAGTCAAGATCGCAACAGGAGCCGTTATTCCTGAAAATACTTTTGGAATTATTCGGTGGGAAGTTGCGACGGTGGTTGGCGATGAATTAAGCGGAGAAGTTAAACAAGGACAAGATATTCGCCCCGCAGGACTTGAGAGTGCACAAGGTGACGTCCTAGCTGTTGCAGGAACGATTCTTAATCCTGGATTAATTGGTTTATTGGCAGCAGCGGGCCATGACTTACTTGAAGTAATTCGTAAACCTCGAGCCACAATTATTTTGTTAGGCGATGAAATTGTTCTAGAAGGATTGCCACACGATGGATTAGTCCGCGACGCATTGGGACCACAGCTGCCAGGGTGGCTGCACAGACTCGGTGTTGAAGTAATTGCTACGCAATACGTTTCAGATGAACTAGAGCTTGTGACTAAAGCATTTGCAGATGCTGCAAAAAATAGTGACATCATATTTACAACAGGTGGAACCGCAGATGGCCCACGTGATCATGTGCATGCAGCAATCGCCGCGTTAAAAGGTGAATTAATTATTGATCGCGTGAAGGTTCGCCCAGGCCACCCAATGCTCTTGGCGCACATAAATAAAACCCCACTGGTTGGTTTACCAGGCAACCCACAATCGGCAATCGTTGCGCTCTTAACTTTGGGCCATCCAGTAATTGATGCACTAATGGGACGTAGCGAATCCGAACTAAATCAAATCGTTACAGGCGATGACATTGATGTTCCTGAAGGTTTCACACGTTTAGTTCTAGGAAATGTTATAGATGGTTGGTTTGAAATGGGTGAGTACTTAGGATCTGCAATGTTACGTGGGCTCGCGCATTCAACTGGCTTTGCTGTGGCAGATAAATCTATGGGAGAAGGAGAAATGGTGGCGTGGTTGCCACTGCCTTAACGTTTGAAGCGGCGATAAACAATTACGCCAGAAATTGCAAGCACAATGACAACACCCAAAATTACGAATTGGATATCGTCACTATCTTTATCTTGATGTTCCGGATTTTCTGGACCTTCATGTTTTTCATCTTCTGTAACAACAGTTATTGAGTGCTGGAATGCATGTGCTTGTGCAACGGGTGCGAAACTCAAGGTC
>Ga0114967_10000261_pt1 | contig 43842 bp, 38 predicted proteins | sample M_130628_MF_Meta_FD_92639 | JGI IMG/M metagenome (GOLD analysis project Ga0114967, IMG submission 92639) | Freshwater microbial communities from Lake Montjoie, Canada to study carbon cycling - M_130628_MF_MetaG | ecosystem: Environmental > Aquatic > Freshwater > Lake | place: Lake Montjoie... | reverse complement strand
TATCTCTACCTTCACCAAGAGCTCTGCACTCCCAAAGCACCCACCTTTAATGATGCAGTTTTACCCCGTGTCAAAGTTACAGTTGATTTCCTTCTTCCCCGTTACATGGCCGACTTTATTCGTCAATACATTAATAAAGTACTGAAAGCGGATTTAGATCGATTTAGAGAAGGTAGAGAGTTATTGGACGAATATGTTCAGCGTCGTGTGAACTCATTGGATAGTGGTTACGCTTTCTTACGCGGAGCAGATGCAGCCAAAAGAAACTTGGATAGAATCGCTGAAATACAGGCTAATCCCGAATTTAAAAAGGTTCAAGAAATACGAGCACTGATCAAGAGATATGAAGATTTCATCGAAAGATCCTCATCCCTTGCAAATCTTAAACGACAGAAGGAATTAGAAAGAGCTACTCACCCCGTCTTCGTAAACTATGCAGCTGCATTAGCCAGAGAAGCTGCTGAGGGAGGCGGGGGAGGTGGAGGAGGCGGGGGAGGCGGAGGCGGGGGAGCTGGCGGAGGCGGGGGAGGCGGAGGTCCTTGAACAATGAACCTCAAAAAAATGGTCCTATCGAGGATCGAACTCGAGTTACAAGATTCAAAGTCTTGGGTACTTACCACTATACTATAGAACCAGAGCCTTTGCAGCAGCAGGGAGGGTCAAGGAGAAACCTAGTTTACAACTCGCAAAATTATCCCTGGTGGGATTCGAACCCACAATCTTCAGCTTAGAAGGCTGACGCGTTAATCCGTTGCGCTACAGGGACAGGCTGTTGCCTTTTTGCTAGATTCTGTGGGGATAGGGATCATTAGTCGAGTGTGGGTAAAGGGGAAGTAAGAAACTTTACCAAGACCTCTCAGTGCGCACGGACACTGATACTACAACTGAGCTACCACTCCAACCTAGACGAAAATTAATTTCAATACCCTTAAGCTATAAGAATTAAAGCAAAAGAATATCTCTTAGACCAACAGCTTTCATGGTCTGCTCAATTGCTGATTTGAATTGCTCAGGATATGACACTGCCACTTTTGAAGTACTAGGGAGTTGTAGAAGCACTGCAAGAAACTGAGCTTGTTTTTCCTGCAATGTACCCTTGATCACAATTTTTCTGTGGCGTAAACGATCAATGGATGGACACTCTAGGCCCTTTTCATCCAAACAAATGAGAATTCCTTGGGAGTCCCCAAAAAATTTCATTAGTCTTGTGTGTGAAGTTGGGGAGAAGAGGGTAAGCTTGAGCAGCACAAAGACAAACGGGAGAATAAAGAGTAGTAAAGCAATCTTCATTTTTCTTTAAGTGGTAGCTCCACTAAAAGAAAAATTAGTGTCCAAGATCCACCTCTTCACCCCAATGACTTTGAGCATAGTGAGTCTCTTCTTAAATTTTTAACCTTTTTTCTGTTTTATGGACTTTTGGGGGGTGTCCTTGGTCAATTAATTGATCGCTCCGTCACCAAGCTTCAAGGTGGATTGGTGGGGTGGAGGTATGCACTACTATTCTACTCCTTTCAGATACTGATGAATGGAGTGGTATTCTTTTTCCTATTTAAAAGCGTGCATCTCAAGTCCTCATTTAGAGGTCATAAAATGACTTTTGACGACTGGATCAGTGGCACCTTTCAAGGGTTGATTTTTGCAACTACAATGTATCAAGTACAAGCTCAACTTTCAAATAATTTCAAATTGATATTTTAGTGTGTTTGGGTTAAAGTCAGTATCATTCCTTCTTTGCTTACAAAAGCTGTTGCTCAGTTCTATTTGGGAAAAGGTCAAGCATCACACGGTGCAGCTACACAATCCTTTACGAAAAGACAGAGAATCCTTGACTTTGACATGGACAAAACCGTATGGAATCAAATTACCTACCTTTGATGCTATCATGCGGCCCAATGGAGCAGAGGGGTGTTTCTTAAGTCATGTTAAAATTGCCCAAACTGTAGAAGCTCCATATGTAGTACTGGAAGATGATGCGGTGCCTACCGAAGCTGCGAATACTGCTACAGAGCTAGTAACTAATTTACGAGCTGTCATGGAAGCAGGAGCCTATGACATTATTTATTTGGGGGGAATGCCTTTGAGTTCGAAGCCTACCAAGGTATCTGGGATATATGAAGGAGCTTGCCTTACTACTTATGCAATGATTGTTGGTCCTCGTGCTGCTAGTGTCTTGAGAGGCTTGGTGTATACAGGAACACCTATAGATGTTGTGTTAAGTCAGCTTCCCTTACGGTTCGCCTTTGTTAATCCTCCTTTATTTCGACAAGCAATTACACGCTCAGAAATTGGCAAGACTTTATTTACCCGCGGGGAGTTTTTTGCTCATTTACTTGGATTTGCCACTCCTTGCTGGAGATTTCTAGTAATACACCGTGACCATCTCTTATGGTTTTTAGTGTTAGGACTTTTAGCTTTTTGGACCTTTAGAAGCGTTTAAATGGTGCGAGCACAGAACTACTTCCCCTTGAACAAATGAAGCGTATCGCCCCCAAGCCAAGTGTATCCGCCCCATCTACTCTGAGTGTGGCAATTTTAGCCTTTCATAATTCTACTGAAATTCTAAAGGAGACCTTGCAAAAGTCTAGAACTTCATTGCCTTCCTCAAAGTTCTACGTGGCTACCTCAGATCAGGACAGGGAGATTATTGCTCTGTGCAAGGCAGTGGCAATTCCCTGCATTGAGTTTACCAGAGATGTTATTAATAAGGATAGTGCAGAGTTCAACTATGCAGGCATTGCTCGCGCTGTGGTGGCGTACATTAAGAATGACATGAAGATTGATCAGTGGATTTTATTGACTAGACCTCAAGTTGTGTTACACTCTTCCTTGGCGGACATTGATTTGCTGAGTTTGGCCAAGGATTCCTTGTATGGCTGCGGGCTCAAGTCTATTACATCACGCGAGGAGCTTTTAGCCTACACTGTTCCTGAGCAGCCAGGGGCTTCAGAGGTCAGGGAGTTAGTGCCAAACAGTGCTTTCTTACTGGCGTATTCGGAGACGCCCAAGTTTGATGCTTGGAGCGCTGACACTGAGTCTTGTGTGTCAAGATATTCCTCTTATTTTGTTGCGAGGTACATGATTCATCTCAAGTTAGCCTATTTGGGTGTAATAGCAGAAGACGATAATCGTAGAGTTTCCATTGGTCGTTGGGGAGTAAAGTCTACTACCAGACTGAGAATTGAGCCAGTGCATGCCTTTGCCACACAGCAGCAAGAGCAAAATGATAAACTACAAGCAATCATTTCTCCTCCTCCAGATACTACTGCTCCCGCTGCCTCTCTAGCTGCTGCTCCTACTGTCACAACCTCAACTACTCCCGCAGCTCCCGCAGCCACTGTGGCTACTCCCGCAGCCACTGATGTTCCTGTCGTTCTTACTAGTGCTCCCTCCACTGCTCCTGCCTCTGCTCCCGCTCCTGTCACTACCACTGCAACAGAAGTTAGTACGGTAACTGTAAATGTAGAAGCCCCTGCAGTAGAATCCACACCAAAGGAAGAGCCAAAGAAAGTGGAGAAGAATTTAGAACCTCCCCCGAAAAAGAAGCCTCTTGGTGCTTCAACTCGGTTCTTCACTTTAACTACGGGTGAGGAGGAGAGAAGTGGTGCAGCTCTGGCTAGGTCTGAAATTGACTCTCAGCAGAATGTGGCAAAGCAATTATTGGCCCACAATGATGATGCTGTGTTGCACACTATGGCAAAACCCAAGTCTAGTATTTGGGCGTCTCAAAAACTTTTAGATTGATTTTGACTATTACTTTTTCAACTTGTTGAACAACCCACTCATCACTCCCTTCATTGCATCCATGTCTTGCATGTCCCCGCCATTCATGGCCCCTCCAATCAAGGAAGCCATATCCATGTCTACACCATCCTTACCCATAACATTCTTCATGACACCCATAATAGAACCAATGCTAGCTGGATTCATGGCAGTGGCTGCCCACTTTGAAATTGCATCAGGGTCCAAGCCTTCCATCATTTTCTTGGTAAGCTCTGCGGGATTGATTGTTGAAGGGTCAAAAGTTCCTGCCTCAATCTGACTCACAAACCCCTCTGCTACCAGAGCCACCTTGTCCATAATTTCCTGAGGGGCACTCGTGTACACACTATTTAAATTGGCACTCTGCACAATTTTCTCAATGTACATCCAGCACGTATCCTGGACCTCCTGAGGGGCTGCCATTAATTTCCCATACGCATTGAGCTCTTGAAAGAGAGGAACATCCTCATTCAGGGCAGTTGCATCCTTAGCCAACAGCCTGTCCAGAATGTCAGTTTTTTCCATCATTGCAGTGTGCATGGCATTTACATAGGCCTTGGAAAGCTCCGTGCTATTCTTAGCAGCCATGACTTGAGCAAGCCTGGCCTTTAAAGCGGGGCACTCGGGCCATACCTCACTAGCAGCCTCTACAAACTCAAACACTGTGGTACTGAGTTGGCTTGTTAATAAATCCAAGGGATTGGGAGCCTTGGACTCTAAAAGCATGGGGGAAGAAGACATTTGTTATTGCCTACCAAGAGTTTTTACAGACCGAATAAACAAAGTGAACATACAGCAAATGCAACACTCTCAACAAAGTAGACTTGAGCTCAGAGAACAAACTTGGGAGGACCATATTTATGCCATGAACTCTGGGGCGTTTGCAGCCCTATGTTATAAATTGGTGGACTTGCAGTGTCTGACTAGAGAGTGCCTAGTCACCAAACTGGGGGAAGCCCTAGGAAAGTCAGAGAGCATGGAGTCTGTGCTGCTTAGTCGTGCCGAGCACCATTCTTTTCTGAGTCCAACTCAATTAGCCTTGCGGAATCAAACTTCAAGATTTTTAAAGGCAGGGGCATCTAGTATGGAAGAGGTTGCACGCACTCAATCTACCATCTTGGATGCCATGTTGGGGGGTAAAAATCCTCAAACGTTTTGTGTCGTCAATACATCCAGATTAAAGCAGCTCAGACCCTGGTCAAAAGCAGTTCTTTTAAAAGAAATTCAACATACTTCCTTAGATAGAAAGGATGAGGATGCTATAAATCAGAGTGAGCTTGTGAGCATCGCCCTGCAATTAATTTGGACCTTGGCTGCTCTAAACTATGCATTTCCTGGATTTCAACACAATTCCCTGTCAAGTAGTGTGCGCTTGTATACGTATGGAGCACGTTGCTACAGACTGAAGCATTCCGAGACTGCTTATTACATTCCAGCAGGGCATCCTCTCCCGGTCATTGTGAATTGGTCTACCTGTGACGCTCCAAATTCTGAAGGTCTGCCTTATCGAGAGGGTAAGAGTGATGCAGGCAAGGATGTGAATGACATGCTTGATGCAATACTGGGAAACTTGAGCAGAGAAATGCCACCCAGATTATTCAAGCCTATCTTAAAAATGAAGAGTTTTTGCACCACTCATTATTATCAGTACAAGCGGGACCAGAATGATGGCACCATGCATGTAAATGATGTGATATTGGGAAATAGAGAGTGCGTTCCTCATATCTTACAAACTCGCTGCCCCGAGGGATTTGATCTGGTAGATGGTCAATGTAGGAAATGTGTTTCAAATTTAGGGGCACCCAGTACCTTTCGAGATGATGGCACATGCAGAGATGCCACTGATATTCTGCAAACAACCCTGTTAACCTCAGAGTTCTTTGATATATTCTTAACTCCAATCAATACTGCACAGCTAGCTTCAGTTGAAAACTTTTAGTTCAAGTTCATGTCAATTCCTATTGTCAAAGAGCGTTTAAGAGCGTCTCCAAGAGGGAGCAGCCTTCTTCAGAGCTTGCCCGTAGCTCAGACTAGGGTGGGCTCTGCGGTAGCTCTTCACGTGGGCAATCCAGCCTCCAGCTCTGGATCTCCTGCCTCCATTTAACTCTGCGGGCTTGGGGGCCTCTACTGCAGACACCTCCCCACCTCTGAAGCGTCTGCTGCGGCTGCGGCTGCGAGAGCGGCGTCTGCGTCCACCCTCCAGCTCGGTAACAGGCTGTTCCTCCTCACCCCCCCTTAAGCGGCGGCGAGGGTGACGGTTGCGGCTTCTGCGGCTGCGACGCTTGCCTCCAGACAAGTCTTCCTCAGCACCGCCTCTCATGCGGCGTCTGCTCTTGCGGCTTCTAGAGCGGCGGCGTCTCTTGCCACCCTCCAGCACTACTTCCTCGCTATTAGCACCTCCCAGGAGCATGTCGCCTCCAAAAATTCTGCCGCCACTCAGTCTCTCACCCCCTGACAGAAAGCCCAAGGCATCCTTGGCAATGCTCTCGGCCATGCGAGGACCACCATACTCGAGAATTTCAGAGGAGCCACCGCGAATCAGAATCTGGGGAACACCCCCCACCTCAATGCCGCCAGCGCGCAGAGAGTGGTAGTGGTCCATCAGGTTCACTGCATTCACGCTAAACTTGCCACCCGCCAGACCAGGCAGCTGGTTGTACTGCCCCAAAATATTGTGGCAGTGGGGGCAGGAGGGAGAATACACCAGAGTTACACTGTTGGGAGGAAGCTCTCCACCACTCAGGATCTTAATGTCAGGAGAAAAATTCATCGGCTGTGACATTGTGGTTTTGTTTATATACTGGGATCAAAAAAAAAGTGTCTACCTTTTTCTTTAAAGAGTGTGCCTCGGCAACCCTGGCAACTTCCATTGGAACTGCAAATGGAAAAACTCTCAGAAATATTTGCACCTCTACCTCGATTAGTGCAGTGCTTATTTTATGCATCACCACTGTGGTCATCTTGTACGCCACAAATCAACAAAAATGGGTTGTGAATCTCCCTATTTGGGTGGGTCTAGGATATGGTTTTTTTTATGCCCCGTTGATCAATCACATGAATACAGTGAGTGAGCTGGCCTTTGCAGACAGTGGAATGAGCAAGTCTGAGTGGATTAATCACATTGCATCAGATGGCAGAGTCCGATTGAGTGTAATTGCGAGTTTGACTGCAGCTTTGATCGTGTCAGCCAATGCCTGGATTTCTCGCATTGAATCAAAAAATAATAATTGATATATAAAAAAAAATTCTTTCTGTGTTAAGAGTCCGTGTATTTACGGTTGATGCACGCCCAAATCTAGAGATAATTGTTTCCCCAGCAGAAGTCCCAGCAGAAGTAGCAATGTTTGGCATTTACAGAATAACCAGAAAGTCTGGTGTACAAAGGGGTGTTTCATATGCAAGTGAGCCTGGTAGTAGTTTTAACATTACGCGAAGCGAAGTAGATAGACTTGTCAATTTTCACATTGACAATAGATACACTCAATTTACATTGTCTGGTGTCAAATGCTCAGACGAATTGTGGGCAGCAATGAATAATATTGAAATTCCCCCCCTTCCTGAAGGCGAAGAAGCAGAAATGGACGATGACGATGATGAAGATGACGATGACGATGACGATGATCGTACTATTATTTTAAGAAGGGAAGGTCCGCCTCAAGTACAAAGAAATTTAGGAGGGGCAGCATTAGCAGGTGGATTTACACGTGTAATTTGGAAGTGAAAATTAAGCAGGCAAAAAAAATGTTATTGCGAGGAGAGGGATTCGAACCCACGCAGATTGCTCTATGGGAACTTGAGACCCACGCCTTAACCAACTCGGCCATCCTCGCTAAAAGCGTGCGAAGAGTGGGGCTCGAACCCACGCGGATTACTCCAGAGGATCTTAAGCCCTCCTCCTTAACCACTCGGACATCTTCGCTTTACCGTGAAAGTGGTGAAGCTAGAGTTCAAGGATACATAAATAAAAAGTGTCCATCAAAAGCTCGAAATCTTCACAATCTGAAAAAGGGGGCTCTTCTCTCGACTTTTTTGAAGGACAAAAGGACTCTAGATGTGGAGTGCATGCCCTGAATAATTTGTATAGAAATTATGATGGACCAGACTTTATTAAGAATCTTATATTTATGCATGGATCATGCAGTTTTCGAGGTCTTGAGGTGTACAGAAAGATTGATGTGGATGCAATTTGTAAAGCAATTCTAAGGAAAAAACTTGCGGGCTTGCAGGGAAAGGACAAGAAGAAACTAAAAAGTATATGGGACTGTAGTGATCAGGGAAGTTACAGAATTGATATAATGGAAAAGGCAATACAAGAAACGGGTATTGATATTATTGACCATACTATAGAACTAGTAGATGTTAACACTACAAATACCAAGGAAGCCTCTGATGCCTTTTACAAGAAACTTAAGAATAAAGCTTCCTCCAAAGGCTTTATGGGGTACCTGATCCAAAACACAGACTATGGGGGTCACTACATTGCTCTTTTACCTAGAAGTGGAAAGTTGCTGCTTGTGGACAGCGCAGACAATTGGAAGAGTGAAAAAATTGAGAATAGACCTTTTAAGAATGGGAAGTGGACTGGATTTAGGTACTTGACCCGTAAAAAATTCAGAGAAATGAGAAAAGACATGACTCTAATCTATGAATTAGTGGATATCGAAACTGTAATTGACTCAGATGAAGATTGAAATCAAAACGTTCAGTACATTATTTTTATCCTTTAGGTAAATTACATGAAACAAAACACTTGAATGGAGCTTGAATCCAAGAACTCTATTGAAGGTGAGAAACGGGCCAGTAGGCTGCACAAGCGTGTGGTATGTAGATTCTGGCTTAGAAATGCCTGTGGCAAGGGGGATGAAGCCTGTGAGTTTTTGCACGAAATGAGACCTGATGCAATGCCTCCTTGCAGATTCAATCCGTGCTCCCGCGTAGGCTGTCCCTATAACCACACTGCTGTGGAAGCCAAGAGCCTATGTCCTAATTATGCAGCTGGGTTCTGTAGCTTTGGAAGCGCGTGCAAGGACAGGCACGACTATGTGGAAGGTCCTCCCCCAGCTATTGCAGCCCAGTTCCTTCTGGGAGACCCTATTAAGGAACATTTGGCAAAGCGTGCTAGTAGCCAAAAGGCCTTTCGACGGGACCCGTGTCCATATCAAAAGGCTGATGGATGGTGTCCATACTTTTATGGCTGTGCTTTCAAGCATTGAGGGGTTAGAATAAAAATTCTTCTTGAAGAAAATAAAATGAGTTCTGTTCAAACCAATTTATTGTCAACTTTTTTAGAACGATTTGATCGCTCAGTCTCAAAGCCTTCAGCTGAGACAGTGTATAGACTTATTGCTCTTGTGCTCATGTCACTTCTTGTAGTGAATTCATTGATTGCCTACTGGTATCCCCGCAAGGACTTGTACCCGCTGGCTACAATTTCACAAGGTGTTGAGAATGACAATCCATGGACTGGGAAATTGCTAGAAATTCAAATTACCTTGCAAAACACTCTGGCGGTGCTTGGAGCTTTTCTCTACATTCCCTTCTTTTATGGCTTACCAAAGCATACGGAATCCATTTACACAGTATTTGTGTACTGCTCAAATATCTTTACTGTGGAAGTTGGGCTTGTTATCATCAGTAGTGTGCTCTTAATGCTCACTAGATACCCTATCAATGGTACAGGTCTAAACTCAAAGTTTGGGTACTGCCCTCTGGAGGCTGAAACTGTGGGTGTACCAGGTTCAATAACTTGCTCAAGAAACTGGTGGGAGCGTGTTTGGGCAGTGCTGGCTGAAACCTTGAGAAATTTCACAGACAATATGAATGTCACAGCATCCATGAGCGGAGGAAGTCATGGTGGTCAATCCTTAGGAATTGGCTTGGGGCTGTTGTTTGCTGTAGCCTTGTACGCGGGATATATGGATGTCTATTAAGGTCTTAAGGACAAGACCTTGTTGATGAGAGTGTGCCCCTTCTTGACTACTTGAGTTCCCGACGAAGAAGGATCTGAGCCCATAACTCGCTGTACACTCATATCATTGTCTGACTTGTCTTGAAAGTAATGCTCACTCAATGTAAAAAACACTGGTCTACCCACCCTAAATTGTTCGGGGTGTAAGTCAGCAGTGTAGAAAAACAAGGAATTCGCAGGATCTCTCATGGCTATGCGGGTATCAAGAACCAAACAGCTGTAGCCTTCAGTGCAGGCGTCTAGCACTGCATTAAAGTCATTCTGGTTTTTCAGCATGCCAAAGAAATCTTTATATACCTTGGTACGCTCCGCTGGACTGGTCACATTATAGAGAAACAGCAAATCAGTGTTATTTCTAGCGTCTGGGGGACAGTCGCGCATGTATTGCAGAGTGCACCAAAAAAACAGCTTGCGATGCCTCCCAATTTTGAAAATCTTGCCAATTTCTCCCGAAGACATAATTTTTCGCTTTGTACCATCTGAATTAGTTTCTCCCATCAAATCATCCAAAATAAGACCAGCCTTCATGGCTCTGCCATTAGCGACAGAGCGTCTTTGCCATTCCATTAAATGCTTTACCTTGTCTTCATTGTAATGGTCATACACAAATGTTTGGGGCAAAAACTTTCCAAGGGTGGGAGTAGATCGATTCTCTGTACCATTCATCCCCATGACAAAATCAAGACGATCTCGCATGTGGTACATGATGTCAGTCATCAACGTTGTTTTTCCCGAGTGGCGTTTCCCTACCACCAAACATGTGGCATCTATTGGCATAGCAGCAGGATTCCATGGTTTTACCGTAATCGACGACACTTCTTTTCTTTTATACTTTTATAGCTAGCAAATAGAGAAAACGGACGGCTGCTCCTTTTCTCAGCTCATTAAAAAAATTAGGAGCCGCTCCCGCAAACTTGGCAAGAAAAGTCGCTCCAAAAGACGCTCTAGACACAAGTCCCGTCGATTAAGAGGTGGAGACTGTGTCAATCAAAAAGATGATAAAACGGGTGCAGATAAGGATCCAGTGACACTTTCAGACATTCCGCTTAATCGTAAAATCAGAGTGACCATAAGTGAAAATAAGTACTTCTGTTTTGACAGGCACACCTTACTAGGAACTGGTACTAACGAACAAACTGGATACATATTCTTTTCAAGCATTAGAAACCCATTTACCAATCAAGACTTTACCAAACAGCAGATTATTGAGATATTGTCTCAAGTGAGAAAGGGGGTGTTTTACTTTAATTCAGAGCAAGGTGCTTATGCAGTTCCTATATTCCTATATCAATACATTACAAATAATTTTACCGAGAATGAAAGACAGACATACTTTGACCCTTTAATTTCACGGTAAATAAAAAGGGCCGCAGTCGCCATCCTGCTCCTCAAAAAAGAGAAGAAGAAAGCAACTGCGGCCCCGTGTAAAAGTGAGTGGTGAGCACCCAATAAGCTGTATAATACCCCCGTAAATATCTGAACACCAAGTTGTTATGCATTACTGGAAACGCAGAGCCACTTATGCACAACACAACGAAACCCCAACACTTTCACGCACCTTGAAAGACCTAAAGCTTGGGCGGCAAGCCTGAAACCTAGCAGGGCAGAATTAAGCGTAAAAAGTTTCGATATACGAACGTTTAGGGTTTTTGGGAACAGAGTTTGTCTTTTGGAAGACGCAAGGAATGATTAAACCACCCCCACATTCACGGCTCGAGGAGGAACCATTCCCCGAACCCTCATCTGCAAATTTTCGGGCCTTATCATTGTCTCGGACCTGGAAACTCAAAAGCACAAGAAATCTTTGCCGATTATCTAGTGGGGGATCGACCCCTCGCGTCTTCTCATTTATCACTGGGGGGAGGGATAAATAATTTGCGTTGAACGAATTAACTTTTTTCACTTGACAATTCAAACAAATGAGTAGTCTTGCCATTCAGTCTATACTGGAGGAGCTGAGGTGCATGGACGGAGAGTTGTTCAAGACCGAAGTGGCACAGAGATTGTTCTTGTGGCTTAAGGTGCAAGCAAGCGAGAGCCTAAGCCCAGTCTTTGTAAACAAGAGTCTGGGGGAGTACACTAAGGTGTTGGGCAAGTACAAGGTTTGGCCCCCTGAAGTTAGTTCAGAGGAGCTTTCAACCTTGGAGGCAAAGGCTGGAGGCCCCGAGGAGCTTAAGCAGGTGTGGACTGCAGTGTCAGCGCAGTGGGTCAGACTGACAAGAAGGTCAGAGTCTGGAAAGGCTAGTGTAAAGATTAAGACACCAGAGCCTATGGAAGTTCTGAAGAATTTTTTCTTGAGTTTAGTGACCAAGACCTGGTGTGCTCGTGGAGAGTTGTGGGATATGGACCCTGTCAAGCAAGACTTTGTGTTTCGTGAGGCTTTTCGTCAAGCTGTGAGTGAGAGTGTGCATGTAATTGATGACACTGTCAAGGAAATTAAGGAGCCTGTAGTGGTTCAGGAGCCTAAAGTTGATAAGGAGGAGCCTAAAGAGCAGGTGAAGGCTGAGGAACCTAAGGCTGAAGAGCCAGCACAGGAAGAGCTACACCCCGAGCCTGTAGTAAAGGAAGAGGTTGTACCTGAAACACCTGTTGACCAAGAGGTTCAGCCTGAGGAAACTAAAGAGAAGCCTGTAGAAGCAGAGAATCTTCAAGAAGAAGAGGAAGAGGAGGATTTAGGCCCTGATGATTCAGTAAGTAGGTATTTTGATTCTGCTTCTGTCATGACTAGGCAGTTTCCCAAGCAAGAGCCGCCGCCTCCTGTAAGTGCTGCCCCGCCTCGCAGGTTTGCTGACGCTGGCACAATGATTTATGCCCCTCCAGCTGTGAAAAAGGCTATTCAACCCCTCAAGATTCAGCTTCAAGAGCCTGTAGTGCATTTAAATTAGTTCAAGTAGCAGTTTGACGATTGACCCATTCATCACTTTCCCTCTGTCTTTGTAGCAATCCATAAGCAATAAATGCCCCCAAAGTAAGTTTGGTTGTAAATGAGTTAATAATGTACTGTCTCTCAATGTAGTCAAAGGAGGGAAGAGGTAAACCCTTGAGAAAGGGTCTCACTTGTTTTAATTGAATAAAGCCAAATTGAGAAAACTGAAACAATTGAAGAACCACGAAAAAAGGAATCCAGCTAGGCACATTATTTCGATACTCTTCTGATGCATTGCGAATGTCTTGAATTGCCTTGATTAATGAATATGTAATGGGAACCCAAGAACTAAGGAGTAAAAGCCATCCACACAAGGTTGCATAAACTATAGTATTCTTGTCGGGCGTAGGCAAAGTCAATTGATGCTCCACTATTGCCCCTTGACTCATCAAGGCAGTAATTGCCAGAGTCACTGCCCAAATTCCATTAATGTCTCTAACCCCACTCAAGCAGCAAATAATGGCAGTCATAATTGCAGCACTTATGCCATACTCTATGAAGCGCACAGGGTTAGAGCCCTTCTTAATAAAGTTGGTATACCACCCGTCAGGCCCACTATTGAAATAATATAGCAAATGAAACAACACAGTAAAGCCGAAGAATGCAGTGATCAAGTAGGGTACATTGATACCCGAGGCACCAGTGGTCACAAGAGGTCTATTGATGGTATCTTGAGCAATTTCCCCTTCTGGTACATAGGGTTTCAGGCGAAATAGCTGAGTGACTTGAAATTCAGGTCTTAACATTTTGATGAGCAAGAATGAAAATACCACTAAAGCAATTGCGTGAGCTAGTGCAGCATACAAGTTTAATTTGCGAAGAGGGATTGCAAAAAACTTTTTCATGAGTGCTCCAAGAATAGGTATAGACAGCTTCATTTTTTGTTTTCAACATGTTAAAAATCAATGCGCAGCATGACCTGATTGTCCCTTGAATTTTCAAAGGAAGTCATGAGTGACGCTTCCATAGCCGCTCTTTTTCCAGAGGCACTCCCTGTCTGAGCGGCTAGCGATGCAAGTTCAGCATTTTCTATGCCGTCAGAAACCCCATCAGAAAACATGAGGAGGCAGCAGTGCACGCGGGGGTCAATGTGCAAGGATACAATCTCGGGAACGCACGTTACTGCATGTAAGTCCTCTTCCTCATTCCATCCCTTGTACTGAAAGTCTCCCATGCTGCGTGACACTGCTAGCTCACCATTGACCCGATTCCCTGCTACACTAAGGCCAGCCCGTAAAATTCTCTCCACCTCAATTTCTCCCAAGGGCTTGTGGTGAGCAATTACCACTGAAAATGTCCTGTCATGATTCACCAGCAAAGCCGTGCAGTCCCCCAAAGCTGCCACTGTCACTACTTTCCCACCTTCTTCTTCCCGCACAATGGCTACAAGGCAGCACGATCCAGAATCGTCAATCTTCTCAATGGGAGGGCTTAAGGGAGACCGCAGTGTCAAGGGAGGTGGGCCCCCTCCCGCCGATGCCACAGCTGCCACATTTGGCACAGGCTCGCTCTTGACTGCACTCTCAATTTGCTTGAGTCTCTCCTCTTCACATTTTTCCTTCCTTCTCTGTTGAAAGACCTTTAAGCTCCTTTCCGTGTCCACAAAGGCTTGGCGTATGTCATTGCCTTCCAGCCTTGGCATGCTTGCCATGGTGCGAAGCAAGGTTTGCTTGGCAAAAGTCACCGTGTCCTTGCCCCCATGCCCATCATACACTGCAAAGAGGTCTCCGTGTTCTGTGCCAAGAATGGCATCATATGCGTCCTCCATTGCGCTGCGAAACCCCTGAAAAGTCATCACAGCTGCATTTGCTGCCAGCTGCACAAACTCTGGGGTTTCGCCCTCAGGTATGGCATCTCGATGAGACGAAATGTTGCCCATTTGCGAAAGTTGTGGGTCGTCGCCCGCGAAATTAAATTATCCCAAAAAATTAATTTTTTGAGGAGGGTTCAATGAGAGTCATTGCGAGAAGTTATAGGAAAGAAAAGAAAAAAGTGCAATATTTGTGGTGCGTGCCTCTTTCAAAGAAATATATACCTCTCGAAGACCCTGCCAATGTAGCTCCTAAAGAAGCCCCTAAAGCTCGTGCATCCCCAATGGAAATAGAATTACTTGCCAATGTAGATGAAATAGGTAGTCTAAACACCAAAGCTACAGAACTCAAAGATGTTCAGTCCTATGACTATTCCCCACAAAAAACAATCAAAATTAAAATGGTTTCTGAAAAATCGTTAGCACAATTCCCTCTCTTGCAAAGGTTCTTTTCTCGCGGAGTGTGTTTTGGTACTCTGGTCCTTCCAGGGAGGCTTTTGCCAAATAACGCCAGTGCATTTATTATTACCTTGTACACTACACCAATTAGAACAGCGAGAGCAATTTCATCTCTACAGTCCAAGGGGTATGGGGGCACTGTGTGCATCATGAATCCACCAGACGATCTCACCTATGCAGAATATCTTTCAAGCACTTCCTCGAAACCCTTATCAAGGGGCGAATTGGGGTGTTTGGCAAGTCATTTTTGGGTTCTAAACTTTGCTTCATCTTACTCCTCCTCTAACGAATCTGTGGTAATTCTCGAAGATGACTGCGACATGCTTAAAGGAATCGATTCTTGTTCAGATGCATGGTCTTTCGTAAAGGAGCATGATTTTTGTATGCTTGGGTGCAGTGATTGGCACCTTGCAAAACGTGATGTCAGTGACTTGGGGTTTTATATTGCTAGACTCTCAGTTGGGCGAGCCTGTGGGACTTTTGCCTACAGCGTGACATGCCGTGCAGCACTAAAATTAGCAGCGAAAATGCAGTCATTCCCTCTCACTCCCGCTGATCATGCCATTCAAAATGTATGGCCCGACATTTGTGTAATTTTCCCCCCTCTGTTTATTGCAGACAGAACCTCAACTTCAATAGAAGGACATGATCAATTAAGCAAGGGATATGCTGAGAGATGCCTGCCAAATGTGGAATTAAACAATTATGCTTGTATAGAAATTTCAGGACTAAACACTCTTAAGTGCGAGTGTTGGGTATGTTGGCCAAATCCTACAAACTGCAAAAAGTGCGGGAAGAATTCCTTGGTCGCTCAATTAAAGTCTTGCCGTTGGACAAGAGATCAAATAAATCAACTTACCCGTGTTGCTCTGGGAGTGCATCAAATGAGAGGATGTTTTGTACTTCCTTCCCCTCCTAAAAGTCTCAGACCTAAATTGCCTAGTGATATTGCAGTTGCAATTGCCTTTTTCAATCCTTGTGGGTATAAACGACCTATTAAGAATGTTGTTGAGTGTGCTACCCAATTTTCTCCCCTACCAGTCTATGTCCTAGAATTGGGTTTTAAACAGCTCTTTCTTACTCAAAAGCTTTTAGGAGGTTCTTCTTCTGGAGTTCGCTTGCACCAGGTAAAGAGTAGTAGTGTGATGTTTCACAAGGAAAACCTCTGGATGAAAATTCACGAGATGATGCCCAAAACCATACGAAAAGTGATTTTTTTGGATGGTGACATTTTAATTCAAGACCCCCTGGCATGGGTATCTAGAGTGTCTGCTATTTTAGATTCCTATGAGCTAGTACAACCCTTGTCCGTAATAAAATTTCAAGAAAATGCAAAAGGTGACACCAGTACCCAAGCCTTGCTAGTGGCTTCCTCCAAGGTACGTAAAGATTGTTTTGACAAGAGGTTCTCCTACCCGAGCCCAGGCTATGGCATTGCAGTCCAACGACAATGGCTAGTCAATGTGGGAGGTCTAGTTCAAACTGCAGTGGTAGGGGCGGGGGACTTGTTTATGCTTGGCGGTCTTCTCCAGCCTAGCTTTGTACAACAGTCCATGGCCTACAAAAGTAGCCCCTTTGCATGGGCAGACATTGAGAGATTTCTAAGTCGTTCAAAAATCCTACAAACTAGAGTATCTTTCGTAGCTCAAGAAGGCTTGCATCTGTATCACGGGAGCAGAGAGAATAGACAGTACAGCACTCGTCATGAAGAAATGAGGTCATTAATGATAAGAGATCTAAAGTTCAACAAGGAAAAAATATTAGAATTTCGAAATCCCGAAAAATGGAATGTACCCATGCTCAAGTATTTTAAAGGAAGACAAGAAGATGATTGAAATTTATCCCTCATTCTGTTAGAACCCCTTCCTGTAAGGTAGCACTAAAAAATGAATCGACTTCCATCGTCTCGTCAACAGAAATCAACTTCTGCCCTGTATCAAGGTGCTAGACCCTATATTGATCATTCTAGTGAGGGCCTGAGAACACAGGCATCTCTAGATGTAGTTTACCCCTCCTCGCTTCGTAATGAGCGTGCAATTTACGCTGCTGGTGAGCAGGCACACACACAACCCAAGAATCTGGCGTCTTGGCCATGTGGGAAAATAAAGGGAGACTGTTTGCACTGTGGCGATGCCTTGGAGGCTCAAGTATATCCAGTGGCAAAGTATAGGGCAGACACAAAGTTTTGGATTTTCGGGCAGTTCTGTACTCCTAGCTGTGCACTGGGGTATGTAAGAGAAATGGGTATGGGATGCCAAGTTGAGACATGGACACGCAGCATGCTTTCTCAGCTTTTTAGCATTACACAATTTCAAGTGTGCCCTCCACGCTTTTGCCTTAAAAAGTATGGCGGTGGAATGGACAAGATTGTGTGGAAAGACTTGAACTTTGCTTCAATTGTGGAACCCCCCCTTTCCACCTTTGCCATGTTTGCAGAGTCAATTGCCCGAGAAAAGGGTGCTGAATTTAAATCTGCTAATGCAGTACGTTTGAGTAACCTACAACGCCCAGAGCAGCGTGACATTCCCCTGGCTATACCTACGTGCAATGGTAGAGAACCTCTTCTTCTTAAACTCTTGGCAGAGTCATCCTTTGCTGCTAATTCTGTAGAGACGAAAGAAGAAGAGGTTGAGGCTTCGCCAGCAAAGGTGAAAAAACCAAGGAAAACTATGAAAACATCCCAAATGCTTCTTGAATGCAATTAATTTTCCTTGTTATCCTCTGGCTCCTCAGCTTCTTCAGCCTCCTCAGCTTCGGCGTCGTCCTCCTCACCCTCTTCAGAGTCATCCTTATCGGTGGATTGAGTCTCTACACCCCTGTCCTCTGCTAAATCCTGCTCCTTTGCCTCTGCTGCCTCCTCACCAGAGTTCTCAGACACATCATCGGCGTCTGTTGCACTTGTCTGCTCAAGACGCACATAATTTCTTGGTGGTGTGGGGGGTAAAGCCACAGTGCGGGGAGGTCGGGGGTATCTCTCTGCCAAGTCCACGTTTTGAGAGAAACTTCCTCTGTTCTTGAACTTTAAATAACCCACATGAAACAGGTAATTTACCACAATTTGCACTGCACGAATGTCGTCAGGCAGAGTCTTCCATCTTAGAGCCACTAAAGCTAACAGGCCTACAGAGGTGGCGGTAAGGGCGGAATCACTGAACATTCTTTTCTTTCTTATTCACCTCCCACAAAAGAATGGAATTAAACGCAATTAATTTTTTTCTAATTTTTTTGCGCTTGCAGTTCAATCGCAATGTGGACGACACTGTGCTTGCTAACCCTGGCAGCTGCTGCCCCTGTGAAATTTCTTCAGTGGAGCACAAACCATGCCAAGAACTGTGGAGTTCCTACGGCTGTGCTGGCAATGCCCAACCTTTACCCCTGCGTAACTGACCTGTCTGCAGTGATGGCATTTCACACTGTCTTTGAGGGTAAGATGCACACCTTTGGTGTCACAGCGTGCTCTGACGATCAAATCTTTGTGGGTGTCCGCACAGAGGGAGCTGAGACCTTGGTGTACATGGAATTTACGGACTTTTACGAGTTCATGGCGTTCATCAAAGAGTGCGTATTCCTCCCAAACCCGTGCACACACAAAGAAGTGACGCTTATTCATCTTACTGTCTCTAACAAACCTCACCCTGGGCTTGATGCTCTTCGCCTTTCCTCTCTAAAACACGGTGTGCAGACGCGTGTGCTTGGAATGGGAAGCACGACCGCCATTGGACATGGTGGTTTCGGCTTCGGCCTCAAACTTAGCTTGCTGCATCGAGAGCTTCGGGTGCTTCCCCCAGAAACCATAGTGCTCTTCACAGACGCCTTTGATGTGCTCATTCAGCAGTCTCTTTCCCCACTCGAGCAGTGGAGCCAAGAAAATCCCGGGAAAGTTTTGTTTGCAGCTGAAACTTCAAAATGGCCATGTAAGGACTTAATGTACCCTCCCCCACTTCACTTTCCATACCCCTACTTGAACAGTGGAGTGTTTTGTGGAAAGGCTTCCACAATTTTATCTCTGCTAGAATCATCCGAGTACACTCAAAAAACTGACGATCAAGAGTATTATACTCGCCTCTTTCTCAAGGGAGATACCATTGTGCTTGATTACCAAGCCCAATTCTTTCAGTGTCTTGTCGGAGTTCAGGAAAAGGACTTGATTTTTGCTTCTGAATCAATTCAAGTGCAACATTTTAATGGTCTTAAGAAATGGACCAGCACTCCCGCCGTGCTACACTTAAACAATGGGTTTACGCGATTTAAGCTCTTTACACGGTGTATATCCACTGTATTGGGTCCGTCTCATGCCTACCTTTCAAGGCAAATCTTGGTCTCGATTGTTTTGGATTTCCTTACGTATAATCAAGCTATACTATGGAAAGCTATTTATTATCTAGCAGCACTCGCACTATTTTCGAGATTTTGGAGGCTCTCAGCATTAACAGCAAAAGGATGAAGGCAAGAGTAAATTTCCAATTATTCCCTATAAAGGAATAAATAATTAAAGTCTCCCAACTCTTGAACCATTCACTAGACTGCATGTGATAACAGTAACTCAAGGGTTTGAGTATTGATGCGTGCTTTTCTGTGAGGGATGAGTGACCCTTGATTACCTTGAGACTGTAGAAAAATTCCATGGGAAGGCAATGAATATGGGGATAGTGTGTCAGGGCTAAAAACGTCCAGGCAGCAGGACCCGCACTTCTTAACGTAAACCAAAGAGGACTTAAGTAATCAAGGCATGTACGGGTATGCATTCTCTTTAAAAGTTCAGGGTACACTATTCTCTTCCAAACATCAGAATTAGCTTTGCTACTTATCCAGGCATTATTACAGGCAAGAGCAGAGTGAAAGGGGGTGTTTTTAAAAGAAGTGTACCCCAAGGCCAAATCTTGGTCAAGCAAGTCAAGTTCTTGCAATAGAGGCTCTATCGGCTTCACACTGTGCATGTCCATGTCTACATAAATGCCACCATGAAACTCTAGAACTGCACAGCGATACACATCTGCCCGCTGAATCATTTTGTCGCACAGATTAATCACGTTAACCCAATGCGTATCCTTCACCAGAGCCTCCAAGTCCACCTCATCCCAGACTCTGATTGTAAGCTCGGGATTGTACAGAGGCCAACTTTCTCGTGCTTCTGTATATTTTTCTGGCACAATAGTTTTTCCTTGCATCCATATTTGATGTATTATTCTTGGAATGCATTGCTGCATTTGCTTTCATCGCGTCATTGAAATTTAAATGCTGTTCAAACTTAGTTTAAGGACATCCAGCAGAAGGACCTTGCGGAGTTCCACACCAATCATAACTCAAAGTCACGGGTAAAATTGAGCCTTGCAATTTAGCAAAGTTTCGAGTAATTTGGCAGGAAAATAAAGTCCCCAAGGCACTGTACGAAGACTGATTATTCATTAATCCAAAATAATTCACTTGTGCCTCAGGGCGAGAATACTGGGGCCACCCCGGGTCATTTGAATTACAAAAGGGATGATTTAAACTATTGTCAACGACACCAATGCCCCTATCTGCTCTGAAAAAACTTGTTGCTGTGAAATTTAATCCACTTAAAATGCTCCCTGTAATAAACCCCTTGTTTTTAAGTCTTGCATTGCGAACATTACTGAATCCATCACTGGGGGGCGGTATGGGAGTACTTCTTCTGTCGCCAACAACTAGGGAAGTATCAACAATAATAGTAGCATCATTCGCTCCGTAAGGCAAATTATCCATAAATTGGGGAGCTGGAGTAGGCTCATCAGGTATCCAAGGAAAGGTTAAGGTTACATAGTTAGGACTGGTAACTCCAACTACATAAAAGGGGTCGTCAAATGACTTGATGACCCTTCCAAATAGGAATACATCAAGGTTGTCTCGATATACATTATTATTTTCAGTAACATCAGAATTGGAAAGAAACACTGTGCGCTGTATGGAAATACCATCTATGTTAGGGTTTGGACTTGTAGAGGGACCATAAAAATTCGCTTCACTGTACTGAGAAAATAATCGTGAATCGTTCGGTGCATTCTGGTTTCTTATCAGAGTATCTGTGGTACTAAGATTAGATAACGTTAAAAGTACCACCTGGGTAAAGACTTGCTTGGTCGTTCCGAATACTGAAGTATTACTAGATAAGATGGGCTGTGGAATGGGAGGATGAAGAGGGTCTTTAGTGCTTAATTGATAGTTGAATGCATTAAATCTAAAAGGACTTTCGCATTGTAGGGGGGAAGTGTTGGGAATCACTACTGGGCGAAAGGAATTCGAACCAAAGAGTTGAGAGCCGAGCAAACTACCCACAAGCTTTGCCCCAGTCAATGCAGTGGACTCATAACAAGGTGTCAATTGAGAAGACTGCAGGTTTTGAGGAGGGGCGAAATTTACACGGGTATCTAGCCTTGCTTCATGAAGCGTATAGCTATAATTAAATTTATTTGGTCTTAATATGTCAATATTGTAGTCCAAGGGTTTGGGCTGCACGACAATAAATTCAGAGGGGAGAATTGACCCAAAAATGTCTTGTCCTAAATCAATGCAATTTTGAACAGTGAATGGTCTTGGTCCTGTAGACGAAATGGGAATAGCTCCAATAAGTTTTTGATATGTCCCATTATTACCGTCCAGGGCTTGACCACCAGCAATTACACTCGTGTACACCCAACACCAGGGCTGCCCTGCTGTGCAGTCCACACTCGTGTCATTGGAATTGTAGCACTGGCATTGAAACGTTCCCGCATTATTTGTACAGCTTCCCATACCATTGCACTCTAACCCACTCACTGCGCTGATTGAACAGGCTCCAGTTTGAGTAGAGCAGCTCTCACCCGTAAATCCTAGAAAACATGAGCATGAACAAATTGGTGTGGTCCCAGGTGGACCAGCTGGTGTAAAGAATATATTGTCACCCTTACCGCTGCATACCCTTCCCAAATCATCCGTGGGGCAGGTTCCTGGGTCTACGCAAGTTCTGGTAAAGACCGAGCATTGCCCTGTATCAGCTGGTAAATTATTAGCATCGCATTGAATGCCCACACATGTGGCATTTAAAACATTGGTGCTAGACAAGAGTGTATTAGTAAGAAATCCAATAAATTGTCCCTCTCCCGTCACTGCATTGCTGCACATTTGGGTGTAAGAAGGGGTGTTGACAAAGGGTTGTTGTATATTCTGCCACAGGCACTGAGTACAAGTGTCTATGGTTACCGCCAAATTAGGATTTTCTTGAAAGGGTACACCTCTACGAGAATCTTCAGGAGTGAGGCCGCAAGAAGTAGTGGTGAAAAATACTGCGGGGTCTTGCAATCCACAGTCATTCAGGGGATCAACATTAGTTTTTGAGCGCAACAAAGTTATAGTCCCACGTTCCAAGTCAGTGTTACCAGGAACTGTGCTAGTACTGAGACACATTAACCTATTTTCGCATTCAGATACTGGATACCAGGCACTGAATTGACAGGGGTCAGGGTCCCTGCACGTGGGCACTGACACACTTCTGACATATACATTGTTAATAATGTCATACGAGCTGTAAGTCACAGGTATCCAGCTATTACATGGCTTTTCATCAAACAGTACCAGGTTAGGATCAGTGCACTGCTGCCCCCCTCCAACTGAAGGAGCAATAATGCGTCTAAATCGTGTTTGAGTTGACCCTAAAGGAAGTTCAGGTTTACAGTTCAGAATTGGACAAATACCAAAATCAGTCCATGAACTCAAGGAGCAAGGCTCTGGTTGAGCACAGCCATTCTGGCCAGGTAGGCCACCGCACACATTTTGTATCATATCTTGAGTTATAGGGCACATGCCTGGTGCAAGAGTAGAAGTGGGTAAACCAGCACACTTTAAATAGCATTCTGCAATAACCAAGTCAATGGGTGGAGGAACGCAATCTGTAGAGCTACAAGGAGTATATTGACATGGCTCAAAATCAACTCTGGGGCATTCGGGACCTACATCTTGGGGGTTATCAAGAATTCTTAATCTCACACCTGGACCACAGGAGGCATTACACTCTGAAAAGGACCCCCACTCTGTTGCTGCACAGCTACAGTCAGATGGGGTGTCAGCATCATTATTTGTACATGGCTCTACTGTTTTTACTAGAGAAAAGTCACATTGCTGCCCTCTTCCGCTGGGCAATTGTGACACTGTTCTATACACGTATCTAAATCCACTTAGTCCCTGTTCTTCGCAAGGTCCAAAGGTACAAAAACTAGATGCATTTTGTGCAGGATCTTCTGCAAAAAGGCAATCCACATCTGGAGGGCAAATTGGTATTGAGGCAGTACATGGCCTAGTAAAGTAGACTTCATCTACATCACAGTCTTGACCATTGGCAGTGGCAAGCTGCTTGGGTTCTACAATTTTCCACTGATAGGGATTTTCCCCAGGGCGAATGCATGTCGGGCAAGGTGTCCAGGGGAAGCGCTCAGGATCTCCTGCGATACATGAAAGGCCACAATCGCGTGTGGCATCGCCACAGCTCTGACTTTTAATCAATTCAGATGTCGAGCAAGGTGCTCCATTAGCAAAAGGAAAAGTCATGATCGTTCTAGTGGCGTACTGCCATCCCGTATTTGTACCACACTGCGTGGTGCATGCCCCATACTCACTCCATACTTTACTGAGGACACAATCCTGTGAGTTACCATTTTGAAGCTGCTTTGCTTTTTTGAATAAAAGTAGGTAAGCTGCAACACCCGCTATAGCCATGACCAATAAAACTTCTATGCTCGACCCCCAGCCCTTATACACTGGCATTTCTCTGTTTTTTTGTTACCCCCAATGTTTTTAGACTGCTCTTAAATACCATTAAATTATTCAACATATTTCGATTCTGGTGGCATTGCCCAGGCTCCCTCTGTTTCTTCATTGGCTAAAACTTCCACGCTGGGGAAAAAGCTTATCTTTTTCTTTTCTTGACGAGAACCTCTGGAACCTCCAAAATCACCCGTAATGTCAAGAGTACGCTCATAAAGAGGTTGTTCATCCCGCCCCTGTCCACCAATTGATTTGGCCTTGGTTCCCAGTACTCCTAATGAGACACGCTCAACTTCTCGCGATTTCTCGCTTGTTTTTACATCTTGCGTCTGACGAGCTTGAAACTGCGAGAGAATATCAGTGCGCAAGGACTCTTCAGTGGTGTCCAAGTCATCATTTCTCAAGGACTCTATAAATCCTTCCACAAGCATGTCGGCCGTGAACTCTAAACTAATGTTATTCTGCAGTGCTTGTAGGTCAGACTGTATTGCCTCCATTCGAAAAAAATCATTTGCCCCGCGAATAGATGAGCGTTGCATGGTTTGCACGGTTTTTCTAGCAGAAGCACTCACAGGGAGCTGAGGTTGCTGTGCATCAAATACATCAGAGGACTCTGCGGCTGCACCTCCAGCAGTTCGCCCCCTGGCCACTGACTCGCCCGCCAAGGTCCCCTTGGACTTTATTGTGTCAAAACTATTTTGAGCTGAAGCTGATGTGCTCAGCAATTGCATGCTGAGTCTACCCAGGGCAAGTACAGCATCCTTTTTCATGCCTCTTAACAATTCCGCAGCAGGAGTGTCCATTCGCCCAGCAAGAACGTGAACAGCCCATGTCCCTAGCCTCAATTGTTCAGCTGGGTCCTCCTTTAGAGTCTGTGATGTTGCACGCTCCAGCGCTATAAAAACATCTGTGCTTAATCCCTTGGTTTTTAGGACTTGGGAGGCGTCATTTAATTCAGGAGCACTTCGCAAATCCTGCATACCCCGCTGAGATGCCTGAACTACACCAGAGGTTGTGGGAGCTTTCTTGGTTTGTAAAAAGGAAGTGTCATCGGGCATGTCATAGGCCTCAGCAATGGCCTGAGTCAGAAAATCAATAGACTGTTGAATTTTTGCGCTTGCAGGCACTGCTAATTTCGTAGCAATATCGTGCAATTCATTGGTTGCAAAGGTTTGTTGAGCTGGCTCAAACCCCTTCATCATTAAGATATCCAGGACAATGTCTCTGGACAGGGAATTCTCTCTCAAGTTTAACTTGGCCTCAAGCTCTATGGGAGTGTAATTAGGGACACTGCGCTTGGAAGTTTGATCATGGTACGTTTTTTCCCCCTGTTGTAATTCATACTTGGCGGGAATACTTGAAGTGACTTGGCGATGATCAATGTCCAAAGGTTTTGGCTGAGCGTCTCTGGTCTTTATCTTTGCACCAATGCCTGCGGACGCAGATTGCTTTAGCCCCTCCCCCGTGGAATGAATGGTACTTCCAGAATTAACAGACTCTTGCTGTTTTAAAGGAATATTACGCATGGGAGCTGCAGGAAGAGGCGTGTGCAATGCAGCTATCTTGCCCTCTGAAGCAACTTGGTTACCTCCAAAAAATTTAGAAGCTCCTCGCATAAAGGCATGGGAGTTGGGTTGAGGAGGCAAGACAATTTCAGCCAATTTCTCCTCTGGCTCTGGTCGTTTTATGCTTGGACGCTCTGTAAAACCTTCTAATTCTTGCACGCGACGATGGGAAGGAGCAGCTTGAAATTCCTTGCCCTGATGCTCTGCACTTTGACCTAGAGCAGCTTGGCGAACTTCCCCCGTATACGTGTCCACCCACTTCAACTCATACTCTGGTAGCGTAAAGAGCGCTTTCATCTTTGTTACACTATCTGAAAGCCTGTAAAAATTTTTATCCCTTGAACTCTAGTGGCAAAAGGTTCCCAAGTTGTAAGTAAGTCAGTCATGAGCGAGCAAAGGTATCGTCTTCGGAGTTCAATCCCTAAGGGGTATAACAGGGGAGATTTTTCCTTTGTTGTGGAAGACGAGTTTAGACTTAAATTAGAGCAAGCTTGGACATCCTTTCGCCGTCCTGTTATTAGTGCAATGATCGAGTCTTCCTACACGTGCGGACAAGTCCTTCATGAGTTTATGAATGGTCTAGACCATCCAGGATATCATAGTGGGGGTAGTGCTGTGACCTTTTTTCAAGTGTGCAAATTAGCCAATGACAAGTGGACAGAGTTCCTAGAGTGGTGTGTCTTGGATCACAGTCTCTATCTCACATTTGGTGAAGAAACTAGGGCAAATGCTAAATGTGCGTTATTCAACCTCACTGATCGATAGAGACCAAGTAAAAAAAATGCCTAGAAAAAAGGTGGTGGATACACGGGATGAACAATTGGCCAAATTAAAACCCGACATTGATCTCATTAAATCAAATTTCGCAGAGCACAGACTTAATATCTATGTGGAAGGATCCTCGGGAAACACACTGTTGGGAGCTGCCTTAAAATACATGCACTTGCAACAACGCACTTCTCAAAAACGCAAAAGTGCAGCCTTACAGAGCTTGGTAGAGGAGTCTTAATCATAAGGAGCTTGTCAGTGCACGTGCCAGTAAACCAAAGGGATAGGCAGAAGTGTAAGCTCCAACCAGGCCGAAACTAAAGTAGGATAAGAGCACAGTCTGAATCAAGTCTGTAATAATGAGTAACCATTGAGCTGTCCAAAAGATAAAGGCTAACTTTGTGGGGGAGACAACACCTTGATTTTTACTGCCAGGGTAACGCAGAGGTAATATTTGAAGAAGATCTTCAGGAGCGTAATACGTGATTGGTGGTGTGGGAGCAACGCCATTATCACTCTCCAAATTTGGGGAAGTATTTGCACACACCAGATTGCACAGATAGCTAATCACTAGAGACGCAATGTACACCATTAGTAAGACACTTAGTTCCCTGTACATTTCTTGAAAATCTGCAGCTCTAAAACCCAAGTTAGCACCCAATACAAACACGCCAATAGAAGCTCCTAAATATAAGAGCTTTTCAATGTTATTGACTCGAAGCTTGTTGATTTGAACCCTGTAATTATTTGCTTCTAGCTGTTCTACTACTGCTGTAGCAGGCGGGCCTATAACCCTGTACTCTATTCTTCCCGTACTTTCTATGGCAAAGCATAAAGCGTGCAAAAAGACCAAGATTGCCATAAAAGTCGCCAATTTGGTATCTCTAATGGTGAGCTGGGAATTCAGCAAACTAGACCACTTCCACAAGGAACTCATTTTTTATCTTACATGGAGCGCATTGCATCGTTGAACCTTACTCCTTTTAGTCAACCTCGCAAGAAAAAAATGCAGCAGCCTAATCAAAGTAAACTGCAAGTGCTGGTTGATACTTCGGTCATAGATCTACCTCAAGGCAGACTGTGCATGGGTTCCCTTATTTTCGCCATTTCTAAAACGCAAGGTATTTCGAGAGTAGTCTTTTCCTACTCTGGCGAAAAAATTTCTGCTCAAGTCCAAGACTTGCTGAATAAAATACCTAGGTCTATTACTGTTGAGACTGTAAAGAAGGAATTTATGGACTTTCTTACAGAGGAGACTCGTAAAATGTCGTCATCAGATTTTGTGTTTGTGTACTCATCCCCGCTGTTTTTATTGCCTGACAGTATTATGGCAGCAGTTGCAGGTATAGTACAGGGGGGATTGGCTTACACTCAACTGGAAGAAAACACTTCAGTGGAGCCTGGGATTATCAGTTTTGCTGCGAGATACTGGAAGGTTCCTTCTTACTCAAATACATCCAAGCAGCACACATTTATGACTAGAGCTTTGACCTTGCATCAGGATTTGGAAGTCTTTGTAAAGTACGACCAGCCCTTTGAGATTCTTGATGTTTTGAGGGGGCGTAAAATTGCTACACCCATGCCTAGCTTGGCAACCTCACTTCCAATGCCAAGTCCCAATTACCCAATGATTAATTGGCAAGCAACAATCTCTATGATTGAACAAGCAATGTTTTAGAAAATTCAAAAAAAATTAGGATAATTTCAAATTTAAATTGCGGCGGGTGCGCTCATTCAAGGCAGCTTTTAGCCATGGACGCGCTCAAGTCTTTGCTGGCTTCTCTGCAGCCACCCGAGCCTAAGGTGGAGGAGGGCAAGCTCAAGCTTTGGCTGCTCAGCGTGCAAGTCCTTCAGAAGCTTCAGACTTCTGAGGAGGCTGTAGAACAAGGGCCCTTTGTGCTCCTTACGTGCAAGACTTTGGAGGGGGCCACTGTCACTCTCATCATCAAGGACTGGATGCCCTGGTTTCGAGTCCTGGGTGCTTCTGTCAAGATATTAGAGCCTGTGCTCAAGTTCAGGCACAGATCCATCAAGGCCATTACACCAGAGCCACCACGTGCCAAGGCATGTGGATGGGAGTCAGCAAGCTCTGGAGATTTATCTACGCGTCTCTTTCCTTCAGTTCGCATTACTGTCACGCACCTCTATGCTGCTCAGTACGTGCAACAGAATTTGCGGGAGCAAGTCTCTGGATTTGGGGATGCCATGGCAGCAGCAGCAGACCTGGAATTCACAGACACGGTGCAAAGACCAGCAAACCGTTTTTTGAATGACATGAACCTCAGGACATCTTCGTGGTTCAGGGTCAAGCTCCCCAAAGGGTTAGAGCGTGCTCAGCTTACCATTGGGTGGGAAGCCAGGTGTAGAAGCGCAGACATTAGTCAACCGCCAGAGTATGCTCAAGACCTGGCTGCACCTCCGCTTCGCATGGCATCCTTTGATGGAGAAATGTCCTCTTCTTCACGCAGATTCCCTTCTCCTCACGTGGGTGACAGGATTTTCTGCATGAGTACCACGCTCAACATTTACCAGCCTCCCAAGCCTTCTCAGTTTTTTACTGTCACTCTTTATCTTCACCCTCTTCGAGACAATACTTTTTTGCAGCGTGACAATGAAAGCGCTCATCATCTCCTTGTCTTTTTCAAACAGTACCGGGACTTGCTTGAGGCCTGGACCTTTTTGTTGAGAGAGTTTGATTGTGACATTGGACCAACTGGATGGAATATTGAGGCCTTTGACTGGCCATTTTTCGCTCAGTCTTACACGCAGCTCTTTGACAAGCCAGCTCAGCGTGGAGCAGAGGGTCTTCACCTGGAGATTTGGAGACTTTTGAAGCATCCTCAGCCTTCAGTGCGGGAATTGCTTACTCGCCTAAGCAATTCACAGCTCAAGGATTTGCGCTCTAGAGCTTCCAGGGAATTGCCTAATCATCAAGCTCTTTTAGATAAATTGACTGGAGAACGCAAGGACTCTAGCATGGTGCTTGAAGAGGAAGACGAGGAAGAAGAGGACTCTCAAGAAGAATCTTATTTGCCAGCCATTGTGCACTTGACTCTGCGGTCACACTTGAATTCCATGCTGGGGGTACCGCCACCTCCTGCATGGGAACCATCGCGTGAACTGTTTCAAGGACTTTATGCTAAATTTGGAGGAGATGCTGCTCGTCTAATGATGAATCCTCCAGAGCAAGGTCTCAAGCATGGCATGTTCCTAAGTCGTCTCAAGTTCAAGGAGTGCAAGATTGAGACGCGACAAATGTCAACTGCTGCCAAGGGGGACAATGTCCGTGAAATTGTATCAAGAGATGGACCAGTGGGATTTGATGCAATGACCAAGTACAAGGACTCTGAGCACCCTCAGTCCATTAGTTTAAAGGCAGCAGCAGAGGCTAACTTGCAAGGAATTTCCAAGCTGGACATGCCAATAGAAGAGCTCTTTCAAGTGTATGATGACACAAGAGCCTTAAGGGAAGGAGATGATGATGCCTTAAATTTGGAGCAAGTGCTGAGAGTAGCAGACTATTGTGCCAGAGATGCAGAGGTTCCACTGAGGTTAATCGAACATTTCAAGTACCTGGAAGGATGGATTGGTTTGAGCAGAGTGTGCAATTTGCCCTTGGATGGTGTTGTCAATGGTGGGCAGCAGGCCCGTGTGTTTGCAGAACTCAGTTGGGGCACTCGCCATTCCCATTTGCTCAATGCTCCTGAAACTGGGTGGCCTCAAGACTTGACCAAGTACCAAGGAGCTACCGTCATGGATCCAATTCCTGGCTTTTATGTGGACTCTCCGCTATCCACACTAGACTTTGCCTCTCTTTATCCTTCCATCATGAGTGCCTACAACCTATGCCCGTCTACACTAGTCCGCAATCCCAAGATTGCCTCTGAGCTACGAGCAAAGGGAATGTGCATGGACTTTCCTATTGATCATGTGGATTCCAAGGGCCAAGCCTTTACGCGCACGTACACGTTTGCTAGTCATGTGCCTTCCATCTTGTCACAATTGCTTCAAGGCCTGCTGAGTCAGCGCAAGGCAACCAAGAAGCTCATGGAAACAGAGGAAGATCCTGTGCGCAAGGAAATCCTGAACAAGATGCAGCTTGCCTACAAGGTAGTGTGCAATTCAGCCTATGGGTACTGTGGATCAACAGCTGGAAGCATCTGGGGGCCATTTTTTCCTGTGGCAGCAGTCACAACGTTTGGTGGTAGATCCTTGATTGCATCCACCAAACAGTTCATTGAACAGACCTTTGAGCATCCTCTTCAACAAGGCAAGCGTCCCCGTGTAGTGTATGGAGACACGGATTCAGTCATGATTGAATGGCCTTCTGGCACCACGCTGGAACAAGCTTTTTGGCTAGGAGAGCAAGCATCAAAGGATGTCACTTCCTTTTTACGCTCCAAGCTTCTGGACATTCAACAAGCTGCAAAGGGATTTGGGCGAGATCCCTCTGAAATGGTCAAGGTCTTGAAGCTGGAACATGAAAAGGAAATGTGGCCCGCTCTCATGTGCCTCCAAAAGAAGAATTACGCTTATCGGTGCTGGACACCCAAGGCTGTGGATGTTGCCTCACAAAGCGTGACCTTTAAGGTAGTGACAAACATCAAGGGCTTGCAGTGCGTGCGCAGAGATGCTGTACCTTACTATGCTAAGCTCATGCTTCGCGTCCTTGACTTTTTGCTGCTAGAACGCAATCCTGCCAAGGCTCTGGAAGATGTGCACAAGACTCTGAGTGACTTGATTGACAATCGTCTTCCTCTTGAAGACTTGGTGGTCAGCAAGTCAGTGGCTGCACACTACAAGGTTTCTCAAGTGCACATTGAAGCAAGAAAACGCATGGAAGCCAGGGGAGAAGAGTGTCCTCCCATTGGTGGGAGAATGCCCTTTATCATCACTGCTCCCAAGCGTGGTCTAGTATCAAGTGTGACTGAGCGATCCGAGCACCCTGATTGGGTGTCCAAACAAGCCCTGAGGCCAGACATTGCCTACTACCTCAAGTCTAGCTTTAGTGCTCTGCGAAAACTGTATCAGAGTTTTGATACAGACAAGCTGGAGGCTATTCTGGCATCCTGCATGGCCCGTGCAAGTAACCAGAATTCCAAGAGGCTTTTAGAACAAGGTGAGCAGGATTTGCAGCAGGTTTTGGATTCTTCTGGCACAGCACCCAAAAAACCAAAGAATGAGAAAAAAACAAGGGCATTGTTTTGAGTTGAATTTTTGATTTGCACAGCAGTTACGATACAAACAAAAATACCTACTTCATTAAGATTTAATACAAATCGTCATAAGGCAGACAAGGCCACCTCTTCATCAATTTGGATTGGTGTTGGTATTGGGGGAGGAATTGGATTGATTTTACTTATTGTCATTGTAATTCTTTGGCGTAGCAAGGCAGCCAAGATGGAAACGCTGCCTATGAAATGAGGGCATTTTTTTCATGTTCAGGAGGGCGGGGGGTAGATTTTGAAAGTTGAAAAGTACATCTAATTTTTCCCTGGGTATACCCAATAAAACAAGACATGTCTCGAGTACTAGGTCAAGGTGAAGTTAATAGTTTATTGAGACAGGTGGACAAGCTGACCAAAACTGCTGTCAAGTTGAGGGATGATGCCCTCCCCGAGCAACCATTCATTCGCAATTTGCAGTCTGACATGGTGGTAGAAAAGTGCTCTGATGCACGCTCTGATTTAGTTGGTTGCAATCCCAAGGAGCTGTTTGAGGCCACTGCTGGACAGCTGTCTTGCCCTCCCAAGGAAAAGGCTTCCGACCCAATGATTTGGGATGAGAGTGGTAGGCTGTGCTATGCCCGCAAGGCATTGATTGATTCTTGGAAGCAGGTAAAGCTGGACAAGAAGGGAAAGGTAATTTACGACGAGTATGTCAATGAGAGTGGTGAGACTTACCGTGTACCTCAAAAGGAGGCCAAGACCTTGGATATTGACGAGTTAACAAACAAGTATGCTTCTTATTTAATGAATCTGATTTCAAAGAATGACAAGCTGCAGCTGGCATTAACCTCTGTGATGGACACTTCAGGGTCAACTCCTCCCATTATCTTAAACTATTACAGGAACAACCCCTACATTATTGGATTCTGTGAGAATGGAAGTAAGCAAGAGCGCAGATTTGCAAATGCTATTAATGGAGCTGGAGTAAACATTCCTGGTGGTGGTCCTCCTGTTTATGACTTAAAGAGATTTAGGGGCTTGAGGCAGTTTTCTGTGGACAATAACTTTTCTGATGTGCGTACCCGCCACGAGTTTGCTGCACTTCTTACTTCTTTTAATAGTTCCTTAGAGGTAGACAGTGGAGCAAAGTTCATGTCTATCTTTATGAACCCCCTTGCACCTGGAAATGCAAACATTAGAGGACAATTCGATATTCACCACCCTATTAATAATGGAGCTGGAAATCTAGGCAATGGACAACACAAGTTAGACTTTCTTGACATTGCCCCTTTTGACAGACATGACACTACCAAGGGTGAAGTTATTCATGCTGTTCACTGCAATGTAATGGAGCTGATTTTCACTGCCATTATTGCCCTGCACAGAGACTCTGTACGTTACCCCAAGCTGAAGAAGTTTGTGAATTCCTTAGGTGATTTGCTTCAGTTTGGTGAATTAGCACCCGAGTTAGAGAGTCCTGAAAATAAGTGTAGACAGGCTGGTGTAGCTGCTGCTAATGCAGTTGCTTTCTTACCTCAAGCACTTAAGGCATGGCTTGCAAATTTACCCTCTACTTGGCGTGCACCTGGCCCTCAATTACCTGGAAATGAGTACATGGTACAGCGCACTGGTGGTCAAATTTATAGCAACAGTGCTGCAGCCCCCGAAAGAGCTCAAAATGTAGCTTCCCCTAATGCTAGAGTAAATAGATTTCTACTTAATACTAATGCTCCAGTAGTGGTACTTAATGAAGGCGATGCTCGTGGTTTAATTAATTCTGCCCAAGCAGCAATTCAACCTCCTGGTGCAGCTGCTCCCAATGGAAGAAACGCTCAGGTTGATTATTTTGCTGCATTAGCAGGTATCAGACCCTTGGCTGGTGGTGAAGAGGCTACTTCAAAGGATACCACTGAGGACCTTGCCTTGGCTGGTGGTCAAGGTATTGCAGGGTTATATGGACCTGATCAGATTTATGGTATTACTCACCCTGTGGCTGGAGCAGCCACTTATCGTGCAAATCCTGCTACTGTAGTCATTCAGGGACAGAAAGTAGAGGATCCCCGTATTGTCATGCAGAACTTTATTTCCTTGTGCTTTTACCTCAATTGGGTGGAAATGTATGGAAGACCTGGCTCTGACACTTCAGTGTTAGGATTATTCAAGTCTCTCAGAGTGTCTTATGATAACATGATGATGGCCCGCACGAATCTTGAGGCTTTATTAAAGACCAAGGCTGATGAAAATATTCAGAGTTCACCTGACACGATTTCTAGAGTAACTGAGAAGATGGTGGATGATGCTATCAACAACAAGAGAGGTGCGGATGCTTCGTATGTGGGTGTAAATGTTCGCATTGCTAAGAAGATTGCAGAGTTGTTAGATATTGGATGGCACAAGTGCGAGAGTTCTTCATCATTAACAAGCGAGGGTAAGGATCCTGCACAGAATGGATGGGCTGACAAGATGTTGCCTCACCAAAAGTTGTTTAAGACTGCTGGTGATGAGTTTCCCAAGTTTACTGTAAATCAGCTCCCTGGTATTGCAGATAACCGTGTAAGTTTCCCAGCTGCAGGAGGCAATGTTCCTGACTTTCAGCTCAATGGAATTGACGGGTACCCTGATTTCGCTGGTCCCCGCCCAGCTCCTGAAATAAGAACTGGCTCTTGGCAAATTCGTGATTATGACTTTGTGTCCACTACCCTAGATGTTCCTTTCTGGGTAACCAAGCCCCCCCACAATGGAGATGCTTTGGGAGCAAGATCAGCTGCAGTTGCAGTGGGTAACCCTGTAAGGTACACTTACCAGTTCGATGAGTCTCGCTCTTCAGTTACTGGCTTTGGTATTAATACTGCGGAATTCAGAAAGGCTTGGGTTGCTTCCTATTCTACCTATGAGGGTATTAAGACTCGTAAGAATTACATGAACAAGGTAGGCTATGAGCAGATGCAGAGCAGAATTATGGATTTGCATTTAACCTTTGCTCAGAGCTGCGAAAAGGGTCGTGAGTACTTTCTGAAAATGTACAAGTATTCCAAGCAAACCAATTTCAGAAAGGATGGAGGTATTCCTGAGGATCCTAGAACTATTACCAAGGACATGTTTGATGACACTAATGCAAATGCTCTTGCTGATTACAAGGCTTCTGTAGCCAAGACAAGTGAATTAATGAAGCCCTTAAAGGACTCTGACATTTGCAAGGTAGTGTTAGGTGATTCTCAATATTTCGTGTTCAAAAATACCACTTATTTCCCCGATGCAAATGCATTAACAGCGGCAGCAGCTGGGGCCCAAATAGTGTATAGTTCAGTCACTGGTGGGGAACCTGGCTGGGACGCCAAGCTGGTGACACTGGGTGATTTCGTAGGAAGACCTGCCAATGCTGGTGCCTTTGCATTGGCAACATCTCAAGTGTACCAAAGAGCAATTACTATTATCGAAAAGGATCTTACTATTCAAGTACCTATTAGACCTGGTATTGCTCTTCCTGGAATAGCACCTGCAAATTTAGTACCAAAGTATTTTGGTTCATGCGAGCCTATGGATGCTAATGACTTTAACATGTATGGTAGACGCAGAAAGAGTTTAGACTTTGATCGCCCCGAAGATGAATTATTCTTTATTGGTGCAGAAGCTTGGGCAAAATTATATACTAGATCAAGGTATGGAGGCCAATCAAACAGAATTAGAGAGTTTCTCATTGACCTGAGAATTGGTACAGGCGGAGGTGCAGGCGGTGGTGTACCTACACGCAGAGCCCTTACAGATGTAGAAAGAACTGCTGTATTAAATTCAATGGGGTTCAGTGACGCTAACGCAGGTGCGAGAGACCAATTAATTGCCCTAGTTTCTCCTTATTACGCCAATAGAGATACCTCTGTCCCTTCACGTGTAAGTGATGAGAATTTACCCGAAGGTCAGCGTGAATTATTATTGAGAGATACCAGAGAAGGAGCTGATGGTATTATATTGGGAACCGAGAATATTCCCTTCATGTATTCAAAGAGTGACACTGATCGTAGAGAAGGCACTGGTGGAAGTAGAACTCTGACTGCATCAGAGCGTGATGCCCATGCCAGATACAATATTTTACTGTACAAGATTTCTGGTGGTGCTCCTTCTAAGATGGCAACCAGAATTCTTAACATGCAGAATGGCGATGATGATGTAGCTGTGCGTGCAACTGGAAAATTAAGAGGAATTTATGGCGGTGCCCTTGTGGGTGCTGCTGGAGATCCTAACCCTGCTGCAGGTGTAGAAACAGACCGTTCAAATAACTTTTCCTTCTCACCTGTGGCTAGAGCATGGAACAATCTTCTTCCTAGAATCCCCGCGGGGACTGGCGTGAACTCTGACTTCAAGGGTATAACTGAGGAGGACAGTAGAAACTCAATGAATCTGAGAACCTTTTTGGCAATGAATTTAATTGCTTTGAGTATGTACCCTACTCCTCTGTTTGCAACAGTGGGTCCCTTGGCTGGTGGTGAAGGTGAGTCCAGTGAGGTGTCTGGAGAGGTGTCTGGCGAGGGATCCAGCGAGGCTGTCTCTGAGGGTGCTGCCTCATCTGAGCTGGAAGGAGGTGGTGCAGTTCAAGAGGTTGATGCAATTTCTCCCTTCGAAGAGTTTGACAATATGATGAGTGAAATCCTTACGGGTGGAATTAATGAATCCAAGAGAAAGAAGATTCTTCCCCCTCAACGCCAGAGTCCCAAGTCCAAGAGAAACAATGATGATCGTACGCCTGAGGAAATTGATTTGGATGAAAAGTTTGAGAGCCTCGGGTACAAGCCTGTGAATCGTATCAAGGTTGGTCCTAATGGTCCCAAGCTTCTGAACAAGTACGGAACTGAAAATGTAGGTACCTGGATTGCAAGTAGTTCCCCATGGCTGGATTGCCAGCAGAAAATGGGCGTGCAGTTTTACACCAAGACTGCTAGAGGCATCAAGTACTGGTACAATGACAAGGCCAAGTGCTTTAGACCTGCAGATGCCTCAAGCCAAGCCAGAGAGACCTTTTCCAAGCTGGAAGCCTTCCAGAACCTGGCAAGATTGATTAACACTGCTACTCAAGCAGAGCGCGTGGAGGAGCTGAAGAAGGCTAGGGCTGTGATTAATGCAGACTCTGCAAATGACAAGTTAACTGTGGCAGAAATTGAGGCAATGGCCCAGGACATGCTTCCAGGCCATTTGCAAGAGCTTCCTACCACTGCTGCACTAAAGACTGCAAGCTTTATTGGAGAGGATGTGGCTTCCCAATTAACTGAGGTTTATGACAATTCCGAGGCTGAGGAGCGTTCCAGGCTCATGTCTCTGATTCGTACCAACAACCTCATGTCAGAGGAGTGGAAGGATGATGATGCTCTGGTTGAGCTTGAGCGCTTAAAGGAGCTGGTAGAAGATATGGTAAAGTCCGCCAAAACGTGCACCTTGATCAGTGAGGCTGTAAGAGACAATTCTTCCAAGGCTGAGCTGCGCAAGAACATGCGCATGATTCAGGCTCAAGACTTTCAGAATGGAGGACCAAATCAGCAGTTCAAGGATTCCTTGAGTCCCAAGGCAAAGCTGCTTCTGGAGTCAGAGACTAACTTTGCATCCAAGTGCGTGGTTCAGGAACTGGGTGTCAATGATGCTGTGCTTCTTCCCCCAGGAATTGCAAACAGGATTGACACTGTGGAGCTGGCAAAGGGTGGCGAGGCTGCTAATAAGGCACTCAACCCTGTGGTGCAATGGTGGAGACAGGCTTACAACCGCACTCTCAAGAAGGAGAAGGAGGAGGCAATGCGTATCGCTGAAAAGATTGACCCCACCCGTATCGGAAACGTGGAGGAGCTCACTGAGCTTTCCTTGGAAAAGACTACTCTGGAGTCCAAGATTGAGAATGCAGTGGATGAGAATGCCAGAAGGTTATTGCCTAGCTTAAACTCGTACATCAAGAGTGAGAAGGACTTTTAAAACTATCGAGATAGAAAATACAGTCCGAACGAGAGACGAGTTCCCCGCGTGAAAAACTTAATCGTCGTTGAAATAAAACTACTTGTTAAAATGCATGAAACTGCGACAACCTTACTCTGTATCCTGTGGTTTATACTTTTTGCCTTGAGTTCTTTACTGTTTGGATTCAATGTCATTAATTGGAACAATAACGGCCCTCTAAATACCCCAAATCAAAAACTCAGTCAGAACAGGGCAATTTTAGGGCTCTTAGGCATCATAGCCTTTTCCACACTCTTTCTATTGACTTTGAGCGCAGGAAATTCCCCAGGGCATATTGTCCCTTCTGATGAGGCTGTACTAGCAGGCATGCAGTCCGTAGCTAAAAAGACTGTTCAATTGCCAAGGGCTCCTCCCCTAGTGATTAAGAAATTCCCAAATATAACTTCACCGGTATTAGTTTAATAAAAAATTCAATTGAAATGAAATTTCGATTTTCCACTTTTTCTTCCTCGCTGCCATGGAGGCTGTTGCCAATGTCTTTCTTGCTGCCGCAGGTGAGTCCTCTGCTTGATTCATGCTGCATCCTCTTATCGTATTGGGGGCCCCGCCCTCCCTCACAGTATTACTCTTTCTCTTCCTATTCATTCAATTACAGAGGCCAAGGCCAAGGTCAAGCCCGCCGCTCAGGAGGCCAAGCCCGTTAAGGAGGCCAAGCCCGTTAAGGAGGCCAAGCCCCAGGCCGAGGACAGCAGTGACATGGAGGAGAGTGACACTGCGTCAGAGTCTGGCAAGAAGGAGGACGAGAGCGAGGGCGAGGCCGAGCCCGCTGAGGCCGCTGAGCCCGCTGAGCCTGAGGCTGCCGCAGAGGCCGCAGAGGCCGCAGCCCCCGCCTCGCCGCTGTGGGCCCTCAATGCCTCCTCCAAGGTCTCAATCTTTTCAGAGCTCTACGCCAAGATCATTGAGATGTCTGAGCTGCCCGAGCACAACTCTGCAGAGTTTATGCACGCCCTGGGGACTGTGGCCAAGGGCAAGGGCGTGAACATTTGGACCAAGGACTCCAAGCGCGGCAAGACGCCCGACTTTGGTGATGAGAACTGCAAGTGGAGGGCCTGGAAGGACTTTCTAGCTGCTGGTGGCAATGCGAGCGGCGTCCCCGCCAAGTCCCCCAAAAAGAGCTCCAAGCCCAAGAAGGTCAAGGCCTCCAAGAGTGGCAGCTCTCCCAAGCCCAAGATCCCCGCCTACCTAGAGGCAGCCTTTGAGGCCTACAAGGCAGAGAATGGAAAGGACATGCCCAAAAAGCTCAGATCCATTGCAGTGTTCCTGTTCAAGGACTAAAAAATTGATCTCAATTTGCAAAATTGCAATTTTTTTAAAATTAAATCTCGCATTCATTTGCAATGCAGCAGCTGGAGCTTCGCACTGACCATGCAGGTCGCAAGGACTACCTGCTGCAGCTCCTTGAGCAGTGTGAGGACAATATTCGCAAGTGCTGCGAGACTACCCGCCTGTGCAGAGCCGAGCTCACGGCCATGGCGGAGAAGGAGAGGTACTTGAGCCATTTGCTACTGCCTCCACCCTCTTTGCCTCCTTCCACTGAGCCCTTCCAGCCTGCAGGCATTCGGCCAGACTTTGAGGTGTACCCTGGCAAACCCCTGGGGGAAATTGAGCCTCTGCAGAGCTATTTGCAGGCGAGGACTGAAAAGCTGCCAGAGCAGAAAGCTGAACAGGCTTTTACGCCTCTTTTCCCAAGCCGCCCCAAGCCTAGCCCGCAGAAGGAATTTGAGGGCATTGTGCTAGACATACTGCGGGAGTCTAAGCGGGGAAACCCTAAGGACCATCCTGTTATTCTGTCCACAATTCGTGAGCGGTTTCCTGCAGACAAGAGACACTTACTGCCTCCAGCTGGCAGCAGAGGTGTGCTCAAGACCATGGTGGAGCAAGTACCTGGCCTTCGCAGAGTCTTGATCAAGAACAATAATGACGGGTATTTCTTAGCTTCAATGTAAAACAAGAACTCCGCCATCCACACTAAAAAAGCTTTGAGCACCAGCTTGAATGGTTGTTTCTACTGTAGTTTGAGGCTCTTCTTCGGTAGGTAATTTGATTCCAAAGATGCACAAGCCATCATTTAATCGCATTAATCTAAGCGTGCTAGGGCCATACGCATTGTCCAGCAAGTCTCTCTCTCTGTCGCTTTCTATAGTAATCAAATCTGTCCACTGGTCCCCTACAGTGCATAAAAGTTTTCGTTTTGTGTTTGTCTTTAAAAAGTAACGAGCGCTTTGCTTCCATTTAGAGATGGAAGTAAAGCTAGTTCGATACTGCTGCGGGCAGAACATGAGATTTTCGCCCTTGAAAATAGAGTAAGTAATTCCAACAGTGGCTAATTCCTTTAGTGTAAACTCACGCATGCTTTCGTGCCTGGCAGTGACCAGACCTATAACATAGTTTGAAGCAGCAAATTGTTTTAGTAAGGAGATTACTTCAGGTAGCGGGGCACTGTCTTCCCTGACCAGAGTATCATCAATGTCAAAAACTACTGCATATTGATCTCCCTTTGGAAAGTCTCTCATTAGAATTTCTAATGTAGCTATTATTTTGGGCATTTCACCAAGCCTAGGTTCCACAAGCACAGTTTCCATAAGAGTTTTTTCTATGTGTCTCGAAAAACAAAAAGGTGACTACACTAAGCAATCCAAACTTTAGTGACCATGTGAGCAGTTGCGCTCAAGGATATGGTGGAATTAGTGGGATGGTAGGATTTCAATTTTATCAACAGTGTATTAGTGACATGTCCAGGCAGTGCAGCCTTAGAATTATTGAGGGCACTAATCCCTTGATAGACCCCACAAGTAACTGCTACTATTTTAAACAGACCTTGGAAAACTCTGCACTACAAACTGCTATAAATGCTAGGGCAATGAATCAAATGTATTTAGATCCCCTGAAATTTCAGTGGTGCAATGAGCCTCTGAATGTAAACCTGACAGAGTGCAGTTGTTTAAATGCAACCAAGCAGGTGGACTTGGCCACTCAGTGCAATTTAAATCAAACTTCATGCGGTGACACTAATCCCCCTCTTGTGAACTGCAAGGGACAGAGGTTTGCTAGAAAATTACAGGGGGATGTCTTTCAAGGGAAAACTCTGTCGGGAGAGTTTGTAAATATAAGTTTTGATCAGTGTTTGCCTTATTATTGTTGGGTAGATGCTTGCTGGAATACTGACCCAGATGTGTTTAAGACGTTTGATGCACGATCCTCACAGACTTTGGGGTGTGGAAATGCTTGTATTTCAGTGGTGGGAGAGAACACTATAAGTTTTGGAAGGGGTTCCTTTGATCATGTGGCCCCCGTGAAAACAATATTTCCCGTGTGCAATAGTTCGAATAATGTGCCCACTATCAATTACATTCCTATTACCTTCAAGAGCTCTGTGGATAGACTGCTTACTATTCAAGCCAATTTAAACAGCGTTAATAATATTAGTGGCCAAACAGCCTTTTTAAATTTAACAGGATCGACCAGTGACGATTCGGGGAATTATTGGTTAGAGTACCCGTCAACAGTCTCAAGTCCATTCAGTGTGCCAAATGCAGGAGTGAGAGCGCTTACATTTACAGTTAACAATACCTTGCTCCAAAATTCGTTTTTAAAGAAAGCTACCTTTCTCCTAGATTCATTCCCGTCTGTACTTGTCTGTGATCCTGATCCCTATAGCTCTTGCAGGCAAGGCAGACTACCCCAAAATGTAATAACAAGCCCCACCTTTACCTTTACGTATCAGCAGTTCCCTGGGGGAGGGCAAATTATCAATCAAGAGGTTGTAGTGTCCGCGCACGCTATCTTATGGCCAGCCTCAACGATAATCCCTAATTTGGTACCAAAGAGATCATTTAATCGCAGGAATTCACCCGCTTGGTCACGCATAACTCTCTATGTCTGCATTGGCATCTTTCTAGTCTGCCTTGGTCTAAAAACCTTTTTCAATTCCATGACACTTCGTACGCTCAAGTATTACCCTCAAATAATTTTGACCTAACCAAAAAATGGAAATCACTGAAGAAATGGAGTGTGCCATCTGCAAAGACCCGATGGGCATCAAGAGTTTTTCCAAGGGAGAGGAGGAGGAAGTGGAAAATGTCCACAGATTAAGCTGCCACCATGCCTTCCATAGCTCGTGTTTATTGACCAGCTTTAGAATCAATCAAACCCTTGCATGCCCCCTATGCAGAAACACGGGAGCAACTCAAGGTCGCTCTGAGCGCACTCACACGCTTCAGCATGGAAACATGGCTATTACGATAACTGAAAATGAAGACGAGGAGGAAATTGACGATTATCTGGACATGAACAAGTTCTTACGACGAATTCAAAAGAGTCCCGTACGAAACGCTAGAAAAGAATCCAAGGTAGCTTTAAAGCAATACAATACCCTGAGAGACAAACTAAGGCACGAAAAGAAAAAGTGTATTAAAAAGGCATTAGTGGAATTCAGAGAGAAATTCAGAAAGGAGTTTAGAGACACTCAAGCAGAGCTCCGCAGAAAAATAAAATCAGAATGGGAAGAAGAGAAAAAGGCTTGTATCAATATTCTGGGGGAGTCAATATATTTACACAAACCATGGAGCGAACTTCATAGGCTATTGAGTACAGGCATTCAATTCAAGGATGAAATGTCTGGGCGTAAAAATGATCCTTGGAATTCATCCTTTTGGTATGCCTGAACGGCGTTCAGGATTTATAAGGGTAACCTTATTCACTTGAAAAAAAACACGGACGGACATTGTTTCTTTACGAGGAACTGTGCTAAATAGACTTAAGGAACCCCCTAAACTATGCCAAGACTTTTACTTAAGTTTATTGCCCTACTTTAATCGCTTACAGCCCCCCATTCTCTTTCTTCATTTTCCATGTTCTTATGAGAGGTCTCTAGTAGTGAAGCGCACGCGCAGCTCAACAGAAGCACACAATCTTTATCAGCTATGGAAGCACTGCCCCCGCAATCATTGCGTAAAACCATTGTTTTCATCCGATTCTTTGCTGGTAATGACTGCATCTCATCCCTTTACCTCAACCATTAAAACATTTCGCCAATTTCTTTGCCATGCAAAAACCTGCCCCTGGCCTCTGAATACTCTCAAAAGTATAATAATTCAATGCATTTTGTTGCTCAGTCATCTTCAGCACTGGAATACTGAATTTTCTCACAATGACTTTAAGGCTGACAATGTAATGCTGGAACGATGTGAAGCTACATTTTTGTACATTGGAGACTATATTGTTGAGGCTTGGAATGTAAAGGTAGTGTTGATTGATGCAGAGACGGCCTCGGGGTGTTTCTACAAGCAGAGTCCTCTCCTAAGTAAACTATCAAAGTCTTCAAAGTCATCCTTTGGCCTTGATTTTCCGTATAGTCCCTTCACAGACATTCATCTGCTGTTTATGGAGATTATATTTGCCATGAAGGAAGGGTTTCAAGCAGATGGATTTCTAGAGTTTTTAGACTCTGATGGTATTCCTACTGATTATTTTCTAGAACCCTACATTACTAAGGAAAATAGGCTTAATGGCGTAGGAAGAATAGCTCTAAAACAATCAAGTCTGACTCTTACCTCAATGCTAAACAGCTCTTATTTGACTAGTTTAATTCGAACTCTGTAGGGGTACCTTGGTAGTGTGAATTAAGAGAGCACGATTTAAGTCAATCAATTCCATTCTTAATATAGCTTCTTCTTCCCACCCGCTTTTGATTAACAGTCGTGCACGGATCCATTTTATTCTTTGAAGAATGCGATTAACTACTGGATGCTGAGAAACAGAACCCATTTTTTACCTAGTCAGAGCAAGAAAAGCCTCTGCTCTTGTAAAACGCGCGACGCTTTTTCCACATGCCTTGAAGCATGCTATTTGTGTCCACCAGGTCAAAGACAATGGGTATAGCCTTTCCCGGAGCTTCACGCTCTACCCTTCCCACAGTTTGCTGAATAGAACTTTTCGGAGTGCACAAGATCAGAGTATCCAAGGTCTTGTCATCATAGCCAAGCTCGAGTAAATTATAAGTGGCTACAGCGCACTTGTAATCTTCTGTAGAATCTTTTTTGGTCTTTTTACCTCCCAGAAGCAAAACAGTAGACACTCCAGCCTTTTCCATTTGATCCGCCAAGTATTGGGCATGCTCTCGAAATGCTGTGAGCAATAAAACTCTGTGTCTAACCCCGCACTGCTCTACAGCCAAGTGTATAATCTGGGCATTGCGTTCTGTATGATTAGCAACCAACCCTAAAAGTTGCCCAAAAATTCCAGCCTTTTGAAAGGTAAAAGGTGTTATGATGGTAGGACCCTTTACTTTCTTCACTATTACAGTTCCACTTTTGCCTGTTATTGAGGGTATTCGCTGATACACAAATGCAGTTGGTCCCATTAACCAATACAGCACATACTCTAAATTATCTCGTCGTGACGGGGTTGCACTGAATCCCCCCAAGTACCGTGCAGGAATGTGAGGAAGAATAGCGCTCAGGGTGCGTGCACACATTAAGTGAGCTTCATCAAATAGGACAGTGCCAACTGTCGCCCAGAAAGAAGGAGGATACACACATTGAGCTAGGGTGCAAAGGCTTGCCACTATTAATGTAGCCTTGTCTAATTTTTCTAATTTCTTGGGAGTTGATGCTCCTTGTAGAATTTCGATTTGAGAGCCAGGAAGAAATCTCTCTAATTCGCTACGAATCTGT
>Ga0114967_10000260_pt1 | contig 43992 bp, 37 predicted proteins | sample M_130628_MF_Meta_FD_92639 | JGI IMG/M metagenome (GOLD analysis project Ga0114967, IMG submission 92639) | Freshwater microbial communities from Lake Montjoie, Canada to study carbon cycling - M_130628_MF_MetaG | ecosystem: Environmental > Aquatic > Freshwater > Lake | place: Lake Montjoie... | reverse complement strand
TAGAAGGTCACGTCGCGGCTGTAGTTGTCTGGCTGCACCGAACCACGGTCGAGGGCAAAGATCATGCCCGAAAACATTCCGACAACACCGCCAATAATGAGCGATTGCATTTTGTAGCTGTACACGTTTTTGCCCAGGCTGCGAACCGCGTCTTCATCTTCGCGAATCGCCTTGACAACCCTTCCCCACGGGCTCTTCATCAACATATATACGAGGAACGAGAAGATAACCACAAGTGACCAACCGATGATCATCGTCCACAGCGAATATCCGCTGTATTGAAATGGACGTATTCCATATTGTGCGCCCGGATCGAATGGGCTCAGACTACGGAAAGATGTACTGAAGCTATTGATGCCGTCACTACCACCGAAGTATTGCTTGAAGCGAACAGAGCGAACGACGAGTCGAACGATTTCTGCTGTTGCAATAGTCACGATGGCCAAATAGTCGGCGCGTAAACGAAGGGTTGGTATACCAACAAGAAGTCCGAGGATGACAACGAGTGCAAGCCCGATGAGAATTCCCCACCACATGCCAACACCGAAATATTGCGACGTCATTCCAAGTCCATATGCGCCGCACGCCATAAATGCTGACTGACCGAAGTTCAACAGTCCCGTATAGCCAAATTGAATGTTGAGACCAATAGCAGCCAACGCGAAGTAAGCAGCGTCAATACCGAAAAAGGCGGCAATGGTGTTTTCAATAATCTTGATGATGTCCATATCAGCCAACCCTCTGCTTGCGTCCGAGAATTCCCTGAGGGCGAACCACAAGCACGATGATCAAGATCAATAGTGCCGGTGCATTTTTTAGTTCTGCTGGAACCACTAGTGAAGCGAGTTCAACAAGCAAACCAACAAGGAAGCCGCCGACAAGCGCACCATAAGCAGAGCCAAGCCCACCCAATGTAATTCCAGCAAACATGAGGAAGATCAGTCCTGAACCCATTTCAAAGCCAACCTGCTCATCCAATCCGCGGAACACACCACCCATTGCCGCGAGCGCACCACCAGCAAACCACACAATGCGAATGATCTTTTGTGTATCAATTCCTGTGGAGGATGCAAGCGATGGATTATCTGAAACAGCGCGAATGGCTTTTCCAGTGCGCGAACGCTGAAGGTATGCCGCAACACCCATCAACACGATGAATGAAATGATGGTGGTGCTGAGATCGCGCATCGTGATGCTGACGGGACCTAGGTGCTTTGCTACCTGCAGGCTGTAATCATCAAGCGGACGTGTGCGACCACCGAATTGGTAGAGATACATGTTGCGCAACATGATCGAAAGGCCAACTGAAACTACGAGTTGCGAGATGAGACCAATTCCTCGTTTGCGCAGTTTTGCAAAAATGACTCCGTTCATCGCAAGACCGAGCACTCCCCCTAATGCAATAACAATTGGAGCGGCAATCAGTAGCGGAATGCCAAGAAGCACGTTGAACCAAAAGGCAATCAAACCACCGAAGGTCACCATCTCGCCGTGGGCGAAATTGGTAAGTCCTGTAGTTCCAAAGATCAAGGACAAGCCGACCGAGCAAATAGCAATAATGAGACCGAGACGAACACCATCTACCAGTCGCTGAGCGATACGGTCCATCAAACTTGCTCCGGACTCGCCAGATGTACCCGCAAAGAACGTAACTCGCTTGGCGTTTGTAGTGAACGCATCCTTAACGATATTGACAACAGTCTTCGTGCCTTCGATGAGCGTTACACCACTAGGCAGAGAAGCAACATCTAGCGTGACAACATAATCATCCTTGGCAGGTACAGGAATGGTGACGCTTCCCACACTGTCAGTTACACCTTCACCAACGGCTACGCCAGCGAGGTTGGTCACTGAAATTTTTACACCAACAACCGGCTTTTTCTCAGAGACTCCGTTGTTGTTCGCTTGATTTTGAACAGAGACAATGATGGAATTATCGGAGTCAGCGGCCTGCGCATTGCCAGGAGCGGAAAACATAAACATCGCTGCCAAGAGAACGGCGAAAGCCCGACCTACAGCAAAGACGCGGGATTTTGAATTGTTGGTGTCGGTCACTTCATCCCCAAACTCTGCTTGCATCTAGTCAAGCACAAGCAGGGTGCTGGCAGGAAGAAATACTGCAAAGGAGCACAGCCATACAGCAATCGACAGTGCAACATGCACTGCCACAAGCGGTGCAGGCACACCCGCGAAGTACTGCACATAGCCAATGAAGCCTTGAGCGCACAGTGCGGCCAACAGGCGCAATAACAACGTTCCCTCGTGCTCCCACCGTGATGCGCTCTTTCTGGCCCGCATGGTCAAAAGAAGAGAAACCAGGACCAGCAACCAAACGGCTGTGGAGTGCATCTGCGTTGCGTGTTTAACACTGATCCCTAGTCGAGTTGCCTGCTCAGAACCCGAATGTGGTCCTGCACCGGTTACTACCGTTCCCAAAAACATCACCGTTCCCGCCACGAATATGAGCGCCCAGCGAAGTGACTTATCAACCACAACACGAGACTCCTGGGGCGCAATCTGACGTTCAACTCGCTTCACTAAAACGAAGGCAGAAGAAACCAAGACAATCGACACCAAGAAGTGCGCCATATTCGACCACGGATTCAAACCGGTCAGTACGACGTAAGCGCCGAGCACAACTTGAACAAGCACCCCAACGACCAGAGCGGCAGCATTTGCGGTAATTCGCCTTGATCGCGGCCGCAACAGGATCGAGCTTGAAACAGCCAGGATCACTGAAGCGGCCACAACGCCCGTAAATAGACGATTGATCTGCTCGATCGCCGCATGACCGGTTGAAATATCGACGAATTTGGTGCTGTTGCAATTTGGCCAATCAGAACAGCCCAATCCCGAGCCGGTTAGACGGACCAACGATCCAGTCACCACGATGGCATACAAGGATCCAAAGGCCACCCAGGTAACTAATCGGAATCTCTGCAACGAAATCTCTGGGCGACGCATCGTCGGCACGCTATCCCTTTTGCCCACAACCCTGGGTTCGGACGAACTCCAAAGTTGGAAACCTCACATTTTGTGGCTGAAACCCCACCAAAGCCACTATAAAACCACTATAAGCGTTTAGGTCAACATTTATAGTGATTATTTCCTCAAGTTCCTCTGATTCTGGCCGATCCCTAATGCGGGTCTCACACCAGCAAATCAAGGGAGCAAGTCATGAACTCAGGAATTATTCGCAAGGCAATCGTTGCAGTTGCAGTCTCACTCAGCATCGCGACACTAGCTACGTCGATTTCAGCAACTTCAGTTGCTGCGCAATCCGTAAACGCTAAGTCAGCTTCGCTCCCACAATTGGGCGAATCTGGCCCTGAAGTTACTCGCATGCAACAGGCAATCGTTGCACGTGGATTCACCATCAAGGGTGGAATTGACGGTTCGTTTGGCCCTGCAACCCAAGTTGCATTGAAGTCGTTGCAAAAGGTTGCAGGTTTCGCTGCAACCGGAAATCTTGATGCCAAGACCGCAAAGTTTCTTGGTCTTGTTGATGTGGCTCCTTTGAGCAAGTCAAACTTCCCTACAGTCGGCGCATCTGGCGACGCAGTGTGGTCGTTACAGCAGGCTCTCATTAATAATGGTGTTCAGGTGAAGGGTGGAGCCGACGGAAAATTCGGATTGGCTACTTCGATCGCACTAGGAAAGTTTCAGTCATTGAAGGGTCTTGCAGTTACAAAAACTGTTGATGAGTCAACCGCAATTGCTCTCGGTCTACTTGCAGCACCTGTACAAAAAGCTTCAGCGAAAAAGACGGTTGCTGCAGCATCAGCTCCAGTTATTGCCCCTGTTGTTGCGGTTGCACCATCAACAATCACCATTGATTCACTTCCAGTGCGCGGTCAGAAGAGTGACAATGTTCGTGCATTGCAAAATGCATTGATCAACGCGGGAATCGAAGTCAAGGGTGGCGCTGACGGAGTATTCGGCGTAGCTACTTCGGTTTCAATAGGCAAGTTTCAATCAGCTACCGGTCTCAATGTTTCAACCGTGTTGGATGCTCCAACTGCAGCAGCACTTGGTCTTATTCCTTCACTTGCTGAGTTGGGATTGCCAACGCTGCAGGCTTTCCCAGTGCAGGGTCGCTGTGGTTTTACCGACACTTGGGGTGCTGCTCGTGGCGCAGGTCGCAGTCACGAAGGAACAGACATCATCGGTGCTCGTGGCCTTGCGTTGTACGCAGCTATGGACGGAACGATTTCAAAAATGACAACTGGTGGAATTCTTGGCGGAACTTCACTTCGCTTGACCGCTGCAGATGGAACGTACTTCTACTACGCACACCTTGAAGCATTTGCAGCAAATCTTGCCAACGGACAAGTTGTTCGTGCTGGTCAGATCGTCGGGTACCTCGGTTCAACCGGCGACACCAATACCCCGCACCTGCACTTCGAAGTGCACCCAAAGGGTGGCGCTGCGGTGAACCCTTACCCAATCCTCAAAGCTGTTGATGCTTGCAACGTTACGGAATTGCTCCCGCAGCCGTAATTTTGCAGCCGAACAAATGTTGGGAGAGTTGATGATGATGTGAGAATCACCATCGGCTCTCCCAACAACTATTTATCGCGTTCGATCCTCATGAGTGAGGTGCTCGACATCGCTTAACCGTTCAAGACTGAAGGCATACCCGTCACCCAATTTGATCGACTTAATGGTGGTGATCGAAGCGTGATTAATGATGAATCGCTCCCACTCCCACGGGGTAGCAGTAAGTCCTAGTAGATGGCAGATCAACACACTGTTAGTGCCAGCATGTGCAAAGAACGCGAACCGCTCTCCCGGTGTATCTATGTGCCAAACAGGCAATTCCGTTTGTAAGCGGTGAACGCCATTACGTTCTAGGAATTCCGTAGCTCCAGAGTGAATACGTTGGACGAAGTCCTTTACCGACTCCCCTCCTTTAAGACCGTTCCATCGGTCGTGAGAGGCGTTCTTCACTTCGTCGCGATATGCCTTAATCGTCTGCTCTGCCGGTGCGCCATGCCACGAGGGTTCGCGGATTTCTTCGAGGAATGGTTCTATCTCTAGTTTGCGATTCTGACGATCCAACGTTGGCTGCGCTGTGAGATGTGTCCGCTGCAATGGCGACGCAAAAACATGATCAAACTTTTCATCTGCCAATCGCTGACCCAGTAGCTCAGCTTGTCGATAGCCACGCACAGTGAGAGGAGGATTAACGACACTCTTGCCTTCGCGAACCCATTCCGGTTCGGCGTGACGTATCAGAACTATTTCCATTGCGTCAATCTACTTGATGGCTATGCCGCACTCATTGAAACTTGCCGTCAATGTCGCTTCGTATACATCGTCACTAATTGTCGGATTGTTCTGTGCAATATTCATCATTCGTGTGCCCAAACACGTCGCCTGATCTGGAGTTATTGCTAAACCCCGTTGCTCTGCAATGAAGTATGCATATGACTTAATCGCGGTCTCTTCGTTATCAAAACCGTAATTCAAGTCGGGCTGAGGATCGATTACAACTGATGTTGAACCGATTGATTGATCATCACCAGGTGTGGCATTGATGCCTTGCGAAATTTGAACTTTGCATTGTTCCGAAACGAAACTCCGAAGCGAATCGAGAGACTCGACGTTGTCATTTCGGGACAGATTTAGTAGAGCATTCTGCACGTTTTGATCAGTTCCGGCAACTGTGCCATCCCAATACACATTCTGCAATGCAACTGATAACTCTTCGTACGAACGCATTGTTTGCTCTATGTCTGTCTTCACAGATGAAGGGGCGATGTCATTGATAATTGAAAGCGTCCCCGTCAGTACAGCAACTGTGCTTTGCAATTGACGAGGTGAAGTTGTAGAGAAATTCTCTACTGCAACGCCAGTGGCAACGAGCGATGACTCCAATTCAGCAGCATGCGAACACAATGCCCTCGTCTCCTGGGTTTCACCACAGGCGGCTAGCAGTAAGACAACTGCACTCGCTGAAAACAACGCTCGCCTACGCATTGGTGCTGCCACTGGTCGAATTAAGCCATGCTTCATACAACGCTGCGTACTTGCCGCGAGCACCGAGTAACACACTGTGCGAACCATCTTCAACGATTCTTCCATTTTCGAGCATCACCACTCTGTCAGCGCGTGATGCGGTGGACAATCTGTGCGCGATGGAAATTGTTGTTCGACCAAGCGCGAGCCGCTCTAGTGCCCGCGAGATTCGTACTTCGGTAAGCGAGTCAACCGACGATGTAGCTTCATCGAGCACAAGAACATCGGGTTTCACCATCGATGCTCGAACCAATGCAACTAGCTGTCGTTCACCCGCGGAAAGAGAGGATCCTCGCTGGCCAACATGTGTATCTAAACCATTCGGAAGACTTTCCAACCAATCCGACAGTCCTAATTCGTCGAAGGCGGCAGTCATGTCTTGTGGTGTTGCGTGTGGCTCCGCAAAAGCGAGATTATATGAAATGGTGTTGGCAAACAGAAAGGGTTCTTGTGGAACGACGATCAATCGACGTCGTAATTCATCATTCGATACATCGGTGAGTGTGATTCCGCCAATTTGAACTCTTCCAATTGTTGGATCAGTCAAACGAGCGATCAGTCGAGCGATAGTTGTTTTGCCGGATCCTGAAGGTCCAACTAGCGCCACGTGTTGTCCGGCGGCAAGGTGCAAAGAAATGTCGTGCAGTACCGGAGTGTCATCGTCGTCTTCACCCAGACGCGCGCCGTAAGCGAAACTCACTTCTTGTATATCAACAGACAACTTGCCCTGTGGTAATGGTCGAGGGTGTTCAGATTGAGGAGGTCCGATTGGAGTATCCAACACTCCCAATACGCGTCGCAAACCAGCCACTGCGCTTTGTACCTGGTCGATGATCTCAGTGAACTCCGCGATGGGTTCTAGGAATCGATACGTAAGGAATACGAACCCAACAAGAGCGCCCGATGTCAAACCACCTGCTGGGCCGATGAGTAATCCTGTACCTACGACAGCCATTACCGTGAACACCGCAAACACTTCTCCACTCGGAAAGAGAAATGCTCCGATTACACCAGCGCGAACGTTGCTCTTCCTGCGATTACGCATCGACAGTGCAACGGTGTCAATCATTGTTTGCTCTGCTCCGTAGGCTCGCAATGTTTCCGCACCTGCCATAAGTTCAGACACAGTTCCTAAAAAGTCGGCATTGCGCTCTCGCGAAAGATTATGCGCGCTCACTAGTCGCGACTGAACATAGCGCAACACGAAAACGAGGGGTGCACTGGTAACGAATGCGACTAGCGCCAATCTCCAGTCATAAGCGAGCATGACTGCGGCTACAGCAAACATCTGCGATCCATCGAGCAGCAACCCAAGTCCGCCCCACGAGAAGAATTGTGTGAGCGTTTCAATATCACTGGTTACACGCGAAACTAATGCTCCACGCTTTTCATTATTGTGCTCTTCAAGACTGAGCCTGTGAATGTGATCAAATAATTGCGATCGTAAAGAAAATAACCCGTGCTCGGCTCTAGTGCCGAGCCGTTTTGTTGCTTCCCGCAGACAGAACGATGACAGCACCACGCACACAGCACCAACACCGCACAGTCGAATGATGTAGGACACATCTACTCGTCCAGGTTGCAATCCGTGATCAATTGATTGCTGAATGAGAATCGGAATGACTAAACGAGCTCCGGTTCCGAACAGCGCGAGCAAGAACGTCAGACCAATTCCGCTTTTTAGCGCGGGAGCAACAGTGACACCTCTTCCAATAATGCGCGCAGAAGGAAACCGCTGTTCGGTGTCCATGCTCATGAAGCTTTCCGATCTATCTCAAACGACATCATTAAATTCTTATATGGCGTACTAGTCAGCATGAGCTCATCATGTGTCGAGAGATCATGCACTACGCCAGAGTGAATGAACAAGACATAGTCGGCAATCTTTATCGTGGTCGGTCGAGATGCAACGATGATGGTCGTCGTGGTTTCTGACAGCGAGACAAGACGATCAATCACTGTTGATTCAGTCGTCGGATCGAGGGCGCTAGTTGTGTCATCCAACAGCAACGTCTGCCGTCCGCTGGCAATTGCCCGCGCAAGTGCGATTCGCTGCCGCTGTCCTCCGCTCAAACTGATGCCACGTTCGCCGACGATGGTGTCGGTGCCATTATCAAGTTCTGACACAAATTCTTCGCTTACTGATGCCCAAAGGGCACGGGCAATATCTGTTATCGGCAGTGACTTGCCGAGTGTCAGATTGAACTGCAAGGAACCCGAGAACAGAAACGGTTCCTGAAACACAAGCGCTGATCCGCCTTCAGTGACATGTACTGAGCCCGTCCGTGCATTGATCAATCCTGCGATCATCTTGAGAAGGGTTGACTTCCCTGAACCCGTTTCACCCACTACCGCAACAATCGAGCCAACAGGAATCGTGAAGGTGACATCCGTGAATATGGGTTCAGAATCGTCTGCGTACGAGAAGCTCGCACTTCTCACCTCAACAGCAGATTTGGAGCCAACAGGCAACAGGTTGACTGTTGGCTGAGGCTCTAGGGGTTCATCCAGGATCTCTCTCACGCGCTTAAAACCACTGGATGAATGTGGTATCTCGCTGAGTAAATAACCGATGATGCGAAGAGGAAATACCAGCAACGTGAACAGATAGATGAAGCTCGACAACTCACCGATGGTGAGGGACCCACTGCGCACTCGAACTGCACCGTAAGCAATTAATGAAACGTTGACCAGTGAAGGCGTGCCGTCAACCAAGGCTTCAAATATTGCTCGTGCATTAACAGCACGAATTCGAGCATCCTTCAGTTTCGATGAAATGGTTGCTAGTCGCACATGCTCGCGATCTTCCGCACCAAAGGCCTTCACCACCATCACACCATCGAAACTCTCGTGAACTGCTTCGGACAAGTCCCCCAAAGCCTTTTGAGCGGAATCGAAATGACGATCAATACGACGCTGGTATCCGAGGTTTAAACCAAAGAGCAGCGGAATGACAGTGACTGCCAATAGGCCAAGCGGCACATCAATGACCACTAACCAAATACTGGTCAAGCCAACAAGAAGCACTACTGAAGTGCTGAACGGCAAAGGCCCGAGCACTGATGCCGCCGTATCAGAGTCAACTCCGATGCGAGCAACGAGGTCTCCAGTCATATGACGCTGATGCCATCTGGATGGTTGACTCATGACGTGGCGAATGAGCTGTGTCGATAGCGACTCAGAGGTAGACCAGTGCGAGATTCCAGCATATGAACGACGAATAACCACGCCTACCGCCCGCAAAAGGCCAATGCCTACGACGATGATTGAAGCGATCAAGAACGTGTGGCGATCGATCAAATTCAACTGATAACGCGGAATGATCACATGATCCACTACGTATCCAAGTCCAAAACTGGATGCAACGGTACAAACTGCGTAAACGGATGCTCCAGCAACAGCGATCAAAAATGGCTTCGGATGAAACTTCAGCAGCTGACGGAGCAGCGATATCGCTAATCGGAGTCGAGACGGTTCCACTGTTGCAACTCTACTTCGCCATCAAACATGCGAAACAGAAAGACAACAATGGTGAAGTACTATTCACGCTGTGACTTCCCCTGTTTCAAATGCACGCACGACTCGTGAAAAAATATCCCGGCTAACGGCTAGAACGGTGATTGGTACCTGCATCATCGGTTTGCTCGCGATGTGGATTTATGCATTTGGATTTGCCTCAAAAGAGTCGGTAAATAAGATTTCGGATTTGGCTTGGACTGCTCGTGCTGAAGATATTTGCAGTCAAGCAATGACGCAAAGACTCGCGCTAGCCGACCTTCGGCAGATTTCAGATGCGGGCGCCAATGCGTTAGCCGAGCGAGCAGCACTGATCGATAAAGCGACCGACACGCTTGATAATGCCATTAACGCGATATCGGCAGTCGAACCAACCGACCCTAAAGGTAAGGCAATTGTGCCGCTGTGGATAGCTGACTACAAGCAGTTGATTAAAGACCGCCGGGAGTACGCAAATCAGTTGCGAAGTGGAATCAATAACTCGTTTGCTGAGTCCATGTTTGAAGGTTTACCGATTAGCGAAAAAATATCTACGTTCGCTGCTGATAATCGCATGTCTTCCTGCAAAGTTCCAATGGACTTATCTATCTAAATTCGTCAGCTGGCACCCAACCACTTGCTTCCGAATAGCGCTTGACAACACGCGCAGGTGAACCAACAGCAACGCAGTAGTCGGGCACATCACCATTGACAACTGAATTTGCCCCAATTGCGACATGCTTACCGATGTGGGCCCCCGGCAAGATCACACTTCCAGCACCAATCCAGGATCCTTCACCGATGATCACCATCTTCTCGGGCTGAGTCTGCATCGAGATAGGGACATCAACTCGCTCGTATCCGTGATTCTGATCGGTGATGTACACATGGTGTCCTGTCCATACGTCATCGCCAATGTCTATTCCCAAGTGACCAACAATTCCGCTACCACGACCGATAAGACAACGATCGCCTATTCGAACCACGGGATTCGTCAGGCAAACCTGTCCCGGAACCATTCCCGCCGATAGCGCAACATGTGTTCCGATCATGGTGTTGGCACCTATATGTATGTATTGCTCATTAAAAATGGTTGTTTGTGGAAAACAAATAATGCTGTTCTTCCCAAATGCTCCAAATCGCTTCCCTCTCACTGTTTCAGGACCTATTGACCCATGAAGCGAAAGCCAATCCCAAATAGCGTGCGTGACCCGCTCCTTCAACCGCAGGGTCAATGCAGAAATCATGATCTGCAATCTAATCGGTAGCCTGATTTCGTGACTGAAGCGTTATCGCGACCTCGCATCACCGTGCCCATGGTGATGGCCAACAAGGGTTCAGCGCAACCATTAACCATGATCACGGCCTACGACGCAACGTTTGCGCGCATTGTCGATGAGTCCGGGGTGGACATGATCCTCGTTGGAGACTCAGTCGGATCCGTTGTGCAAGGAGTGGCAAACACCATTCCCGTCACCTTGGAGGAAATGGAATACCACGTGAAATTGGTGGCGCGCGCGAACCCTCGGGCGTTGATAGTCGGCGACCTCCCATTTGGTTCGTATCAAGTGCATACCGAACAGGCGGTACGAAGCGCAATCAGACTGGTGAAGGCAGGTGCTTCAGCGGTGAAGCTTGAAGGCGGCACCACGATGACCGACACCATTGCGGCAATTTCTCGCGTTGACATTCCCGTGATGGGCCATATCGGACTCACACCGCAGAGTTACCACCGAATGGGTGGACACCGCGTTCAAGGACGTATTGATGGACATGAGGCGGGCGGACGTGAACGACTGCTCGAAGACGCTCAATCAGTCGAGCAATCAGGAGCTTTCGCCATCGTTATTGAAGGCGTTCCACGCGACCTTGCAAAGGAAATTACGAACACAGTATCCATTCCAACAATTGGTATCGGAGCTGGACCTGATTGCGATGGACAAGTGCTTGTACTCCATGACATCTTGGGACTCTCACAAAACACGCTCAAATTCACACGCAGGTATGCCGACGTTCGCTCGACAAGTATCGATGCATGTAAGCAATTCGTTACTGATGTACGAAATGGGTCGTGGCCAGACGATGACCACTCTTTTCACTGACATTCAACAATTCACCACGTGGCGGAATGAGATTCCTAAGCATGACACCGTTGGTTTTGTCCCAACAATGGGGGCCCTCCACGGTGGCCATATCAGCCTCATGCAACGAGCTCGGTCTGAATGCGATCACGTTGTAGTCAGCATCTACGTCAATGCACTGCAGTTCAATTCACTGAATGACTTCTCGAAGTACCCTCGCACCGAATCCGTTGATTTCGAACTGTGTGCACAAGTTGGCGTTGATTCCGTTTTAGTACCTCTTCAGTCCGACATGTTTATATCCGATTCACCCAACTTGCTGTCTCCATCTAAGGAGGCTGAAGCGTTCGAAGGCACAGATCGTCCTGGACATTTTTCGGGTGTGATAACTGTCGTTGACCGACTGTTTGCAGTTGTTCAACCAACAGCTGCCTACTTCGGATTGAAGGATTACCAACAAGTCGCCGTGATCAGAAACATGGCAACCACGTTGCACCCTCGCATTGATATCCGCCCATGTGACACGATGCGCGAAACCGACGGTCTTGCCATGTCAAGCAGGAATCGGTTCCTCACGGAAACCGCTCGTGCAAGCGCTGGTCTTATTCCGCTGGCTCTGAGTACAGCAATCGCCCACTGGCGAAACGGTTGTCGTGATGCAAGCGAAGTAACAGCAATTGCACGTTCGATTTTTGACCGCGATGCTTCAATCGAACTTCAATATCTGTCCATCGTGAAAGATGGAACGATGGATCAGGTGGAAGCCGTTAGCGAACGAGATTCCATCATTGCTGCTGTTGTCATTGACGGGATTCGTCTTATTGACAACATGCAATTTTCTAACGCTTGATCATTGAGTCGGTTTGTCTCACCCGATAGCGAATGGTGAAAATCGAGTCTCCGCTCAGAATCCCGCCTCGTGAAAATGTTCGGCCATTTTGCCAATTGGATAGCCCCAACTCTGGTTTGTGAAGTGCGTATTGCCCGTCGACCCAGCGAGTCATTCCATCGCCGAAAAATGGAGAATTGGACGTGCGCCATGCCTCTTCCAATTCGTCTGCATCATCTGACATTACGGATAACACGAAAGAAGGCGAATACCGGTTGTACATGGCCACAGCAGAAACTAAATCATCAGCAACAACAATTGATACCTCTGGATCGTTTTCCCACTCCCATTCCGTACCAATACATTCGTGTTCGATCATCTGTGTTGCACAGATTGATGGCACGTTGCACGAGTTCAAAGCATCGAAAGCTTGTTCGTCCACGTGCAACACCGCGTGCGCCTTTCGGTGCCGCGCTGCCTCGCAAACGCCATCAATGATCGCCTGCAGTGAGTTGGACAACGCATCACGCGTAATGACAACGGTGTTCAGCGTATTGCAAACTTTTCTATCCAGTGAAAATTGAACGACTCTGCTCAAGCGTTCAAGATCTTCGGTTTCCGAAACAACCATCCACGCTCCGCCGGTTCCATGCAGGCTTGCAGGTATGCCATGTTGCTGAGCGATCTCGCCGAGTAACGCAACCGATGAACCACTACCCCTTGCTACGGCTAACGACAAACGGCGATCGGAAAATAAAGCCCACGCACACGCGTGAGTTTTTGAAGGCAACAGAACCACACACCCTGTTGGCAAGCCAGACTCCTCAAGACTCGGAATAACACAAAGCCGCATAATCGCTTCTGCGGTTTGGAAAGCATCACTTCCAATTCGAAAGACGCAAACGTTGCGGCTACGTAGTACTCCGGTTGCATCGGCAAAAACATTGGGACGTCCCTCAAAGACAAACCCAATCACTCCCAACGGTGCTGAGTGAGACTCAATCGTCCAACCGTCATGCACGACCTCGTCTACTGGCGAATCAGATGTCGGCATTGACCCCCATAAACCCAGTGCTTCAATCATGTCCTGTTTCATCGAGTCGCTGAGTAGAAGCCGCGTTGTTGACCGTCCCAAAGCGTCTGCTGTAGCAACATCTTTGTCGTTAACGACTCGGATCTGATTAAAAATGTCGACATCGAGGAGCCTTCTAGCGAAGGCTGCATAAAATTGTGAAATCTGCTCGTCGTCAACACCACTCAGTGCCCCGAAAGAAATCAGCGCCTCGTCAATGCACGACTTCACCACTTCCGCCTCTGCTTGTGGAATGCGGAGCAAACCGCTCGATGGAGTTGCTACCAACCGATCCCCTTCGGAAAAGGTTCGTGAGATTTCCTCCCCAATGTCTACGAGACGGCCATCAATTAGAACTTTGTCATGCGGGCTAATTTTCACGAGTGCTCCATACCCTCCCATCGTAGATCGGTAGTCTGATTTCATGAATGATCGCTTGTATTTTCGCCAGTTGTTGTCTGGCACGGATTTTGCGGTGCACGACCAAATGGCGCACCAAATGGTCAACTTCGTCTATCTGATTGGTGATACGCAAACACGTGAATGCATCATCGTCGACCCTGCTTACGCCGTAACCGAGATTGCAGAAATTGCTCAATCGGATGACATGAATCTGGTTGGTGCTCTCGGCACCCACTATCACCCCGACCATGTGGGCGGAAAAATGATGGGCTGGAATATCGAAGGCATATCCTCCTTGCTCGAATTGAACGAAATACCAATTCACATTCAAATAAGCGAAGTTGAATGGGTGACAAAAACAACCGGCGTATCGTCAACGCATCTCACACCCCATGTAGGTGGCGATGTTGTTCATGTCGGTGAAATCGCAATCACATTGCTGCACACGCCTGGTCACACGCCAGGTAGCCAATGCTTCCTTGTAGATGGCAATTTGGTTTCCGGTGACACGCTGTTTCTCGAGGGATGCGGCCGAACAGATTTGCCCGGATCGAATCCTGATGACATGTACGACAGTTTGAACATGCTCGCTTCCTTGCCAAGCGACACCATTGTTTACCCGGGCCATCGCTATTCAGATCCAGCATTTCTCGCCCTCGGCCAGGTTCGTGAATCCAATTACGTCTTTAAACCAACCTCAAAAGAAGGTTGGCTGCAGTGGTTTGGTCAGTAACCGTTATCAATTACTGAAATAATCCCGAGTACACGCTATTCACGCCTGCAATAGCCAGCAGCACCAGAACTGCAATGCGGAACCTATCTGGATGAACACGGTTGCGAACCACTTTGCCAACTGTTACACCAGCAATCATTGAAGGCAAAACCGAAACGGCAAGCCAAAGATCAGCTATACCAATTTCGCCGAAGATTGAAAACAGCAGCAGACCGTAAAGACCACTGATGAGAAAAATCATATTCAATGTTGAACGAAACACATGCGGTTCACTTTTTCTTGCCTGAAGTGCAAAAACTAATGGTGGACCATTTGTCGATGTTGATGTTAAGAGAAATCCACTTACTATTCCCATGATCCAATCAAGGCTGATGTGTGCTGTGCTGAGATCCCTTCCCCGCATAAGCAAAATCACACCGAGAAGAACACCAACTCCCAGGAAAACTTTCAGAACATGTTGATCTGCATAGATAAATGCGACTAATCCAAACGGTGCTCCAAGAAATGAAGCCCATAAGAATCGCTTAACTTGATCTTTATCTTGGTCATGCCGGAGATCGCGATATTGGTACACATTATTTGCAGTACCAATAAGCGATGCCAAAATAACTGCCCGATGCAAACCAATAACCTGCATCATGATTGGCACAGACAGCAGCGCGAAGCCGAAGCCAACGACCGACTGCGTGAAGGCGGTAGCCAGGACGATTAATGCCACGCCGACAAAAGCTGCGATCGATACATCCATCACGACATGATCTCTTCCAAACATTGAGTAAACACCGACGTGTGCAAATCAACATCTTCTTCGGTGTGAAATGGCGTCATAAGCGCCATATTGTGAAATGGTGTGAGCAGGATTCCACGATTCAGTGCATACAAATGCATGTATGACTCCAACCCGTCATTCACTGTCGCTGCCGCTTGTGCCCCATTCTGCGGATGGTCTGCAAACCAATATTCGGCTCTACAGCCCAGTTGCTGAACCGTCCATGGAAGTTCGTGGTGAGTAATTGCTGCTTGTACTCCTTCACTCCAACGTGTAGCGAGAGGAATCGCAATATCGAAATCCTCTTGCCTTAGTGCGTAAGTGAGTGTCGCGCGAATTGCTGCACCGGCTAGAGCACTTCCGCTCAATGTACCTCCGATGCCCGAGACGTCAAGGTCATGGCCATGCATGAGGTTTTCTACCCGACGTGAAATGTCAGCAGACATTCCATAGGCAGCAACTGGAATTCCACCGCCAATGGTTTTACCGATTACCAACATGTCGGCGTCAATTCCCCACAGCCGCGATGCTCCTTGCGGACCTGCGCAGATGGTGTGCGTTTCATCGAGAATGAGAATCACGCCGTATTTTCGCGTGAGTTGTCGAACGCCTTCTAGGTATCCGCTTTGCGGCAACACAATTCCGATGTTTGTTAATGCTGGTTCCATGAGCACACATGCAACCTCTCCGCCAGCAAGTGCTTGCTCCATGGCTGCTAGATCGTTGTACGGCACCGCAATTGTCGTGAGCCCTGGCTGCACCTGGGGACCAATTGCTCCAGGACGGCTTACCGTCTTGCCGTCCTCATCCAGAATGACAAGCGTTTCGTCAACGGTTCCGTGATAGCACCAGTCATTCACCACAATCTTCGGCTTGCCGGTGAGTTGCCGCGCAATCCGCAAACTAAAACGGTTGGCATCAGTTGCACTCAAGCAAAATTGCCATTTATCCATTCCGAATCGTTCCGACAGATGATCGGCCACCCAAGCGATATCCGTAGACGGCAACATGGTGGTAAATCCCCGTTGCGCTTGTGTCGATATTGCGTGAGAAATTGGAGCATTCGCATGACCAGTCATGGAACCGGTGTCGCCTAAGCAAAAATCGACATACTCATGGTCATCGATGTCGACGATGGTTCCGCCTCTAGCCCTTTCGGCGATGATGGGAAACGGTCCTGCCCAGCGCTTCATCCATGGCATGGGAACTCCCGCCAGGAGCGAGTTCTTCAACCGTGTGGCTTCGTGCTGCGATTTCGGGTGTTCCTGCACAAATCTGTTCACCTCGATACTCATCAATTGTGAAATCCGTGAATCAGCGATCATTGACCCATTCTTATAGATCCTTGCGATGACTTGTTGCTTCTACACTGGCAACATGTCAACACTTCGGATTGATGGACAACGTCTCTTGGATCGCATTATGGCATTGGCGGCGATTTCCCCAATTGAAGGTGGCGGAAACTGTCGTCTTGCCTTGACTGATGAAGATAAAGACGGTCGCGATCTTGTCGTTACGTGGATGAAAGATTTGGGGCTTTCGGTTTCAGTGGACGTTGTCGGCAACATCATTGGCGTATGGCATGTTGGCAGCGGCTCCCCTGTAATGACAGGTTCGCACATTGACACTGTGCGCACCGGCGGTAAATATGACGGAAATCTTGGGGTGCTTGCAGGACTGCAAGTCATTGAGACACTGCAACAGGCCGGTGTCACTCCGCAGCGACCTTTTGCTGTTGGGGTTTTCACCGATGAAGAAGGTGCACGTTTTGCGCCCGACATGCTGGGCTCGTTGGTATTCGTTGGCGGACTTTCCGTTGAGGAAGCACTCGATATACAAGCCATCGATGGTCCACGACTTGGCGACGAACTCACACGTATTGGTTATGCAGGAAACACGCCATGCCCGCAAACTCCGCCACACGCATTCGTCGAGCTCCACATCGAGCAAGGACCTCTCTTGGAAGCCATTGATGTCCGCTTTGGTGCCGTAACTGGAGTTCAAGGAATCTCGTGGCAAGAGCTGACCATTACGGGGCAAAGCAATCATGCCGGCACCACCCCAATGCGCTTACGCAAGGATCCTGTTGTTGTCGTTGCAGAAGTTGCGAAGTTTTTACATGATCTCGCCTTGCGTTACGGCGGCAACCAAGTATGCACCGTAGGAAAAATTGATGTTCATCCGAGTTTGATCAACGTTGTTGCAGCCAAGGCAACGATGACGTTGGACGTACGAAATACCGATGAGCAACTTCTGAAACAGGCTGAGCATGAAATTGCTCATTTCATCACGGAAATTGCACAACGCGAAGGAGTCACCACATCCATTCGAACGCTTGCGCGTTTTGAACCGGTGCAATTCGATCAGCGAGTAATTGACATTGTTCACCATCATGCAATCGAATTAGGACACACCGTGCAGTACATGCCGTCTGGCGCGGGACACGATGCTCAAATGCTCGCTCGAGTTTGTCCTACTGCAATGATCTTTACGCAGAGCAAAGATGGACTTAGCCATAATCCGGCCGAATACACATCTCCTGAAGATCTTGAAGCTGGTGCCAACATTCTCTTACAGACCATGCTGACTCTTGCAGAGACAGACTTTTCATAACGCAGTCAATCCTTCTACTCATCAGCAATTAGGCTCATCGTCATGGCACGAATCGTTACTGTCGCAGCAGCACAATTAGGACCAATACAACGAGATGATTCTCGAGCTTCGTGCGTGGAGCGAATGATCACTCTGTTGCAGCAGGCTGCACAGGCTGAATGCGACTTGGTTGTCTTTCCCGAGCTTGCTCTCACAACATTTTTCCCACGTTGGTTTGTATCCGATATTCGTGAAGCAGACCACTGGTATGAAACCTCCATGCCAAATGCTGAGACACAGCCGCTGTTCGATGAAGCCAAGCGATTGAAGATCGGATTTTCACTCGGTTATGCAGAACTCACTGCGGACGGCCAGCGTTTCAATACTCAGATTTTGGTTGAAAAAGATGGCTCAGTTGTCGCCAAATATCGCAAGGTACACATCCCCGGTCACGAAGAACACGAACCAGATCGTCCATTCCAACACGCTGAGCGCTACTACTTCACTCCAAGTAACGAAGGCTTCGGAGTGTGGAAAGCATTTGGCGGACGCGTCGGCATGATGATCTGCAATGACCGCCGCTGGCCTGAGACCTATCGCGAAATGGGACTCCAGGGCGTAGAAATAATCTTGTGCGGATACAACACTCCGATGCACTACGTTCCGGATCCATCGCAGGATGTGCTCGCTGGTTTCCACAATGCGCTTGTGATGCAAAGCGGTGCATACCAAAACGGAACATTCGTCGTTGGAGTTGCAAAAGGTGGCATTGAAGAAGGTGTTGACAGCCTTGCCGATTCCAGCATTATTGGACCTTCCGGAGAGATCCTCGCCAAAACGGTGACCAATGGAGACGAGATTGCCGTTGCAGCATGTGACCTCGATTGGTGTTACCAATACAAAAACACCTTGTTCGACTTTGACCGGTATCGCCGCCCAGAGGTGTATCAACGAATCACGCGCCAACGAGGCGCAATTCTGGCTGACTGAACGAGTCTTTTTTACATTCTGTAAAACCCAAACCCAATAGGTGTATGGTAAACCTAGCAATTGGGCGAAGGGGGCGGGTATGGAAGACACGATGGTGCAGTTCGTAGCCAATGGCGTCCCTGTCAGCGTGCGTGGCAATCACCCACACTTGCTCTCTGCTCTCCGAGAAGAACTCAACATCACTTCACCGAAGGATGGTTGCTCTCCTAGTGGCCAGTGTGGCTGTTGCACCGTATTCGTAAACGGTAAAGCAGTGGTGAGTTGTCAAACGAGTTTAGAAAAGGTTGCCGGCGGTGAAGTCACGACCCTTGAAGGCATCGATGAGTTAGAGCGTAAAAAGTACTCCGATGCTTTTGCTGCGTGTGGCGGATTGCAGTGTGGATTCTGCATTCCAGGAATCGTTGTCCGCGCGAAAGCTCAAGTGGACAAGAAAGGCGCTGACCTCAAGCGCGAAGATATGGCGCGCCATCTTGGCGCGCACCTTTGTCGCTGCACAGGATACGTCAAGGTTTTGGATGCAATTGAAATGGTTGCACAAGGTCAAACGCCCGTGTTGCCAAAAGTTGGTGGCATTGGATCGCGCAGCGTCAAATACGAAGCTCACGAACTCGCGCTTGGCGATCGTGGCTATGTAGATGACATACGCATCGAAGGCATGCTGCATGCGTCATTGCACTTCACAAAACACGCGAGAGCAAAAGTCATCGGTATTGACACCTCTAAAGCGCTTGCCCTAGATGGCGTGACTGCAGTGTTTACGGCAGAAGACATTCCAGGTGAATTGATGGTGGGCATCATCTACAAAGACTGGCCAGTCATGATTCCTGTTGGTGGCTACACCTCATATGCAGGTGACGTGCTCGCAGTTGTGGTTGCTCATGATCGCATCACCGCGCGTGCAGCAGCCGAGTTAATTGATGTGCAATACGAGGTGCTTCAACCTGTCACCGATCCTCGCAGCGCAATTGCAAGCAACGAAATTGCGGTATGGAAGACAACGTCCAATGTTCTCAGCACCAGTGCATACAAACGTGGAGACGTAGATGCTGCATTTGCATCGTGTGCACACATTGTCGAACAAGATTTCAGCACTCAGCGTATTGAACATGCATTCCTTGAGCCAGAGAGCACATTGGCTGTCCCGTCAGAAGATGGAACGCGGCTTCACGTGTATTCCGGTGGCCAAGGCATTTGGGACGATCGCAACGACATCGCCAATCTGCTTGCACTATCCAATGATCAAGTAACGGTTGAGCTGATTACGAATGGTGGTGCCTTTGGTGGCAAGGAAGACATGAGCAACCAGGCGCATGCTTCCTTAGCTGCCTGGCTACTTCAAGTGCCCGTGAAGTGCACGCTGTCTCGCGAAGAGAGCTTTCTCATGCATGCCAAACGCCACCCCATTGACATGTCATACAAGATTGGCTGCGATGAACACGGCAAAATTCTTGCACTTCATGTGCGAGCTATTGGAGACAGCGGCGCGTATGCAAGCGTTGGAATGAAGGTGCTTGAGCGCATGGCGGGACACGCCAGCGGACCATATCTCGTACCAAATATTGACGTCGAGGCAATAGCAGTGCGAACAAACAACCCGGTGTGTGGTGCGTTTCGCGGGTTCGGTGCCAACCAAGCGCAGTTCGCTATGGAAGGTGTGCTCGATCGGTTGGCTGAAAAGGTCGGTATCGATGGCTGGGCAATTCGCAGAGCGAATGTGATCATGCCCGGCATGGTGTGGGGACCTGGTCAAATCATGGACGATGGTTGCCTTGGTGCCTCAAAGTGCCTTGACACGATCAAACCCGCTTACGACGCTGCTCGAGCTTCTGGTAAGGCAATCGGACTAGGACTTGGTTTGAAGAACAGCGGACTCGGAAATGGGTTTAAAGAAATCACACGCGCTGTTGTGCACTTTAAACATGATGGACGAATTGAGGTTCGCCATGGCTGGACCGAAATGGGCCAAGGCATCAACACTGTTGCTCAGCAAGTTGCTGTAGAAGAACTTGGTGTCGATGGCTCGCTGATCGATGTCATTGTTGACACCACACGCGAACTTGGTCTTGGCCAAACAACCGGATCTCGCGGAACGCTCATGGGTGCAGGCGCCGTTAAAGCTGCGTGCGAAGCCGCTCGGGAAGCGAACTGTGCAGTCGGAATTGATCACGTCGGTGAATATCGAGTGGACTGGACTACCAAACTTGGTGAACCTGGCATCGAGAATCCGATCATTCACTCAACATTTGGATACGCCGCACAACTCGTCATCGTTGATCGTGAAACGGGAAAGATCGAACACGTTGTCGCGGCCCATGACGTTGGACGTGCTGTAAATCCACAACTTTGCGAGGGCCAAATCGAAGGCTCAGTACATATGGGGCTCGGCTACGCACTCAGCGAGGACTTCCCTAGCGATCCGGAAACCGGGTTTCCGACCAATAAGACATTGCGCAGTCTTGGCATCCTTCGTGCAAAGGATGTTCCAAGAATCTCCGTGCAACTTGTCGAATCTGCCCAGCCGAATTCCCCATATGGAATTAAGGGTGTTGGTGAAATCGGTTTGGTGCCAACAGCGGGTGCAGTTGCAGCCGCCTTGCATGACTTTGATGGACTGTGGCGATCAAAACTTCCAATGAAGCGTGACGATTCGAGTTCCGAGGATTAGCCATGACGAACATCACGCCAGGGATGGTCTGCGCTCATCACCATCTCTACAGTTCACTCGCTCGCGGAATGCCAGCCCCACGCGGCAAGACGGATTCGTTTATCTCCATTCTCGAAAATATCTGGTGGCGTATAGACGCCGCCCTTGATCTCGACATGATTTATTGGTCCGCAGCATTAGGTGCAGCTGAGGCACTGTCAAGTGGAACCACATGCATCATCGATCATCACGAATCACCTCAAGCAATAGAGGGTTCGCTTGCAACAATTGCCAAGGCCTGCCGCGATGTCGGCGTGCGCGTAAATGCAAGCTACGGCGTAACGGATCGTTGGGATAACGCTGGAAACCTTCACAGCAGTGTCGATGCTTCAACCAAGATGACCAGCGGTGCACGGCGCGGGCTTGATGAAGGTCTTACATTCATCAAAAGTGGTGGTCGGGGCATGATCGGAGTTCACGCAGCATTCACCTGTGGCGACGAGACATTGCACGAAGCTGCATCACTTGCAGATTCACTTGGTGTGGGAGTGCATGTTCACGTCGCTGAAGGTTTGGACGATGTGGATGCGGGTTCGCGGCTTGAACGTATTGCCAAAGAAGATTGGTTACTCATTCATGCTGTGCATTTGGATCGACAGTTGCTGGGATCCATAGTCCACAACCCTCGTTCGAATATGAATAACTCTGTTGGTTACGCCAAGCCTTCTACGCGAACCAACAATATTCTGCTTGGCACTGATGGCATCGGGGCAAACATGATGGAAGAGGCGCGACTCGCCTATGTCCGACTACGCGAATTTGATGTTTCTCAAGATCCAACCGTCGTCGATCATTGGCTTCAGAACAATTACCAGTATTTTCCCGAGGCCAAGAGCGACAAAGTGACGTGGTCGTACAACAACATGTCCAGTCCTTGGCATACGGCGTTCACCACCGATATGCATGTCCTCTCCGTTGAGGTTGATGGCGAGAAGTTGTATGAAGAAGGAAAATTCATGCGAATGGACATTCAAGAAATTCGCGCAAAGGCAAATGAACAAGCACAGCGATTATTTGAAAGGTTGGAAACATGAGCATTCCCGCAGCAGCAATCAACCCGCAAACCGGCAAGGCACGCATGGCTATCTACTTGCAGGACGCGCACCCAATTCGCGAAGGCATGGCATTTGCTCAGTACGCAGAGTCAAAAGGTTTCGAAGCGGTATGGCAAGCAGAAAGCAGATTGGTCCGTGAGGCGACAGTACCGATGGCTGCATTCGCATCGGTCACCAACAAGATCAAAGTTGGATCTGGCGTTGTGGACTGTTGGAGTCGTAACCCCGCAAGACTTGCCGCAACATTTTCGACTCTTGACGACCTTGCTCCTGGGCGCGTTATTTTGGGAATTGGTGCTTGGTGGGACCCGCTCGCACAAAAGGTGGGCATCTCACGCGCTAAGCCACTGCGGGCCATGCGCGAAATTGTTACTGCAGTACGCGCATTGCTGCACAACGAAAATGTGACATTCAATGGCGAATTTGTGCACTTCGATGGGATTGAACTCGACTATGTATATCAAGACCGCCGACCAAAGGATGTTCCGATTTATATCGGTGCCACCGGTATGCAAATGATGGAACTCACTGGTGAAATCGCTGACGGCGTCGTTCTCAACTATTTGGTCTCCCCTGATTACAACAAGCAAGCGATGGAAGCGCTGCAAACAGGAGCAGATAAGGCTGGTCGAAAGATTGAAGACATCGATCGACCACAGCTCGTCGTGTGCAGTGTGCATGAAGATCGCCAGACCGCATTAGACATGGCGCGCGAGATGGTGACGCAGTATCTCGGTCAGCAGCCACACATCATGAAGGCCTCGGGAGTTCCACAGTCATTGCTCGACAAGGTAGGTGAAGTGCTCACATGGCCCGCAACACACGAACAGGTAACTGCAGCCTCGAAGCTTGTGCCAGATGAAATTGTGCAAATGCTTACCGCAAGCGGAACTCCATCCGAAGCCCGCGAACAAGTCCGTCACTATTTGAATAACGGAGCAACGTGCCCGATTTTGTATCCACTTGGTGATGTGCACGCCATGATCGACGCATTTGCGGATTGGGATGGCAACTAAACATGACCGTCATTGTTGCCAAAGAACTAACAACGGCACTTACTGCTCTGCGAGAACACGCCGATGCGCGTCTCATCCAAGGTGGCACTGACCTCATGGTGGAAATCAACTTCAACCACGTAAAGCCAACGACCATGATCAGCCTCCGTGATATCGATTCGTTGCGAACTGTTCGCCGTGATCAACTCGGCATACTTTCCATCGGATCGGGAGTGCCCTACTCAATCATTGAAGAGGAACCTGTTTTGTCAGACATTCCCGCGCTGGCCCAAGCGGCTCGCACGGTTGGATCGCCTCAGATACGAGCTGCGGGATCACTAGGTGGGAACCTTGGAACGTGTTCACCTGCTGGGGACACACTCCCCGTCATGTTTGCTCTCGACGCCATGATCCATCTCAACACGCTCGATTCATCGCGTGTGGTTTCAATCCATGACTTCATGACAGGCGTGAAACGAAGTGTTCGCCAGCACGACGAAATCATCACGTCTATTGATTTTCCTATTGTCAAAGGCTGGCAGGGATATTCAAAAGTTGGCGTTCGTAACGCAATGGTCATTTCGGTTGCATCCACTTGTTTGGTCGCAGATCACCAGAACGCCACTGTGCGAATTGCCCTTGGATCTGTTGGACCAACGATCATTCGGTGCCGAGAAGCCGAAGCATGGCTAAAAGCGAATCACGATTTGTCTGCAGGAGCTTCAATATCTCTCGACATTGCAGAAGAATTTGGCAAACGTGCTGCAGCCGAGTCTTCACCGATTGACGATCATCGCAGTACTGCCGCGTACCGTCGCCATGCAATTTCGGTTTTGGCATCTCGTTTATTGAGGAAGGCGTACCAATGAGCGCTAATGAATTTTATTCGCTGCACGTAAACGGCAAGATGATGCCAGTTCAAGATTCCTGGGTTGGTGAGAGCTTGTTGTACGTTCTACGCGAACGCCTTGGACTACCGGGCACCAAGGGAGCATGCGAGCAAGGTGAATGCGGTAGTTGCACTATGCTGATGAACGGCGATGCCGTCTGTGCCTGCCTGGTAATGGCAGCGACAGCAGTCAATAGCGAAATCGTCACAGTCGAGGGCATCACCTCCGAATCGACACTGACAGATGTGCAGCAGAGCTTCGTCGAAGAGGGAGCTGTGCAATGCGGATTCTGTACACCGGGTTTGATTGTGGCAGTTCATCATCTTCTTGAAAAGAATCCTCAGCCATCCGAGTTTGAAGTTAAGGAAGCAATTTCAGGAAACATCTGTAGGTGCACTGGCTATGGTCGAGTGTTCGCAGCCGTAGAAGCAACCATTCGTTCACGAAATGAAGTGAAATAGTCATGGCAAAGTCGTCTGTAGTTACGAAACCTCGAGACATCCTTGGCAATAGTGCGCTCCGCCCCGATGGAGCACACAAGGTTCAAGGAAGTTTCGAATTCACTTCAGATCTGCATGCAGAAAACATGCTGTGGGGTGCAACTTTGCGCTCACCACACCCATACGCGAAAATCACGTCAATTGATACTTCAGCTGCACTTGCACTTCCTGGAGTTCATTGCGTCATCACTGCAGATGACGTGCCGGGTAAATCAACGTATGGCCTGATCAGCAGTGACCAGCCTGTGTTTGCCAGTGACTACGTGCGATACATGGGTGAGCCAGTCGCTGCCGTTGCTGCCGACCATCCAGAAACCTGCCGACGCGCTCTCGCACTCATCGTTGTCGTCTACGAGGTTCTTGCGCCTTTAACTAATCCTGAAGATGCAATCGCAGGATCGTTTGAACCAATTCATCCAGACGGCAATGTCATTCGTCATCAGCGAATTATCCGAGGCGATCAGAACATCTCTGGGCCAATTGTTGTCGAGGGCGAATACGTCATTGGAATGCAGGATCAGGCGTTTCTTGGCTTAGAGGCCGCACTTGCCATCCCCGATCCAGATGGACTTGGTTTGCACCTGCATGTAGCAACTCAGTGGTTGCATGAAGACCTCACGCAAATATCTGCTTGTCTCTCCCTACCTGCAGAAAAGATTCGGCTGACGCTTGGTGGTGTTGGCGGCGCTTTCGGTGCGCGCGAAGACATCAGCCTGCAAGTGCACTGTTGTCTGCTTGCGCTGAAAGCCGGTCGTCCGATCAAAATGCAATACAGTCGCGAAGAAAGCTTCTTTGGGCATGTGCATCGTCATCCCGCAACCATTTTTATGCGCCATCACGCCGATGCAAACGGCAAGATCGTGAAGATCGACGCACGATTCGTATTCGACGGTGGTGCGTACACCAGCACATCGCCTGCAGTACTAATCAACGGCATTACACATACGCAGGGTCCGTACAAATGCGATAACGCAACCGTCGATGGATATGCGGTCCGAACGAACAATCCCCCATGTGGCGCAATGCGTGGATTCGGCGTGGTTCAGGCCTGTTTCGCTCACGAATCTCAGATGGACAAGATCGCTGTTGCTGTGGGCAAATCCCCTGTCGAAATTCGTCTTCTCAACGCCATGGTTACCGGTGACCCACTCATCACCGGACAGATCATGGAAAGTGTTGCACCAGTTGCTCGTTGCATTACTGAAACCGACGCCATCCCCCTGCCAGCGCTTATGGGTGAAACTGTGAACGAACTTTCACTTCCAGGCGGCAGTGGACTAACGGCATCACGTTCACATATCGTCCGCGGAATTGGCTGGGGTGTCTCCATGAAGAATCTCATGTACAGCGAAGGATTCGACGACTTTGCCACCGCGCGTTGCACTCTGAAAGACGGAGTTGCCTCTCTCAAATTTGCAACCTCAGAAGTTGGTCAGGGTTTCGTCACACTTGCTCCGCAAATTGCTCGATCAGTGCTTGGAGTTGATGAAGTCATTCTTGAACCCATTGATACTCAAATTGGATCAGCTGGTTCGACGTCTGCATCTCGCCAAACCTGGATGAGTGGAGGCGCAGTCGATGGAGCATGTCGACTCGTTCGCGAACGACTCTTCCATCATGTCGGAAAGCAGCACAGCATTGATCCCCTCCGCCTAGTCATCGACGGAACCGATGTCATAGACCAAGTCGGAACGTTTCGAATTTCTGTTGCCGAGGCATCAGATGGAATTGAAATAAGCGAGACTTTTGAGCATCATCACCGAGCAACCGAAGAACTCGACGCTAACGGTCAAGGCAATTGCCACACCGCGTTTGCATTCGTTGCTCATCGGGCCGTAGTCGACGTAGACCCAGAACTTGGCCTAGTGAAGGTTGTTCAAATTGCCACCGCTCAAGACGTTGGCAGAGTGCTGAACCCTCTTTCGGCGATTGGTCAATTAGAGGGCGGAATTGCCCAAGGTCTTGGCCTTGCTGTTATGGAAGAAATCATTATGCAAAACGGCAAGGTACGCAACCCAAGCTTCACCGACTATCTACTTCCAACAGCTCTAGACGCACCAGATGTCGTTGCTGTGATGATCGAAGAATACGAACCACAAGCACCACTTGGCGCTAAGGGCATCGGAGAACCACCGTGCATTTCAGTAACTCCGGCAATCGTCGCTGCTATCCGAAATGCAATTGGTAAAAACATCGAGCGCATTCCTGTGCGCCCGCAAGACATTTGTCTTTAGTCTGATTCAACTTTCAGCAACGTAGCCACGACTGAACCGATTTCTCCAGGGCGTACCGGCTTGGCTGGCTCGCTGAGGTTGAAGTTTGGCTCGTCATAAATGACGTCAAATTTCATGCCGCGACACAACGACGTCGTTGTACGACGCATTGACTTGTCGATCAATGAAATGACCGTTCCCTTCATGCCAGCACGACCGGTTCGACCGGAACGGTGGATGTAATCCTTTGGATCTTCAGGCATGTCAAAGTGAACGACGACTGGAACCGCATCGATGTGAATACCGCGTGCTGCAACATCTGTCGCAACCATGACGGTTGCCTTACCGCGGCGAAATTGCTCAAGTGCCTTTTCGCGCTGTGCTTGACTGCGGTTGCCGTGGATAACACACGTGTTGATACCCATCGATTCGAGATTTCCTGCAAGACGATCTGATCCATGCTTGGTACGACAGAACACAATTGCCCGTTCATACTGCGTGGCGATTTCTGCCAATACTTTCGTGCGGTTATCGCGTGATACGTTCCAGAACAAGTGATCAATCTCTCCAGCGTTTTCTGCAGTAGCAACTGCGTGTCGCTTTGGCGAATTCTGGAATTCACGAATCAACATGTCGATATCGCCATCTAGCGTTGCCGAGAACAGCAAGGTTTGACGATTCGTCGTTACCGAGCGCATGATGCGCTTCACTGCTGGCATGAATCCCATGTCGGCCATACGGTCTGCTTCATCGATAACTGCTACGGCAACTGCACCTAGATCGAGGTCGCGACGCTTGATGAGGTCTTCGAGACGACCAGGAGTTGCAACAACAATGCTTGAAGCACGTGCAGCTTTTACCTGAGGTCCGTATCCAGCGCCACCGTAAACAGCCGACACGCGAATGTCACTGCCTCCGCACAACAACGAGATTTCCTTTGCGACCTGAGCAGCAAGCTCACGAGTTGGTACGAGCACCAAACCTGTTGGGCGACCTGGACGACTCTTTGTTACCTTCACGGCAATCGCAATACCGAATGCCAGGGTCTTTCCCGATCCGGTAGGCGCTTTTCCGCAGATGTCGTTTCCTGCAAGTGCGTCTGGCAATGTTGCTTCCTGCACAGGGAACGGAGCTTCAATTCCGCGTGAAACTAATCCACTAATAATGTTCTTGGGCACGCCAAGTTCTAACCATGTTTTCGTCATGAAAATATCCTCGATCTGTATGTGTTGGGGGGTCCTCAGGTATGTTCCTGTGGTTGTGAAGGGCTAGCGACCCAACACACGACGCAAATAGTCGTTTGTGAACACACCCTCGGGATCGAGTTGGTTCCGAACTTCAATAAAACGCTGATATTCAGGATACAGGCTAGAAATGTCGTTCGCATTGAGATTGTGAATCTTTCCCCAGTGCGGCCTGCCCTCGTACTTACGCAAAATTATCTCCACTGCAGAGAAGTATTCGGCATACTCACAGCCTTTAAACATATGTACGGCTATGTACGCACTACGTCTTCCGGTCGAAGTGGACAATGGAATGTCATCACTCCCCGTGCAGCGAACCTCAACAGGGAAACTGATGGTGAATCCGCGATCTTCGACCATCTGCATGACTTCTTGAAGTGCTGGAACGAGTGAATCTAGAGCGATTGAATATTCCATCTCATAAAACTTCACCAACCTTTTGCTACTAAATATGCGGTGACTTACGTTCACATATTCAACGCGACCCGAAGATGGGATGATCGTTGCCAGCTTTGGTATCAACCGCGGAAACAAACGACCGATTCGACATAACATGCCAAAGGCATAGTTTTCAAGGAACATTTTGTTGTACCAAGTTGCAAACATGCTCGGCGAGTCGATTGCGTCTGTGCTGACATTATTTGCTTTAGTGAGTGCCCATTTCGTGTGCGGCACCCAGTAAAACTCGAAGAAATCATTGTCTTCGATCAATTGCGAGAAATTGTTCAGGACATCAGAGATTTGCATGGGTTGTTCTACTGCTCGCAAATTAAATGCAGGCACCACCCTCAACGTCACTTCGGTGATCACGCCAAGCGCACCGAGCGACACTCGCCCACAATGAAACACCTCTGTGTTTTGATGCGCATCACACACGAGGATGTCTCCAAGAGCGGTGACTAATCGAAATGCATGCATCTGAGCTGCGAGACCAGTCCTCTGCAGTCCAGTCCCATGTGTTGATGTGGAAAGAGCACCGGCAAGTGTTTGGTAGGTAACATCTCCGAGATTTGGCATCGACAAATGATGCAATTCCAATTGAGCGTTTAAGTCGCTCAACACCATTCCCGCTTGAACACTGACCAAGCCATTCACATGGTCAACATTCACAACGCTATTCAAACGAGTGAGATCAATCATCACTTCGTCTGGAACAGCAATTCCTGTGAAACTATGGCCGGACCCAACCACCTTGACACGTTGTTTGTTGCTCACTGCTCGCTTGACGACCGCGCAAACTTCACGTTCCGAAGATGGCTTTGCGATGATTACCGGACGCGACTTTTGGTTTCCGGCCCAATTGGTCCAAGTAGGCATAGTCACTACTTTATGGTGTCGAAGAGGGGACTTGAACCCCTACGCCCTTTCGAGCGCCAGCCCCTCAAGCTGGTGCGTCTGCCAATTTCGCCACTCCGACGTGGTACTAAATTTTACCTGTGATCCCGCCTGCTCAGGCGAGAAACATTCCCAAAGCAACAACTGTCACCACCCAAATGAGAGCGAACACTGTTGTGATGCGATTCAAGTTGCGCTCAGCAGCAGCCGAACCCAGCGCTGCTCCTCCGCCACCACCAAACATGTCACTTAAACCACCACCGCGACCGCTGTGGAGCAAAACTCCAGAAACTAGCGCTATCAGCGATAAAACGTTGATGACAATGGTGACGATGGTGATGAGATGACGCACGGGTAAATCCTACCGATTACAAGCTTCAACGACTATTCAGGGAAATGGCAAGCCGATTGTTGTCCTGTAGAACGGACCACCAATTGAGGCTCCTCAACAGCACACAATTCTGTTGCTTTCCAGCAGCGAGTTCGGAATCGGCAACCAGTTGGAGGGTTTACTGGAGATGGCACGTCTCCCTCAAGCATGATTCTGTGACGGGATCGCTCAATTTTAGGATCAGGCAGCGGAACAGCCGAGAGCAACGCTTTCGTATAGGGGTGTGAAGGATTTCTGTACACCGCGTCTTTATCACCGATTTCGACGATCTTTCCCAGATACATCACCGCCACTTGATCTGCAATATGGCGGACAACGGAAAGATCATGAGCAATGAACACATACGACATTCCGAGGCGTTTCTGTAGATCTCCGAAGAGGTTCACCACGCCGGCCTGGATGCTGACGTCTAGCGCAGATACTGGTTCGTCCAACACGATCAACTTCGGATCTAAAGCAAGTGCACGAGCAATACCAACACGCTGACGTTGACCGCCAGAGAATTCATGAGGGAACCGTTTCGCATGATCGGTGGACAGGCCTACAAGATCGAGCAACTCAGCAACTTTGTCCTGATGGTTCCCACCAACACCCTGAACGACGAGTGGCTCGGCAATGGAACTTCCAACTGTCATCTTTGGATCTAGTGACGCAAATGGGTCTTGAAACACAATTTGCATTTGTCGCCTCACGTGGCGCAACTCTTCAAAACTCATCTTTGTCAGGTCTTCACCTTCGAAGATCACTTCTCCCGAAGTTGGTTGGATGAGTTGCAAAACCGATCTTCCAACCGTTGTCTTTCCCGAGCCCGACTCGCCAACCAACCCGAGAGTTTGTCCTACCTTCACGTCAAAGGACACATCGGCCACTGCTTGAACAATGCGTTGAGTCTTTCGAATTCCGGTGTTGGCTCGCAATTCAAAGTTTTTAACGAGGTTGCGAACGCTCAGCAACACTTCAGCATGGCTATTCGTCACGACCGACCCCCGATGCGCAGATCAACGGCTCGAATACACGATGTTTGCAAATCATCAAAAGGTTGAAGCGTTGGAAGTTCGGCGTTGCAGGCGTCAATCGCAAACTCGCATCGTGGAGCAAAACCACATCCTGATGGTGGTGCAAGCATATTTGGAGGGAAACCCGCAATCGGCTGCAATCTGTCGGCGCCTTCGTGTGGAAGTGAAGACAGGAGCCCACGCGTATACGGATGACTTGGATGGTCGAAAATCGATTGCACGGGTCCACTTTCAACGTTGCGACCCGCATACATCACATTCACGCTGTCGGCTACACGCGCAATAACGCCTAAGTCGTGAGTGATCAATACGACTGCAGTCCCAAACGTTTGTTGAACTCGCTGAATTACTTCAAGAATTTGTGCTTGAACCGTGACATCGAGAGCCGTAGTTGGTTCATCAGCAATCAACACCTTTGGGTTATTGGCAATCGCCATGGCAATGACTACTCGCTGACGCATTCCACCGGAGAATTCGTGTGGATATTGACGTGCGCGATCATTCGGTTGTGGAATACCCACGATTTCGAGCAGTTCAACTGCGCGTTTTTCAGCATCGTGAGTGTTCATGTCTTGATGAGACTGAATCATTTCCACAATCTGATCGCCAACACGATGAACGGGGTTTAATGCTGAGAGTGGGTCCTGGAAAACCATTGCCAAGGAGCGACCACGAACCGAGCGGATCGCCTTCTTTTTCGCTCCGATCAATTCAATGCCATCGAGCTTCACGCTTCCAGTGATCGTTGCACTTTGCGGTAGCAAACCCATAGCGGCGAGAAACGAAACCGACTTTCCTGAACCTGATTCACCTACGACACCAAGTATTTCTCCAGGTGCTACATCAACGTCAACACCGCGAACCGCGCGCAGCTCGCCCATCTGCGTGCTGAAGGTGACTCGAAGGTCGCGGATCTGCAGGATCGAATCTGACATCACTTACCTGCATCCATTCGAGGATCAGTTGCGTCGCGCAGCGCATCACCAATGAAGTTGATACACAAGGAGATGACAACGAGCACGAGACATGGGAAAAGCGCTATCCACCAAAAACCCGTTTGCACCGCTCCCTTAGCTTGACCGACCAGCAAACCAAGCGACGTCGCCCCTGCGCCAGGCTGTGGACCATAGCCAAAGAATGACAATGTCGCTTCGCCGGATATTGCACCTACAACCGAGAAGGTAAGCGCCACCATGATCGGACCAATGGAATTTGGAAGCAAGTGTCGCTTAATGATGTACGCACGCGAAGCACCAGATGCGCGTGCGGCTTCGATGAACTCTCGCTCCTTCAAAGCAAGAACTTGACCACGCACGATTCTGGCGACGCCCATCCATCCAAAAAAGGAAAGCAAGAAAATGATGAATCGCAAAGAGCTGACATCGCCGATGATGTAGGTCAACCATTTGATCGAACCAAACATGTTGCGAACGACCAACAAGGCAACCAAAAAAGGAAATGCCAGAAACAAGTCGGTAATGCGCATAACTACATCATCAAAACGCCCACCTCGGAATCCAGCGACCGCTCCAACAACGCAGCCAACAAATACCGAAATGAATGCGCTGAAAAGACCGATAAGTAGTGACACTCTGGTCCCGTAAATCAGTCTGCTGTACAGATCTCGACCAATATCATCCGTGCCCAACCAAGCGAGTTTTGAAGGTGGAAGATATGAGTTTGGTGGTGCTTTAACCGACTGGTTAACCCCATACCGGGCTGTGAGTGGAGACACGATCACAGCAAGTACGAGAAAACTCAGAATAGCTGTGCAGATCAATGCGGCCTTGTGACCGGCAAAACGCCTCCACGCCATTTGGCGAGGGCTGAGGGAAACTAACGGTTCATCAATCAAGACGAATCCTCGGATCAAGAACTGCATATGAAATGTCTGCGAGCAGATTGAACAGCAACACTGAGGCAACAATAATGACCATCAACGGCATCAACAGTGGGAAGTCACCGTTTCCAAAAGCACTCAGGAAGTACTTGCCCGTACCTGGATAATCGAAAATATTTTCAGTGATGATGAGTCCACCAACAATGGCGCCGATATCCAGCGCCGCAATGGTGATGACAGGAATTAGAGCATTGCGAACTCCATGCCGCATCAAGATACGAAACTCACTAAGACCTTTTGAGCGCGCTGTCCGCATGTAGTCGGAATTCAATACATCAAGTAGCGACGACCGCATGTACCGGCTGTAAACCGCTATCACCTGAATGGCAACGACAACAGTTGGAAGCGCCATGTGCTTGATCATCAATACCAAATCGAATCCATCTTGACCTGGTGGATATACACCCGATGTTGGAAACAATGAGTTTCCAAACCACTTGCTCCAATAGACAGCGAATACCAACTGCAACAAGATCGCCGAGATATACGGCGGTACCGAAATGCCGACGAAAGCAACAGTGTTAACCGCCACGTCGCGCTTTCCGCCTGGCCGCAGGGCGGCGAAGATTCCTATTCCAAGACCTACCGAAACTCCCACAGCCGTTGCTGCGATTCCCAACCTCGCGCTATTGGCAATGGCATCTTTCAGTTCTGGCCACACTTCGCGGCTTCCCTTGATGCTTCGTGGCCAGTTAAACGTAACGAAATTCTTAAGCCAACTGAAATATCCGGTGACATAGTTCGAACCGAGACCATTCAATTTTTTGTACTGCTCAATTTTTGTGTGCGTTGCACGAGGGTTCGACCGCATATAGCTAGCAAGAGGGTCTGTACCCATTCTTAGTGCGATGTACACCAAGAACGTAACGAGAAGCAATGTTGGTATTGCCCAAGCAGAACGACGGAGCGCGAATCGAAACATTGTTGCCCTCCCTCTCGTCCTTTAACGAAACAATTACACCTTAATTATGCAGACGGTGCGCGACCCGAACCAAATGGACCGAGTCGCGCACCGTACATGCGTACAAGTGAACTAATTAACTAGAGAACCGCTACTACCGGTTCGCCGGTCAACAAGTTGGTTACGACGTACTTGCCGTCGTTTGTGGTGGTGAATGCTCCTGGGCTGACAGGGAATGCTGTCGTCCATACCATCCACGAAGAGTTTGCACACTCCGTGATTGGGTTGAGGCACTCTGGCCACTGCTCTGCACCGATGACAATCTTGCCGTCACCGTCAACGTCGGTCCACTGGTGGAAGTTAATGAACGCCTGGTAGTTGTTCAATTCTCCATCAACAGGTCCGCCAACTTTGTCTGTGCGCCAGAAACCCGACTTCGGGAACTGGAACAATGGCAAGAGGACATGGTCCGCAGCCATCAAACGAAGTGCAGCCTTGATGTTGTCGGCACGCTTTACCGTGTCAACTTCAACGTCTGCATTGTGGAGCAAGTCTGAAGCTTCAGCATTGCACCAACCCTGTGTGTTCTGTCCTACGTTGCCATTGGCATCGGTTGGGATCTGGTCACACACAAATGACGAGGTGAGGTACGCAGGATCCGGTGGAGCCGTGCTGATGTACATCGCCAAGTCGTAGTCGAGTGCTGGCAAACGCTTCTGGAAGTAACAAGCTGCGTCGCAGTTGTCAGCCTTAACGTTGAATCCTGCTGCTTGCAGCAATGGAATCAAGTAAGCCTGGGTGCTTTCGCGGCGGGTGTTACCTGTGTTGATCACCCAACGAATTACTGGCGCAACGCCATCCTTCGCCCAGAAACCAGCATCATCTTTTTTCCAGCCTGCATCTTCCATGATCTTTGCAGCGCCTTCAGCGTCATAGCTACCTACGAACTCATCGCCTGCGCAGTAATCACCAGGGGTGATTGGACCACACTGCAACAATGTTCCTGTTGGAGCAATTGGAGTGTAGATCTGAGCGAACAATGCATCGCGGTCAATTGACTTTGAGAATGCTTCACGGAAATTGTCGTCTGCGAAAGGTCCGCACTTCTGGTTGAAGTAGAACGCTTCGTAGTCGCCACCAAATTGAACTGATGAAGTGATGTTGTCTTGTGCAACAGCTTCTTCGATTCCCTGGTAGTACTGCGGATAAATGAAGTCAACGTCGCCGGCCTTGATTGACGCGATTTCAGTGTCGCTGTCTGCCTTTGGAACCATGACAACCTTTGGTGAAACAGCCTTATCGGTGCCCCAGTATGACTCGTTAGGAACATAGACGATTTGGTCCTTGCTCCATGACTGCATCTTGTATGGACGACCCGAGAAAGGAATCATGTCTGCGAAGTCACCCGAAACGTCAGCAGTATTTTCTACTGATGCTGCCTTGATGAGACCTGAGAACAAGCCCTTGTACGGTGCGTATACAGCCTTCAACGTAACAACAACTTGCTTGTCACTTGTTCCGGCTTCTACTGAAGTCACTTGGTCATAGCCAGTTGTTGACAATGAACCAGGTGTGTTCAACGATGCATCCCAAGTTGCCTTGAAGTCTGCAACAGTGATTGCCGAGCCATCTTCCCACACTGCTTCTGGAGCAATGTCGTACGTAATGGTCATTCCTGCACTGGTTGATGCTGGTGCTGTGTAGTCGTAGGCACGTGTTGCACAAGCATCAAGGCTTGTGAACGCTGCACCTTCGTTGCTGGATGAACTGCCACCGCAAGCTGCCACTACTAGTGACAACATTGCGAAGCCAGCAACAACTCCAGCGAGTTTGTTGGTTTTCTTCACTCTCGACCTCCCCGTCGATTAGGTGGGTGTTACCCCAATTGGGTCGGGACAAGGAGTCCCGACATGTGGAGTAAAGGCTACTAGCGCCTGAGAGGCAGCACTATCGAGATCGGTATTGCACGATTCGGGCAAATTCAGATGGGTCAAGGGATGCCCCACCCACCAAAGCCCCATCGATATCAGGTTGGGCCATGATCTCGGCGATATTGGATGCCTTTACGCTTCCACCATACTGCAAGCGAATCGCGCTTGAAGCTTTTTCACCCGACACTTCAAGCACCTGGGCCCGGATGGCTCCGATGACAGCCTGGGCATCCCCTGCCGAAGCGGTCCGACCGGTACCGATAGCCCAAATTGGTTCATACGCAATCACCATGTTGCACACCTGCTCCACGGTTCGACCAACGAGTGCCGCACGAACCTGACCCATCACCTTTTCCGTGGTCTTACCGGCTTCGCGCTCTTCAAGCGTTTCACCAACGCACACAATTGGATACATGTTCAATTTCTGCACTGTCGTGATCTTTTTCGACACGTCAGCATCTGTTTCGCCGAAAATTTCACGACGCTCACTGTGACCGACAATGACGTATTGCACACCAAGCTTGGCAAGGAAAGCGCCAGCGACTTCGCCGGTGAAGGCGCCTTTTTCTTCCCAGTGACAATTTTGCGCGCCCAGATGAATACGCATTTCATCTGCATCAATGAGTGTCTGCACGCTACGAATGTCGGTAAATGGAGGATGAACGGAAACATCTACAGCACTGAAATCATCTTTGGTGAGTAGGTATGCAAGTTTTTGCAAACTCTGAATCGCTTCAAAGTGATTGTTGTGCATTTTCCAGTTGCCGCTAATCAGCGGTTTGCGATAAATAGTGCTATCTGGCATTTGGTGCTCCTCGCAGCGCGGCAAGACCAGGAAGGTCGCCAAGTTCTAAAAATTCGAGCGATGCGCCGCCGCCAGTTGACACATGATCGACGTCATCTTCAAGTTTGAATTGAGCGAGTGCAGCGGCAGAGTCTCCTCCACCAACAACAGTGAATGCTTTGGTGTCGGCAACAGCTTGAGCAACCGTCTTTGTTCCCGAGGCAAATCGCGGGTCTTCAAACATTCCCATTGGACCATTCCAAAACACTGAACGAGCATCCATAATGATGTCGGTGAACGCGGCAGCGCTACCTGGGCCGATGTCTAAACCTTTGGCTCCGTCTGGCAATCGGATTCCGAACGTTTGATACACGCCTTGAGCGTCGAGACCGTTGATGTCTTCAGGAAGATGAATCGGTACAGACCCTGCAAGAAGTTTCTTGCAGGTTTCGATCTGATCTCGTTCGCAAATGGAATCACCGACTGGATAACCCTGTGCCGCAAGAAATGTAAAACACATCCCACCGCCAATAATGAAGGCGTCGACTCGTTCCTGAAGAGCTTCGATCACGCCAATTTTGTCGCTCACTTTTGCGCCACCGAGAACAGCAACAAACGGGCGTTTTGGTTTCTCGCGTAGATCACCCAACACATCTACTTCGCGTTGCAGCAATCGCCCAGCGGCCGAAGGCAACGTCTGAGATGGACCGACAATCGAAGCATGTGATCGATGCGCTGCACCAAAAGCGTCATCGACATACATATCAATGCCCGCGATGAGCTGTTTGACAAAGGCAGGGTCATTTCCCTCTTCGCCTGGATTGAACCTCAGGTTCTCGAGCAGTTCAACTCCAGGTGCCAACTCCGCAAGCCGAGCGCGAACCGGAGCCATTGAGTACTTCGCGTTAGGCGAACCCTTCGGACGACCAAGATGACTTGCACAAACCACTTGTGCTCCACGACTGGTCAGGTATTCGATAGTTGGCAAAGCAGCGCGGATCCGAAAATCATCAGTGATGGTTCGAGCATCATCGGAACCTTCCATTGGGACATTGAAGTCCGTTCGAACCAGAACACGCTTGCCCGAAACGTCGCCAAGGTCTTCTAACGATGGAACGCGAGACATGAGATGCGATTACTTCGAGGAACCGATGTGCTTGGTGAGATCAACCAAGCGATTTGAATAGCCCCACTCGTTGTCATACCAACCGAGAACCTTCACGAGATTGCCCATCGTCATGGTGAGATCACTGTCAAACACGCACGAGTGTGGATTATGCACAATGTCGCTAGACACGATTGGAGCGTCCGTGTACTCAAGTACACCCTTCAATGGTCCTTCAGCCGACTTCTTAAATGCCGCATTGATTTCTTCTTTGGAAGGACTCGACTTCAAAACCGCAACAAAGTCAGTGATCGAACCAGTAGGCACAGGAACTCGCAACGATGTGCCGTCCAACTTTCCCTTCATTGCTTCAAGCACAAGGCTGGTAGCGCGTGCTGCACCTGTGCCGGTTGGCGTGATGTTGATGGCTGCACCACGTGCACGACGCAAATCGCTATGCGGTCCATCTACCAATTGTTGATCACCCGTGTAGGCATGAATCGTTGTCATCAAGCCCTTTTCTACACCGAATGCATCATCAAGAATCTTCACCATCGGTACGAAGCAGTTCGTGGTGCAACTCGCATTGGAAATAACTTTGTGTTTGGCGCGGTCGAAATCTTGATGATTGACCCCGTAGACAAATGTTGCATCTGCGCCGGCAGATGGTGCTGAAACGATGACAATTGGAGCACCAGCGTCCAAGTGAGCAGCAGCCTTATCTCGATCGGTGAAGAAACCGGTTGATTCGATGACTACGTCCACTCCGAGTGCAGCCCATGGGAGATCCTTTGGGTCACGATGCTGCAGAACCTTGAGCACCTTGCCATCAATAGAAATGCCATCGTCAACAGGTTTGATGTCATTTGGAAGAATCCCAAGCACCGAGTCGTACTTCAACAAGTGCGCCATTGTCTTGATATTGCCAAGGTCATTAACTGCAACGATCTCGATTGGAGCATTTGCTGATTGCACAGCACGGAAGAAGTTGCGTCCGATGCGACCGAAACCGTTGATACCTACGCGAATTGGAGTGTTTGCCATAGAGGCAGACATTAGCAACCGAGCGACTAGCGCGCGATATCTCGGTGAATTACCCGCGGATGATGCCCCAATTGAACGAACTTTCGTCCAATTTCTTCAGCGATAGCAACCGACCGATGGCGACCACCCGTGCATCCGATTGCCACGGTCAAATAGCTCTTGCCCTCTGCTCGGTATGCAGGAAGCAGCATTCCAAATAGAGCATCGATCTTTTCAACAAACTCGATCGCCAACGGTTGTTGCAAAACGAAATCAGACACGGGCTGATCTAATCCACTGAGGGGACGCAGCGCTTCGTCCCAATGCGGGTTCGGCAAAAAGCGGACGTCAAACACCAGATCAACATCGAGTGGGATTCCGTGTTTGTAACCAAACGATTCAACAGACAGTTGCATCACGTCTTTGCCGCCAACAGGAGCAAAGAGATCGTGAATCTGAGCCTTTAATTGATGAACGTTGAGCGATGTTGTATCGATGACCAAGTCAGCTGAGCCTTTAACCAACTCGAGCATGGATCGTTCTTTAAGAATGGCTTCTTCAACGCTGATCGTGGCGCTGCTGAGCGGATGCTTGCGACGAGTTGTTCCGTAGCGTTTCACTAATTCGACAGTTGATGCGTCAAGATACAAAATGCGCACTCGGTGTCCCGCTTCGCGAAGATTTGCTACAACATCAATTGCATTGGTTTGATTGGATGGTGTTCCAAGTACAAGTGCAAGCTGTAGATCATCTGCGCCATTTTCCGCAAGTTCCACAACCTTGTCAACGAGAGAGATGGGCATGTTGTCAACAACAAACCAACCAAGATCTTCAAGATCATCTGCAGCTTGAGAGCGACCAGCACCAGACAACCCAACGATGAGCAGAATATCGGCCACGTGAAAAGGCTACCCGTGTATGTGTTTGAAGATGTCTCGGGCTATCGGCTCAGGGAGCCAACCAAGTGACAACAAATTGTCAAGCGACGCCTTCTTCACTGCGGCAACGGTGCCAAAATGTGCAACAAGTTTCTTCTTGCGAGCCTCGCCCAATCCTGGTATCCCATCGAGAGCGCCTTTTGTCATCCGCTTTCCACGCAGTTCACGGTGAAAAGAGTTTGCAAATCTATGCGCTTCATCGCGAATCACCTGCAACATAAACAGAGCGTCGCTGCCACGCGGCACATCGACTGCGTCCTGCTTGTTAGGTATGAATACTTCCTCTAATCGTTTCGCCAACGACGCAACGGGAATCTCGTGCTCTAAGCCAAGTTCGTTGATTACTTCCATGGCCACTCCGAGTTGACCCTTGCCGCCATCGACCAGGATCAGTTGAGGTGGATAGGCAAACTTTCCCGGTCGCTCGCCTCGTTGTTCAACTGGCATGTCGCGCTCTGCAATGTACGCCGAGAGCCTCCGAGTGAGTACTTCCTTCATCGCGGCATAGTCATCGTTTCCAGGAACATCTTTAATCTTGAACTTGCGATACTCGCGCTTAATCGGCAAACCGTCCTCGAGCACAACCATGCTGCCTACGTAATCCGTTCCCTGCAAGTGCGCCATGTCATAACACTCGATACGCAATGGAGCCTCTGGCAAATTCAGCAAGTCCTGCAACTCTGTTAGTGCTCGACTGCGACTGTTGTGGTCCGAAGCACGTTTCATCCGGTGGCGTGCAAATTCATCTGTTGCATTTTTTACAACAGTTGCGAGCAACTCTCGTTTGTCGCCACGAGTTGGAACTCGAATTTCTACTTTTGTGCCGCGCTCCTTCTCGAGCCATTCCTGCATTGCCAGCAAACTCTCTGGAGCCTGTGACACCAACACTTCCTTCGGCACGCCTAAAGGCGGCGAGTCGCCGTAGATGCTCTCGAGAACACGATCCATTAGTTGACCTGAAGTCACATCTTCAACCTTGTCGAGAATGAAACCGTTTCGGCCCATGACTCGCCCACGTCGCACATAAAACACTTGCACCGACGCCTCAAACTCATCGTCGGCAATGCCGATGACATCAATGTTCTCCGATTGGTCGCCAACCATTTGTTGGCGCTCAAGCGCTTTGTGAATGTGCGTGAGGCGATCCCTGAACACGGCAGCACGTTCAAAATCTTGCTTACTTGAAGCGTCCTTCATTTCTAGCTCAATCTTGTCAACGATCTCTTCAGAATCGCCATTGAGAAATCGCTGCAGATCATGTACATATTTTGAATACTGCTGGGCTTCAACGTTTCCTACACACGGACCACTGCATTTCTCAATATGGAACAGCAAACACGGGCGCCCCAGTCGATTGTGTTGTTTGAACACACCATTCGAACACGTACGCACAGGAAATGTTCGCAATACGAGTTCAAGTGTGTCTCGAATGACCCAGGCATTCACGTATGGGCCGAAATACTTCGTCCCTTTACGGCGTCTGCCGCGCATCACCATTGCTCGAGGCCATTCTTCATCCAGCGTGATAGCCAGAAATGGATAGCTCTTATCATCTCTCAAACGAATGTTAAATCGCGGACGATGTTCCTTGATCAGGTTGTATTCCAAAATCAGTGCTTCAACTTCGTTGCGAACTTCGATCCATTCGACTGTTGACGCAACGGACATCATCTTTGCTGTGCGTGGATGCAGCGTTTGAGGATCTGCGAAATAGCTACCAACACGCGAGCGCAGGTTTACTGCTTTGCCAACGTAAATAACACCGCCTTGTTCATCCTTGAATTGATACGAGCCAGGCGTATCTGGGATGGGAATCGACGGTCGTTGCACTGCCTACGGCTTCTTTTTCAACAACGGTCCAAGGAATTTGCCGGTATAGCTGCCCTTCACCTTCGCAACATCTTCAGGCGTTCCTTCGGCAATGATTCGACCACCACCGTCTCCGCCTTCAGGACCCATGTCGATAATCCAGTCTGCGGTCTTGATGACGTCCAAGTTATGTTCAATTACCAAAACAGTGTTCCCAGTTTCGACAAGTCGAGCGAGAACGGTAAGTAAGCGCCGAACGTCCTCGAAGTGCAATCCGGTTGTTGGTTCATCGAGCAGATAAATGGTTCGTCCGGTGCTGCGCTTGGCAAGTTCGGCAGCAAGCTTCACTCGTTGTGCCTCGCCACCAGAAAGTGTTGGTGCAGATTGACCGAGTCGCACATAACCCAATCCAACGTCGAGAAGCGTCTGCATATGGCGACCAATACGTGGTTGATTGGTGAAGAAGTCCACAGCATCGGAAATTGGCATATCAAGAATTTGAGAAATGTTCTTTCCCTTAAACAAGATGTCGAGCGTGTCGCGGTTGTATCGCTCGCCCTTGCAGACATCGCATGGCACATACACGTCTGGCAAGAACACCATTTCGATCTTGATCGTGCCGTCGCCAGAACAGGCCTCACACCTTCCGCCAGGAACGTTGAAGCTGAATCGACCAGGCTGATATCCGCGAACCTTCGCCTCAGGCGTTCCCGCGAATAATTTACGAATGTCGTCGAAAACGCCGGTGTACGTTGCGGGGTTTGAACGCGGAGTTCGACCAATTGGCGACTGGTCCATGTCGATGACCTTGTCCAGATGCTGCACACCATCAACTGCTGTGTGCTTGCCAGGCGCATCCTTCGATTTATAGATCTTTTGCATCAAAGACGGAAGCAGAATGTCCCGAATTAATGTGCTCTTTCCACTTCCCGACACTCCAGTAACTGCAACAAAGAGACCAAGTGGAATCTTCGCCGTCAGGTTTTGCAGGTTGTGTTCACGGGCACCGCGGATGGTCAGCCAATCCTTTTTCGGTGAACGACGTTCAGCCGGTACTGGGACAAATCTCTTGCCACTGAGGTATTGACCGGTTATCGACTTGGAGACTTTTTCGATGCCTGCAACAGGCCCGCTGTACACCACCTCACCGCCGTGCTCTCCCGCTCCCGGGCCAATGTCAACTATCCAATCGGCTGAACGAATCGTGTCTTCATCGTGCTCAACCACCATGACCGTGTTGCCGAGATCGCGAAGCCGAATAAGCGTTTCGATGAGGCGATGGTTATCGCGCTGGTGCAATCCGATACTTGGTTCGTCAAGTACGTACAGAGTTCCCACAAGCCCAGATCCGATTTGGCTCGCAAGACGAATTCGTTGCGCTTCGCCACCTGCCAACGTTGCTGCTGCTCGAGACAACGTGAGATAGTCAAGCCCCACGGAAAGAAGGAATCCAAGTCGCGCGTTGATTTCTTTCGTTATCCGTTCAGCAATCATCTTGTCACGATCGCCAAGCTTCAAACTCTTTAAGAATTCTGCGGAGTTTCCAATTGACAAATCGCAGATCTCGCTCAGGCTTTTTCCATTTACCTTGACAGCCAGAGATGCAGGCTTTAGACGCTGACCCTTGCACGCTTTGCAAGGCGCCTCTCGCATGTAACTTTCAAACTGCTCGCGCGAATATTCGCCCTCTGCGCTCTCATGACGCCGCTTAATCCATGGGACTACGCCCTCATACGATGTGCTGTACTCCCGCGAACGCCCGTAACGATTCTTGTACTTCACCATCAATGCTTCACCTGCACCGTGCAAGATGATGTTCTTGTTTTTATCCGACAACTTCTCCCACTTCACATTTAGCGGAATGGAGTGTTCTTCTGCAACAGCTTCGAGCATGCGTTGGAAATACTGTGTGTGAGCCGAACGCCATGGAGCTATGGCTCCCTGCAGAATCGATAACTCAGGATCAGGCACTACCAACTCTTCTTCAACTTCGTAACGGGTGCCCAAACCGAGACACGTCTCACATGCACCGAAGGGCGAGTTGAAAGAAAAGTTACGTGGAGCGAGTTCATCAAAGCTGGCGCTGCACTTTGGACAGGCCATGTGTTGACTGAAGGTGATGACCTCACCTTGTTCATCACTCTTGCCACTCATGATTTCGATTCCCGCGACACCCTCGGCAAGTTTCAGAGCTGTTTCTAGGCTGTCAGTCAGTCGTCGATTGATACCTGCTTTCTGCACGAGCCTGTCAACGATGATGTCGATGCTGTGGTT
>Ga0114967_10000258_pt1 | contig 44278 bp, 42 predicted proteins | sample M_130628_MF_Meta_FD_92639 | JGI IMG/M metagenome (GOLD analysis project Ga0114967, IMG submission 92639) | Freshwater microbial communities from Lake Montjoie, Canada to study carbon cycling - M_130628_MF_MetaG | ecosystem: Environmental > Aquatic > Freshwater > Lake | place: Lake Montjoie... | reverse complement strand
TGAAATCCTTTTTTTATGAATTATTATTAATTCTGACTCGTAATTAGTAGGTCGTTGCGGGGGCGCCCGTACGGTTTGATCCCGACTGGAGGCTCGAAAGTAAAAAGTTACGATTTAAATTGTAACTTTTTTTCATTTAAACCATTTTAATCCTGACTTTTAATTAGTAGGTCGTTGCGGGGTCGCCCGTGCGGTTTGATCCCGACTGGAGGCTCGAAAGTAAAGGATTTCAAGAAATTGAAATCCTTTTTTATTTTTATATGTTATTTATCAAATTACTGCTATTAAAACATGAAAAAAAAGCTATTTAAAATACTCAAATATTCTTTCATCGGCATATTGGCTACTTTGATACTTTTCATTGCTTTTAATCAGGATTCAAGCGTTTACGCTTACAGACAAGCTAAAGGGCAATTAAAAATCATTTTCAACACTCGCCCTATTTCAGAAGTTTTAGCTGATAAGACTTTTCCAGATTCATTAAAAAGTCGTATTCTATTGATTGAGGAAATTAAAAGTTTTGCTACAGATTCTCTGGGGCTAAACCCTTCTGATAATTATACAACTTTTTATGACCAACATCAAAAACCAATTTTATGGGTAATTACAGCCTCCGATCCTCTCGAGTTGAAGGCAAAAAAATGGACTTTCCCGATTGTAGGTACTTTTAGCTACAAAGGACATTTCGAAAAAAAAATTGCTGATTCAGAACTCAACGAACTAAAAAAGGAAGGATTTGACACACAACTAAACGAGGTTTCGGCTTGGAGTACATTGGGCTATCTGAAAGACCCAGTTTTAAGCTCAATGCTAGAAAAATCGGAAGGACGTTTGGCAGCTTTGATTATCCATGAATTGACCCATGGTACACTTTTTGTGAAAAATAACTTAGAATTCAACGAAAACCTCGCAGACTTTGTTGGTGATTATGGAGCGATACGTTTCCTGGAAAGTAAATACGGCAAAAACTCAAAAGAATTGGAACGTTATAAATTTTCAAAAAAATACAACGATGCCTACAGCCAACATTTACTGAGAGGTGCAAAAAAATTGGATAGTTTGTATAAAAATTTCGATAAAAATATGACTAACCAAGAAAAGATACGCCAAAAAACTGAAATGATTGGTACTATTATCAATAAAAGTGATACACTAATAACTGGTGAATTTCAAAAACGATTAATCAGTCGCAAAAAATGGATTTTAAATGACAATAATTTACCAAACAATGCGTATTTCATAGGGTATCTCACTTATCAAAGTAAGCAAAATCAATTCAAAGATGAGTTTGCTAAAAATTTTAAGGGTAATTTTTATAATTATTTAACATATCTGAAAGACAAACATCAAAGTAGTATTGTTTTATAAAAAAAATTATCAACAATTTATAAAAAAATGAGTTTTCTTAAAAAAATAATATTTTTAGGTTTGATTCTAACTACAAGTTCGTTTGTAGTGAGCGATAGTTATCGTTATTTGCCACAACATGCTTTTAAAGCGGGTGAATATTTTGAGTATAAGGTTAAATACGGATTTTTGAGCGTGGGAGAAGCAACGGTTGATGTTAGTCCACAAATTTATTCCGTAAATAATCGACCCTGCTATCGAGTCAATATTTTTGGCCGTACTACCGGGATTACTGATCTTTTCCATATCAGAAACACCTACCGTTCTTATCTTGATACTTTAGCTATTTTACCCCATAAATTCTTGATGGATTTGCAAGAAAATAATTACAGAAAAGAGCAAACCGTTACATTCGATCATATTGCAAATGCTGCAGTAAGAGAACAAAACAATGAACGTCAAACTTTTAAACTACCTGATAACGTGCAGGATGTAGTTTCGAGTTATTACTTTTTGAGAACAATAGATTTTACGAAAGTAAAAATTGGGGAAACGGTTTCATCAAATATGTTTTTTGATGATGAAATTTATAATATGAGAGTAAAATATAACGGTAAAGGAGTTATCCGTACAAAATATGGTAAAATCAATGTTATAAAACTTAATCCGATTTTGCCCAAAAATAATATGTTTGAAGGGGAAGATGCAATTAGAATTTGGGTGTCGGATGACAAAAATCATGTGCCAATAAAAATAGAAGTTGATTTTGCGGTAGGCGGTGCTACAATGGAATTAAAAAATTATAGAAATACAAAATATGAATTTGATTGGCTTTGAGATTTATTCATCCACTAAGAACACTGAGAAGATAAGTTTCACATAGGAGTTTTTTAGTATAACATCTGTGTTCTAAAGTGTTTTTGATGGTAAAAAAATAAAAATGCCTTCTTGATTAGAGAAGGCATTTTTATTTTTATCTACGTCCGTGGCTTCTAGTTTGACCATGACTTTCTCCGCCACGATACCTACGATTTTGATAAACATAATTACGGTTGCGATTACTTTGATTATTGTAAGAATATCTTCTTGGCGGAGCTACATAAACACGTACTTGTGGTCTTGGATACGTATAATATCCATACGACGGCCTTGAATAAAATCGGTCACGATAACCATAACCGCCATAAAAACAACTCGAAAGACTAAGTGAAAGCATAGCAAACACTCCCAGCAAATTCAACAAACGAAGTTTTGATTGTTTTTTCATAATTGTATACTGTTTTTATTGTAGATGCTTGAAAACGCTAAAAAGTTGCATTACATTTTAAACTAAAACCATTTTAATTCTAATTTCCCCCATTTAATAAGTTAAAAATTAATTAAATTGCATTATGTTTTTAAAAACCTAAGTTTAATGTCTTTAATTGAATCTAATATGTTACCAATCGGGACTTTAGCTCCCGACTTTAGTTTGTTAAATACTGTGTTAGATAAGACACAGTCCGTCAATGAATTATTCTCTGATAAGGCTACTTTAGTAATGTTTATTTGTAACCATTGTCCTTATGTAATTCATGTGAAAGATGAGCTTGTTAGGCTCGCACATGATTATGAACCCAAAGGGGTAAAATTTGTGGCCATCAGTTCCAATGATATTGAAAAGTACCCTCAAGATGGACCTGAGGCCATGAAGATTTTTGCTAAAAATTCAGGCTTTACATTTCCGTATCTCTATGATGAAACCCAAGATGTAGCTCGTGCCTATGATGCAGCCTGCACACCAGATTTTTATATCTTTGACGGAGAAAAAAAATTACTTTACAGAGGTCGCTTGGACGATTCTCGTCCAAGAGTTGAAAACCCAAAACCTGTTACTGGAAAAGAATTAAGAAAAGCTTTAGATGCAATTTTAGCCAATCAGATAGTTTCAGAAATCCAGTTTCCGAGTATGGGTTGTAACATTAAATGGAAGAATAATTAAAATGCCTATTTATAAAAACTCTACACAGAAGCTTTCCCTTTTATATGCATAAATCAGCTAACTCCCAGAAATATCGTTCTTTTTCGTTATTATTTATTTTCTTTTTTTCTGGCTTTGCAGCCCTCATTTATCAAGTAATATGGCAAAGATGGCTGGTATTTTATACAGGAATCAGTTCCGTAAGTATCAGTTTGATTGTGTCAGCGTTCATGGCTGGTTTAGGGCTTGGCTATTTGGCAGGTGGACAAATTGCTGATCGAGCTGGTAAAAATAAACCAATCTTATTTTTTGTTTTGGCCGAATTGGGCATTGGTATTTTTGCATTGGTCAGTAAATCAATTATTTACGACTGGCTTTATCAGTCAAATACTCTCGCTGGTGGCTCGCCATTTCAGACTTATTTTACTTTGTTTTTGATTTTGCTCTTTCCGACATTTTTGATGGGGCTTTCTTTACCCCTACTTTCAAAGGCATTTGAGCAAAAAAATGCTGAAAATCAGGCCAGTTATATAAGTTTGCTATACTTTACCAATACACTCGGAGCAGCGGCAGGAACATTTATCACAACTTTCATTCTGATTCGTGCTGTCGGTTTTGAAAATGCTGTTCGTTTGGGAGCTGCTTTTAACTTTCTGTGTGCCATTACGGCAGGAGTTATTTATTATTACCAAACTAAAAACTCTGGTGGTGAATACTTTTTAGAACAAGCAAAAGAAAACGTACAAAAATCATTTACTTGGAATACAAATTTTACCTATTGGATTCTTCAATATACAGCTTCAGGGTTCATAGCAATCTGCTATGAAATTATTTGGTTCAGAATGATAGAAACCATGATGAAATCAATCGCCCTTACGTTTTCGATTATTCTGACAATCTATTTGTCAATGATGGCTATTGGCACATATGTTGGAGTAAAAATGGCAAAAAGACTTCAAAATAATCGTTTGAAGCTATTTTTGAATAGTCAATATGCACTTTATATTTATTCAATAGGAGCGATTTTAGTGCTTCAATGGGCGGTTTCTGATGTATCGTCACTATCGTTTTTGTTTGAGTATTTTCAAAGCTACGAAACTTCGTTTGCTCCAAAAATAGCCATCTCGACGATGTTTTTCATACCATTTTTTCTGATGGCCATTCCTACTTTTATAATGGGTTTCAGTTTTACACTTTCACAGTTAATCATTCAAGATAAATTTGATGAAGTTGGCAGAAAAGTGGGTTGGTTACAATTTGTAAATATCGTTGGCTCAACAATTGGAGCTTGGTTTGTTACACTAATTGGCTTTAATAATCTCGGAACATCTCTGACGATTAAGTTGGTAAGTATGATTGGTTTAGTCTATGTTGTAGCGTTGCATCGTAATAAATTCAATAGCCTGGTTTCCAGAATTTCGATGGGTGTGTCTTTGATTTTAGTAATAGTTTTACTTCCAAACAATGAAAAACTTTGGATGAAACTTAGTGGTATGGCAGACGAGAAAAAGTTTATCGTAAAAGAAGATGAAACGGCACTTTCATTTATCAAAACACAGGGTAAAGAATCTTATGTATATGTTAATGGTTTGGGGCAAAGTATGTTTCCATTTAATAGAGATATTACTCACTTCACACTTGGGGCCGTTCCTGCATTGATTCACCCAAACCCAGTAGATATAGGTATAGTTGGACTTGGTTCTGCCTGCACACTTTACAATGCCGGTGGCCGAGTCGAAACCAAATCATTAGACTGTTTTGAAGTAATTGTGAACCAACCAGAAGCCATAAAGGAATACGTTAGGCGAACAAAAGATAGTACAGCTTTCTATATCATGAATGATAAACGAGTCAATGTTATTTTGCAAGACGGACGATACTTCTTACACAAAAACCCAAAGCTATATGATATTTTGGAGGCAGATGCTTTACGTCCGAAATCTTCTTATTCGGGAAATCTATATTCGATTGAATATTTCAAATTATTAAAATCAAGGCTTAAAAAAGGTGGTTTGGCGATTACATGGGGAGCTACAAGCCGTATCAGAAATGGTTTTGCTGAAGTTTTTCCGTATATTTACGAAATAGATGGTTTTATGATTATCGGTACTGACCAACCTTTAGAATTTGACGAAAAGAAAATTTTTGACCGCTTAGAAAATTCATTTACTAAAAACCATTACCATCGTGCAGGTATAAAAGTGCGAGAAAATTTAGAGAAAGTACTAAATAAACGATTAGTATTACAAAATGGCACTACCAAAGTTTCAAAATCTTTAAACTCGGATATGTGGCCTAAAGATGAGTTCGATTATGGTAAACTTTGGGAGAGAATTCTGGGCAAAGAAGATTGATTTTTTATATGATATACCTATTTTGTGACTTTTAACGTTTACTTTCAACAAAAACAATGTTATGTATTCACGAATTCTTATCGCTATTAGTTTAGTTTTTGTTTTGTCTTGTATCAAAACCGAAATACCAATACCCGTTGATACGACTTGGCAACCAAATACTACTGATGGGCAGTTTGTATTTAATACTTTCAAAAGTGTAGGACTTGGCGGAAGCCGAGGTAAAATACAAAAATGGTCTAAAAATGAGGTTTATTATTGGTTCGATGCCGAAGGAACTGGCACAAATAGTCTTCTTCCAATTTCAGATAGTGTTTTTACTCAAATAAATCAAATTAGTCAATCAACGAAGTTTATCAAAACTTCCGACGAATCGAGAGCCAATATTAAGATTTTCTCTGGGCGTGATACTGAGTTTGAATCAAAATATAAATTGAGTTTACAAGGAGAATTGCAGGTGGGTGGAACTGCCTTTATTTCAAGTTCAAAAAATGAACTTGAAAAAGTTGTAATTTGGGTAACTAGTGTTTTTCCAACACTCGACCAACGCTTAATTACACGACATGAAATCGGTCATGCGATTGGATTTTCGCATGTACCAACTAAACGCTCAATCATGTGGGATACGATTGATTTAGAATATAACCCAACTGCTTTTACTGAAATTGACAATAATTATATAAAAATCCTTTACGATAATCGCACAAAAGCAGGCATGACTCATGAAGAGTTATTTCCTGTTTACAAGGATGTTTTGAGATAAATAATCTTATATTTGTTAAACCAATTATACTGAAAATGAGTATTTTAGAAAGAATAACAATTGACCCAAATATATGTCATAGTAAACCTTGCATTAGGGGAATGCGTTGGACGGTAGAAATTATTATAGATTTATTAGGTTCTGGAATGAGTATCAATGAAATTATTGAAGACCATCCTGAACTTGAAAGAGAAGATATTTTAGCCTGTTTGCAATATGCAAAAATGTTGGTTTCTGGTCATACTTTGAAAATTGCCGCATGACATGAGATATTTATGTGATGTACACATTTCCTACAAAGTCTGTAAGTTTTTAGAACAGTACGGACCTCAAGCAATCCATGTAAATTCTATACTCAACAAATGGTTCACTGAGGATTCTGCGATTTGTGAATATGCCGACCAAAATGATTATATAGTTATTACTAAAGATGAGGATTTCAGAGCAACTTTTTTACTATAGAAAAAACCTAAAAAACTAGTAAGGATAATCTTAGGTAATATATCCAATAAAACTCTAACTAAAACTATATTATACTGCTTACCAACGTTTGAAAACTTAAGCAAAAATGAATACTTCTTTATGGAAATAGGGGAAGAAATCAATATATTTTGCCCATAATAAAAAACTCCTGCAAGAATATTATCTCTCAGGAGTTTCACACTACTAAGCCCAAATTTATAAGACTTCTTCGACTGAAGCTATATTTTCAAATATAATCTCACCTTCTAAACCGAGTTCCATCATCACAACCGAGTCTTTCTGTACTTTTCCAGATAAAATCTCTTTCGATAATTCATTCAAAACTCTCCGTTGAAGCACACGTTTGAGTGGTCTTGCTCCGAATGTTATATCATAGCCTTCTTCACCCAATTTATCCAAAACTACATCTGTTGCTTCGAGCGTGATACCTTGCTCGGCTAAACGGGCTTGAATTTGTTTAAATTGAATCTGCACAATTCGACGGATATTGATTTTAGTCAATGGATCGAACAATACGATTTCGTCGATACGATTCAAAAACTCTGGTCTAACAGACGACTTAAGCAAATTCATGACATCGTTTTTGGCTTCTTCTTTGTAGAATAAATGCCAAGCCTTGTCATCACCTTTCGATTCAAGGTATTTATCTTGGATGAAATGACTACCGATATTCGAGGTCATTATTACAATGGTATTCTTGAAATTGGCGGTTCGACCTTTATTATCAGTCAAACGTCCTTCGTCAAGCACTTGCAATAAAATATTCCACACATCAGGGTGAGCTTTTTCGATTTCATCCAACAAAATAACGCTGTATGGTTTACGTCTAACGGCTTCAGTTAACTGTCCCCCCTCTTCATAGCCCACATATCCTGGAGGTGAACCCACCAAACGACTCACGGCGTGGCGTTCTTGGTATTCACTCATGTCGATACGAATCATTGCCGAATCATCATTAAATAAATATTCGGCCAAAGCCTTAGCCAATTCGGTTTTACCAACACCTGTACTTCCTAAAAATAAAAAGCTACCAATCGGTTTTTTGGGGTCTTGCATACCTGCACGAGAGCGACGCACCGCATCAGCAACCAACTCAATAGCTTCCTCCTGTCCTGCTACACGACGGCGAAGTTCATCTTCCAAATGCAATAATTTTTCACGTTCACTTTGCAACATTTTTGTTAGGGGGACGCCCGTCCAACGAGCCACGATTTCAGCTATATTTTCAGCAGTAACTTCTTCGTTTAATAAATTGGCTGGCTCTTGATTATTCTTTGCCTGAATTTCATCGAGTTTTTTATTAGTTTCAATCAATTTTCCGTAACGAATCTCGGCAACTTTTCCATAATCGCCTGCACGCTCGGCTTGATCAGCTTCGAGTTTTAGTTGTTCTACTTGCTCTTTTAGTGAGCGAAGTTCATTCAATGAACCCTTTTCGTTTTCCCACTTTGCTTTTAAATCGTCACGTTTTTCGCTCAAATCAGCGATATCTTTGTTTAAAACTGACTCTTTTTCACGATTATTCTCACGGCGAATCGCTTCTCGCTCAATTTCGAGCTGCATAATTTTACGATTCAACTCATCCAATTCTTCGGGCATCGAATCCATTTCGAGGCGAAGTTTTGATGCCGCCTCATCCATTAAATCAATGGCTTTATCAGGCAAAAATCTATCCGAAATATATCTATCCGATAACTCAACGGCAGCAATCACGGCATCATCTTGTATTCTTACACCGTGGTGCAATTCGTATTTATCTTTGATACCACGTAAGATAGAAATCGCATCTTGCACGTTTGGTTCATCAACTAAAACTGTTTGAAAACGACGTTCGAGAGCCTTATCTTTCTCAATGTATTTTTGGTATTCATTGAGCGTTGTGGCACCAATTGTATGCAATTCTCCTCGAGAAAGAGCTGGTTTCAATAAATTTGCAGCATCCATCGCACCTTCTCCGCCAGCACCCGCCCCAACAAGTGTATGAATTTCATCAATAAATAAAACCATTTCTCCCTCTGAATCAGTAACTTCTTTGATTACGGCTTTCAGACGCTCTTCAAATTCACCTTTATATTTTGCACCCGCTATCAACAAACCCATATCAAGAGATACAATGGTTTTTGATTTTAGGTTTTCGGGAACATCGCCCGACACAATTCTTTGAGCTAAACCTTCTATAATAGCGGTTTTACCTACACCTGGCTCGCCCAATAAAATTGGGTTATTTTTCGTGCGACGTGAGAGGATCTGCAAAACTCGGCGGATTTCTTCATCACGACCAATAACTGGGTCAATTTTGCCTTTTCGTGCCAAATCGTTAAGATTTTTACTATATCGAGAAAGGGCTTGATATTTATTTTCGGCGTTTTGGTCTTTCACTATGTTGTTACCCCTTAATTCTTTAATGGCTAATTTTAAGCTTTTTTCATTCAAATTATTCTCTTTCAACAAACTAGCTACCGAGTCTTTCCCTGAGGCCAAACTTAGAAGCAATAACTCTATACTCACAAATTCATCGCCAAATTCTTTTATTAAGTTGGCAGTTTTACTTAAAGCTTGGTTGGCATCATTACTCAGATAAACTTGAGCAGTTCCGCCCGAAACTTTTGGGTAAGTTGCAATAATTGTTTCGAGTTTTGCTTGAATTGTTTCTTGTTTTGTACCTACTTTTTTTAGTAGAAATACTGAAGTATTGCCATCTTCAACTAAAATTGCTTTTAGAATATGTCCCGTTTCAATGGCTTGTTGCCCCTTGGCAAGGGCGATTTCAGAAGCCTTTTGAATCACTTCTTGGGCTTTAATAGTGTATTGATTAAAATTCATAATTTTAGGTTGTTTTAGTAGCACAAGTTTTCAACTTATCATCAACATTTTTCATAAATTACGTGATACAAAACTATCATCAAAAAGTATGCTGATTAATGTTTTTCGGAAATAATGACTAAAAAAAGGTCAATATTTTAAATAACAAACGACAAAAAGGCAGAAATTAAAGGATTTATGGATATATAAGACTGACAAAACTGCATAAAAAAAGAGCAAAACAACCTGAGTTATCTTACTCTTTCAAATTTTATAGAGTTAAATTAGAAATGTGTATTAGAAAAATCTTGAAAAAGCTGTAAAGACAAAAACAAAAATAGAAGCCCACATTGGTACGCGACGAGCTTTGTAAGTAGCTTCTTGAAATGCTTTTAGGTATTCTAAACGCATCCATACAACAACAGCCAACATCAAACAAAAAGTAAAACTAGCAAACTTAAATGCCATCGCGTGCATAGGTTCTAATGAAAAATATAAGAAAACATTGACTAACAAAAGTAGGATTCCAAGTAATGTAAATACCTTAAATGACCACATGTAAGTTTCTTTGTCTATGTTATTTCTCATTATATCGCTGTTTATAATGCAAATATAAAATAATAATCGGATACTTGTCAAGTATTTTCTTTAATATTTTGCATAAACAATATATTACCAAATAATATTTGGCACACTTTCTTTTTATATTAAATTATAATATTAGAAAAATACAATAATATTTTTCACAAATAGACATTTATACGTTTATTTTTTAGTATATTTTGAAAAAATAACATTAAAATCGTCAAAAATAGGTTTTTTTTCAATAGTCAATTTTTAACTTAAACTTATCACTTTTCTTATTGATCCTTTGTAGAATGATAAAACACTGTAAATGAATGCATATTGTAGAAATGCCTGATTGGCCGTTCCTTTGGGCAAAATTTGAACATTAAAATTAAATTATAATACCCATTATTAAAATTCACTGCGAAAGATTCTTAAGAATAGATTTCTTGTTTCGAGAAACTTTCTTTTACTTAGATTATGTTATCAGAAAAACAACATACAGATGAGAGTTGAATTAATTAGAGTAGATGATGCCTTCCATTTTGAAGCTTTCGGGGCATCAAACACAATAAATCATATGGATGCCAATGTTGATATTGGCGGACATAATTTAGGTGCAAGACCAATGGAAATGCTTTTGATGGGTTTGGGGGGATGTACTGCAATTGATGTGATTTTGATTTTGAAAAAACAACGCCAAGTAATTGAAGACCTCCGAATTTCGGTTGATGGCGAACGAGTAAAAATTGAAGGAACAGAAATGAGTCCTTTTAGTAAGATAAATATACATTTTGCTTTCAAAGGTCAGCTCGACCAAGTAAAAATTGAGCGTGCTATTCAACTTTCAATGGAAAAATACTGCTCGGCGACTGCTCAATTTAGTCCAACCTCAGAAATTACCCACACTCTTAAAATAAATTGATTGATAATTAAAATCTTGGTATAGTATTTGAAACTTAAAAGGTAAATTATTACTATTTAAAATCATAAAATATTATAAATATGAAGAAGTCAATCGTAATTTTGGCGTTGATAGTATCAGCTTCGAGTGTTGTTTCAGCATTTGAGAAAGAAAAAGGTGGTCGTAAAGCTCGTAGAGAAGCAACAAAAAAAGAAATGAGCTGCATAGATAAACAAATGACCAAAGAATGCAAAAAAGAAAGCAAAGCTTTCAAGGAAAATAAAGCAGAACGATAATCTTATTTTCTATTTCCAGTTGAGTATATAAAAAGGTCAATGAGAAATCATTGACCTTTTTGCATTTTTAAAACATAGAATGGCATTTTTTTCTTAATTTAGACAAATAAACCATAATTATATTTGATGAGTCCGAAAATATCATTGCGTAAAAAGGTACACAATATTCTCGAAATAACTTGGCATCAAAAACTCGGCTTGAGTTTTTGGGTGAATATCTTTCTTACGGTCATTATTTCACTCAATACCATTGCTATTATCTTAGATACAGTTCCAAGTCTTCACTACAAATACCACCAACTTTTGATTGATTTTGAGGTTTTCTCTGTGGTTGTATTCACGATTGAATTATTTTTGAGATTAAGGTCTTGTGTCGAAAACCCAGCCTTCTCGCATCCAATTAAAGGTCGGCTAAAGTTTATGATTTCAGTATGGCAACTAGTCAATTTACTATCTATCGCTCCATTTTTTTTATCATTATTCATTACTGAATTGGGTTTTATTCGCATTCTTCGCCTGCTCAGAATGCTTCGATTATTTGGAGTAAGTAAGTATTTTCATGCCTTGCGAGTGATTCAAAAGGTTATGCAAGAAAAGAAAGAGGAACTTGTCTTAAGCTTTGTTTTTATCATTTTTGTACTAATTATTTCTTCAAGTACTATTTTCTATTTCGAGCATGAAGTGCAACCAAATAGATTTTCGAGTATTCCATAAGCAATGTGGTGGGGTGTAAACGCTATGACAACAGTTGGCGATGCAGATTATCGCCCTATAACTCCTATCGGGAAAATCATTGGGGGTCTAATTGCCATTCTTGGTGTGGCACTTTTTGCTTTACCTACAGGCATTTTAGCTTCTGGGTTCGCTGAGCAAATGCGTGGAAACAAACAAAAAGTTAAATGTCCACACTGCGGTAGCGAATTTCATCATTCTCATTCCTCAAATCTTTGAAATAATGTTTAAAAAACAGTATTTATGTTTTTTAAACAATTATTATAGCTTTATTCATAAATTATCACATTAGTTAATTACCTATAAGGTATTGATTATAAGTCTCTTAGAATATTCATAATTCGTAAATCGTAAATCGCAAATCACATAGATTGTTTTTCGATACAGCCATGCCTATCTTTGCACAAAAAACTTCTTCGTGCAATTCGATAACTCAAAAAAACTCGGTATTCTTGGCGGTGGCCAATTAGGCAGAATGATTATTCAAGCTGCCATTGACTTCGACTTTACCATAAAATCACTAGACCCCGACCCCGATGCACCTTGCAAACACATTGCTCATGAATTTGTCAATGGTTCACTTAATGATTACGATACTGTAGTGGCTTTCGGTAATGACTGTGATATAATTACAATCGAAATTGAAAATGTAAATATCGAGGCACTTGAAACATTTGAAAAACAGGGAAAATTGGTATATCCGCAGCCCTCTGTTCTCCAATTGATTCAAGATAAACGTATCCAAAAGCAATTTTATAAAGACAATAATCTTCCTACCGCCGACTTTGTTTTGACAGAAAACCAAGCCGATGTAAAAAACTATCTTGATTTTCTGCCAGCGATTCATAAACTCGGCACGGGTGGATACGATGGTAAAGGGGTGCAAGTTTTACGCACAGAAGCTGATTTGTTAAAAGCATTCAACGAGCCAAGTGTGCTAGAAAAAATGGTTGATTTCGAGAAGGAGTTGGCAGTGATTGTTGCTCGGAATCCGAGCGGAGAAATTAAAACTTTTCCTGTTGTTGAAATGGTGTTCCATCCAGAAGCCAATTTGGTAGAATATCTTTTCGCACCTGCTGAAATATCGCTAGAAATCGAAATTGAAGCTGAAAATATTGCTATTAAAACAGCCGAAGCTTTTGGTATAGTTGGATTATTGGCCGTGGAAATGTTTTTGACAAAAGATGGGCAAATTTTAATAAATGAAGTTGCTCCACGCCCACACAACAGTGGTCACCAAAGCATCAGAGCCAACGATGTTTCGCAATACGAACAGCATATAAGAGCGATTTTTGATTTGCCATTGGGAAGTACAAAAGCACACTCAAATGCTGCTATGGTTAATTTATTGGGCGAAGATGGCTACTCGGGCCAGGCAGTTTATGAAGGCATGAATGAGGTTTTAGCAATTGAGGGTGTGCATCCTTTTTTATATGGTAAGAAAATAACAAAACCATTTCGAAAAATGGGTCATGTAACGATTATCGACCAAAATTTTGATAAATTAAAAGAAAAGGTCATTTTTGTGAAAAAAAAACTAAAAGTTATAGCGAAATGAATTGAGAATGCAGAATTAAGAATTAAGAAATACTAAATAAAAACTATTCTTAATTTTCAATTCATAATTCTTAAATCTTAATTGAAATAAGATGGTTGGAGTCATAATGGGTAGTTTGTCTGACTGGAAAGTAATGTCGGCAGCAGTTGAAATATTAGAGCATTTCGGGATCCCTTACGAAAAAGAGGTTGTTTCTGCACATCGTACACCTCAAAAAATGATTGACTATGCTCTTTCGGCTCGCAAGCGAGGTCTTAAAGTAATCATTGCAGGTGCGGGCGGAGCGGCTCACTTACCTGGAATGGTTTCGTCTAGTACAACTTTGCCAGTTATTGGTGTGCCAATCAAATCAAGTAATTCGATTGATGGTTGGGATTCTATATTGTCGATACTTCAAATGCCAGCTGGAGTACCAGTTGCTACGGTTTCACTCAATGGAGCAAAAAATGCAGGAATCTTAGCAGCACAAATTTTGGGCTCAAACGATGAAGAAATCGCAAAAAAATTGAGAGCCTACAGAGAAGGTTTGAAGGATTTGGTAGAAGAAATGAACGAAGAATTGCATAAATCAATATAAATTAATGCAAATAGTCAACAGTTCAATTGAAGATATTAATGCGATTTTCAAACTTTATGATGATGGTATCAGCTTTCAAAAAACAAAGTTTAATAAGCATTGGCAAGGTTTCAAACGCTCATTGGTTGAAACTGAAATCAATGAAAATAGGCAGTGGAAAATTGTTATTGATGAGCAAATTGCCTGTATTTTTGCAATTACATTTGATGATGAACTGATTTGGGGCAATAAAAATAATGAACTAGCATTGTTTATTCACCGAATCGTCACAAACCCAATGTTTAGAGGTAAACATTTCGTAAAAATAATCATTGAGTGGGCAAAAGATTTCTGTAAACAGCACAATAAACAGTTTATCAGAATGGATACTTGGGGCGATAATGAATCTTTGATCACTTATTATCAAAGTTGTGGATTTAAGTTTCTTGGACTTACAACCTTACAAAAATCCGAAGGTTTACCAAAACATTATGAAGGAGCTCATTTAAGTTTGTTTGAGATAAAAGTATACTGAGTTGTAGATAATTATCACTATTTTAGCTATTTATGATTTTTATTTAAATTATCAATAAAAGAAATAACTTATTTTCCTAATTATAAATCAAAACACCTTTTCCCATGCAGTTCGAAGACCGAGAAAATCAAGAACAACGTAATGAACGTCCCAATGAGCCAACTCGTAACCTGCCAATGGCTGTTTTGTTGGTACTTATCGGTATTATTTGTGCTTTACTTTACATTGGCTGGAAGTATATGTCTGATGATACTTCGGGCGATGACCTAACCACAGTTCCTGCCGATACAGTTGCAAAAGCCATCATGAATCAACCAGAAGAAGAAATTGTTGCTTCAGAAACAGAAAACACAAATCCTGTTACAAATGGTTTACCAGTGGTTTCAGTACCTAGGGTTGGAGACAAAAATGAAGCGACAGCTCTAAAAGAAGAAAAACCAAAAGAAGAGAAACCCAAAGCGGAAAAACCGAAGGAAGAGAAACCAAATATTGAAATTCCTGCTGGCGGTGAGTCTTACACACATACAGTTAATGAAGGAGAAACTTTCTTTGGCATAGCAAACCGCTATAATATCAAGAAAGAAACCCTCAAAGCAATGAACCCTAGTATTGACGAAAGTGGAATAAAAGTCGGCGTTACAAAACTAAAAATCCGGATCAAATCCCTTCATACAGTTGGGCCTGGGGATATAATCAGAGTAGTTAGTAAGAAATATGATGTGCCACAATCGCTAATTATGCAAGCCAATAAAAAGTCTAAAAATATAGCTCAACGCGGCGAAAAATTAATTATTCCGTTTGCTGAGAAGCAATAGTTTAACAAAAGAATATTGTAAAAGCCATCTATAAAGATGGCTTTTTTATGAAAAACATTTCTTATGGGAACATTTCACATTCTAAACGGCGATTGTTTAGCAGAACAACTAAAATTAACTAAAATCAATCAAGATTTCATCATTTGTCGAGAATGTTTGATTGATGGAAATGTTTTTGCCGATAATTTATCAGAGTTTTGGAAATTTAGAGCCAATTTTATTTCTGAAACTTTTGGGGCAGATGATTATCAACAAAAAGTTGTGCAAGAATTTGCTAAAATCAATCAGATACCCGAAGGTTCGGATGTATATTTATGGTTTGAAAATGATTTATTTTGTCAAATAAATCAATGGTTTGTGCTTAGTTTGTTGTCAAAACGGGCTGATTTAAAACTTTTCAGAGTTTTTCCAGTGATTGAAAACGACACTGACATTTGGAAAGGTTTTGGGATAGCTACAACCGAAACCCTTGAAAAAGCCTATAAATCAAAAGTAATATTTCTATCACAAGATATTGAATTAGGCACAAACCTTTGGGCTGCTTACAAAATTCAAGATTTCGTAAAACTAAAAGAATTATCGAAACAAAGTACTAATTGTTTTCAATACCTAGAAGAAGTTTGTAACGCTCATATTGATAGATTTCCGAAAGGTAATTCTAAAGGAAGACCAGAAAGAGTTATAAAATATATTGTAGAAACTCAATCAAAAGATTTTCAAGAAGTATTTGCTGAGTTTTCAGCCAGAGAAGGGATTTACGGCTTTGGAGATTTGCAGGTAAAGGAGATTTTTGAGCGGTTAATTTAATTATACTAAAAACAAATCGCTCGCTATCCTATCGGCAAATAATTTACCTTTTTGGGTAAGCATAAGCAGCTGATTATCAAGCTTTAAAAAATCTTGAGAAAGATTTTGGCGAAGTACCTCTTCATTAAATTTTAGCCATTTTTGGCCAACCATTTTTTCAATTTCTGACAGATCACAGCCCCATTTGGTGCGTAGGCCAGTCATTATGTAATCGTTGACCTTTTCTTCGGGAGTTAAAACCTCATAATCCGCAGGAACTTGTCCTAGTTTCAGAGCCTTGATATAAGCAGGATTATTCGATACATTAAATTGGCGAGATTCTCCATTAAAAGAGTGAGCCGAAGGCCCAATACCCAAATATTCATGGCGTTTCCAATACGAAGTATTGTGTCGGGAATAGCGATTATCTCTACAAAAATTTGAGATCTCATACTGATCATAACCATTTGCAGCCAAAGTATTCACCAAAATATCAAATTGCTGCGAAGCAAATTCTTCATCAATTGGCGGTATCTTATTGATTTGCAACCATTTACCAAAAACAGTTTTAGGTTCAATCGTCAAGCAATATGACGAAATATGTGGAACATTCAACGAAATTGCTTTTTCTAAATCTCGTTGCCAAATCTGATGCACGCCCTTTGTAAACTCTGTCTGAGTTTTTTGTAGTTTTTTAGGCAACGTTAGCAATGGATTAATACCGTAAATCAAATCAATTGTAAGATTCTCGAACCCCATTTCTTGAGCTAATCGCACACAATCTTCAGCGTGCTGTGAATTATGAATCCGATTGAGGTATTTCAGGTGATTATCATCAAAAGATTGAATCCCAATACTTAGTCGATTAAACCCAAATCTTTGTAGAATCGCCAGACGGTCACGATTGATGTCGTCGGGGTTGGCTTCCATTGTTATCTCAATATCGTCGGCGAAAATATAATATTTTTTGATTGTCTCAAAAATATCATGCAGCTCATTCAAACTGAGCAATGAAGGTGTTCCTCCACCAAAATAAATGGTTTCTAATCGCTTGCTTTTCAAGTAGTTAGCCTGCAAATCTATTTCTTTACAGATGGATTCTACGACCGTAGCTTTTAAAGTCAGATTCGTACTGAAATGAAAATCACAGTAATTACAAGCCTGACGGCAGAAAGGTATGTGGAGGTATAGGTGCATCGAAAACGGCTTGCTATATTATTTTTTTGAAGCAAATACTTACTTCTACACCTATATATTGCCCATAATTTGGAATTCTTAAATATCCAAAATTTTTATAAAGGCTAACCGCATCGAGCATAGTTTTACTGGTTTCCAAGACACAAGCCTTATTTCCCATTTCTTTTGCCCATTGTTCTAAAGCGGCTAAGATAAACTTTGCTACACCTTTACCTCTGTAGTTTTCTTTCACATACATTCGTTTTATCTCCATTATTTCATTTTCAAAAATCTTCAATGCACCACAACCAATAGGTTCATTATTGGCATAAACTACAATACAATTTTTAAGATGATTGATTTGATTATATTGATTAAAAAATGAATGACTCTCACCATTGACAACAGTTAAGTAGGCGTCAAGGTTTTGAACAAGTGATTGAAAATCAGTACTTTTAGAGGTTGTTCTATCCGAAACTAAGTACATAGTAATATTTTTTACTTAGTAGCCACAAAAAAGAAATCTATACATTTTTCAGGCTCGTAAGAAACATAAAAGTCAGTTACCTCAATTGAGGCTGCCAAAGTACCAGTTTCGGCCATTAGTTTATTTCTATTGAAACGATTCAAAAACTCGTATGGCCCACGCAGCATCCAAGCTGGCAAGCGATGCTGTAAATCAAGCACATCGAAACGCATGATTTTATTGACCGATTGCTTATTTTCTTCATAATAATCCCATACTTTTTTGTTTCCACCTACACCCATAGTTTCTACTTTAGAGAAGTATTTTTGCATCAAAGAGCGTAACTCTTGCGTATCATATTCACGTATATGCCAAGGATTACGACTTAATGAATATGGACGGTTAACGGTTGTAAGCAAAACTCGCCCTTTTGGTTTTAACACGCGAACAATTTCTGACAAAAATTTATGGTCATCTTGAATATGTTCGATAACTTGAAAGGTAACTACATAATCAAAAGTATTATCTTTGAAAGCAGAAAGATGCGGTAAATTAGCACTACTAAAAGTGTGCTTCGGATAGGCCTCTTGAAGTTGTTCAATCAAAGGTTGATTTTTATCAAGTCCAGTATAATGGTCACATTTTTGGATGAGCGTTTCAACGCCACGACCCCAGCCACAGCCTAATTCTAAAACATTTCCATAAATAATTTTTGCCGCTTCCATATACGGAAAATATAAACGTTGATGAACAGGATTATCCGATGGAATTTCGGCACTTGTGATTTCGGTGGCTGCGTATTTACTCACTTTATTGATGTTTTTTTGCAAAGATAGAGAAGAATTAGAAATTAGGAATTAGGAATTGGGAATTATACTGTTTCAGTTTGAAATTTTGCTAAAATTCTTTCGTTTATTATGAAAAGCCAAAGCACAAATCTGCCATGAAAAAAGCACTAATTATCTTAGGATTTTTGCTTGATTCCAATTTTAGTTTCGTCCAGATAGATATTTACCGTTCTCACTCTTCATTTATTTCGTCGATTAATTTCAATAAAACTCAACCCATTTTTAGAAATAGCCTAAATTTTTACAAAAGAAACCACTAATTTCTCCTCATTTGCCCAAGAAACGAAATTGTTATTATTTTTTGGCTTCACAAACTTCAATTTGTTTCAACCGAGAGATAAAAATATGGAAGCCATGAGTAAGCAAACCAAACAATTATTCTTCAAAATTAAAATGTGGAAATATTTTCATTAAAAAAACGTGCCACAACATTAAATTGTAGCACGTTTAGTTTTGTCAAACGCAATTATGCAGGTTGATTATTCATCACCTCTGTTTGCTTACGGATAGATTCCATGTGAATCAATTTGAACATTTCTTCAACTAATTCAGGATAAAGATTCAATTTTTTACCTAAATCAGCACGATTGTTATGCAATTCTTTCCAACGGTCAAGTTGCAAAACAGCTACGTTATTTTCACGTTTGTATTCTCCCAATTTTTCAACAACTGACATACGGGCTGCTAAAACTTCGAGTAACTCACGGTCTATATTATCAATCTTTTGACGTAATTGGTCTAATTCATTTTGGAATTCTACACCATAAGAAGCCTTACGAATTTCCAACGATTTCAACATATCGCCCAAAGCTTCTGGAGTCAATTGCTGAGAGGCATCGGACCATGCTTCATCGGGATTACGGTGCGATTCGATAATTAAACCATCATAGTTTAAGTCTAATGAACGTTGGGCTAATTCATACAAATATTCACGTTTTCCAGCCATGTGGCTTGGGTCACCGATGATTGGTAATTGAGGAAAAAGCGTTTTCAACTCAACCGCTATTTGCCACATCGGCGAATTACGGTATTTTGTTTCTTGAGCATTCGAAAAACCACGGTGAATAGCCGCCATTTTCTTGATTCCTGCCCCAGCAATACGCTCAAAAGCACCTACCCAAAGAGCCAAATCAGGGTTTACTGGGTTTTTGATTAATACTGGCACATCAACACCTTTCAAAGCATCAGCTAAATCCTGTACGTTGAATGGATTTACGGTTGTCCTAGCACCAATCCAAAGGATGTCGATGCCATATTTCAATGCCAATTCGATATGTTGAGGCGTAGCTACTTCAATAGCAATTGGTAAACCAGTTTGTTTTTTTGCTTCAACCAACCACGGCAAAGCAGCTTCTCCCATGCCTTCAAAACTACCCGGGCGAGTACGAGGTTTCCAAACACCCGCACGTATCACATTTGCATAGCCTTCTTTGGCGATGCGAGATACGGTTTCCGAAACTTGTTCTTCGGTCTCGGCACTACATGGCCCAGCGATAATTAATGGCTTCCCTGCGGTATCAATCCAACTGCTAAGAGGAAGTACGTCTAAATTTGCTTTCATTAGTTAATTAAAGGAGCGAGATAACTCGCTTTTATAAAAAAATCAAAAAAAATACTCCTTAAATATAATATATTTGCACCATATTTTGAGAGATAACTATTTTTGTTTAGTATTTTCTCTTGAAATAATACAAATCATCATCAAAACTATAAATTTTAAAAAATTTAAAATCAACAAAAATGAAAACTGCTACGCAGAATTATCATCTGAGTTTTGAGGATACGTCCGTGGCCTTTGCTCATCAGTCAAATAGTAAGCTTCGCAAAACGTATTTGATCTTTGCAATGATGAATCAATATTGGCTTGTAAAGATAGGAACTTTTTTTATAAAATTAACACTCAAATTAGGTTTGCCTGTAAAATACCTTATTAAAAAAACTTTATTTAACCAATTTTGTGGTGGAGAAAGTATAGAAACTTGTCAGAAAACAATAGAATATTTGGCAAAGGGAAAAATAGGAACAATACTTGACTATTCTGTAGAAGGCGAAGATAACGAAAAGGATTTTGATAAAACTACCGAAGAATTAGTAAAAACCATCAAAAAAGCAGCACAACAAACAACTGATATTCCGTTTTCAGTCTTTAAAGTATCAGGAATTGGCTCAGTTGACCTTCTTGAAAAAGTACAAGAATACGAAGAAGATTTAACCGCTGAGGACAAAAACGCTTTTGAAAGATTAAATAATCGAGTGGATAGACTTTGTAAATTGGCTGCCGAACTTAATGTGAAGATTTTTATGGATGCCGAAGAAACCTGGATTCAAGATGTGATTGATAATATTTGCTACGAAATGATGAAAAAATATAATGTAGGCGGCCAAACTATTGTCTATAATACTTATCAGTTATATCGTTGGGAAAGTCTTGATAACTTAATAAAAGCTTGTGAAAAAGGACGTAATCAAGGATATACCATTGGCGGAAAACTTGTACGTGGAGCTTACATTGAAAAAGAACGCCGCCGTGCTGCCGAAAAGGAATATAAAAGCCCAATTCATATCACCAAAGAAGAAACCGATGTTGATTTTGACAAAGCTGTTCATTTTGCCGTTAAAAATGTTGATGTCCTTTCGATTTGCCTTGGTACTCATAATGAAGAAAGTTGTTTATTATGTGCAAAATTGATGGAAGACAATGGAATTGCTAAAAATGATACTCGAATATGGTTCGCTCAGCTTTTGGGAATGAGCGACAATATTTCATACAATTTGGCAAATTCGGGCTTTAATGTAGCAAAATACGTACCTTATGGGCCAGTTGAGGCCGTTATGCCGTATTTATTCCGTCGTGCTGAGGAAAACTCTTCAATTGCTGGACAAAGCAGTCGAGAATTTTTATTGGTAAAAAAAGAGCGGGAACGCCGAACAAATAAAACTGTTTAGGACTTGTTAAATTCTGGCTGTTTTATTACAAGATTGTTGCGAATTATTAAAAAATTACATTTCTTAGTTTTTTAACGATAAAAACAACAATGTGAAACCAATAGTAAACTGTTCCTTAATCACTAAATTCAATAAAATTTATAGACTTTTCGAGAGTTTAGTCTAATTTTGTTGATTGATAAAAATACAATCGTTCTAGTAAATAAAATTTCACGCATGTCTGACATTTCTTTAAAAGGAAAATCTCCGTACAAGTTTTTATTCTTAACACTCATATTGATCCTGCTCGACCAAGCAATCAAACTATGGATGTATTATGATGTTTTACCAAATCACTACGGCGAGATTGATCTAATTCCTGATTTTTTTAAATTACATTATGTTGAAAACAAGGGAATGGCGTTCGGAATGGAACTTGGAGGCGAATACGGCAAGTTGATTTTAACCACATTCCGTTTAGGTGCTATGGTTGGAATATGCTGGTATTTGGTTCATTTGGCACAAAGAAATGCACATTCAGGCTTACTTTGGTCGATAGCGGCTGTTTTGGGTGGAGCTATTGGAAACGTAATTGATAGTACTTTTTACGGTGTTTTCTTGAATAATGCCCCAATGGGCGTTTCGACTCCTTGGTTCCATGGGCAAGTAATTGATATGTTTTATGCGATCGGCCTTGATGGACAGTATCCAGATTGGATTCCATTCATTGGAGGAGATTATAATACAACTCCAATTTTCAATTTTGCTGATGCTTGTATTTTCTGTGGTGTGGTAAGTATTCTAATTTTCCAACAAAGATTCTTTGAATTTGATAATGTTCAAAAACACATTACAATAGAAAGAGAAAACACAAATGATGATATTTCAAGCAATGACGCTACTTTAAGCGAAACTTTTGAAGAAACTTTAAAAGCAGAAGAAAAGCTGAATGATGAAATCAACGAAGACGTAACTGAAATTGTGGCCGAAGACCAACAATTTAAATTAAAAGAAGAAACATCGAAAAATATAAGTGAAGTAAATTCAGATTTAAAAACCAAAAACTAAGAAATCATGACATTTTTATCGAGACAAAATTATAAGTGGATAATAATAGTATTATTTATGGGCTTAATCTTTGCTCCTGCTCAAATACCATCTCAAATGTATAAGTCAATTGCAATTGGAGTGCTTGGTGGTGGATGTTTATTTTTTGGGTTACTTTCGCTCAGAAGTCTCAAAAATAATGCTGAAAACTATCGTTCAGAATTCCGTCAGACAGCTTTGCTTATTCTCCTTACCGTAATGTTATTAATAGTAAATTTAGTGATTTAGGGAAGTTTAGCTTCAGTAACCAGTAATTTGATTTTGCTAGACATTTATTGAGCAAATATGTTGGTTTTCAATTATTAAACAACGCAAATTTAAAATTCCTGTATTTCATGAAAAAACTTATAAATTTTGTATTATTTCTAACCGGAACTGCGGTTTTTGCACAGAATAACATGATGCAAAATACTAAGGATGCTCTAAATGTGGGTGGATTGAAGGTTGGACAACATACCTCAACAATGCTTTATGGTTTCGATACTCGTACCACCGAAGTGCTAGGATCTTATTATCTCGACCCAGATTGGTCGCTTGCAACTGTTAGATTTTATCCCAAGACTATTTCAACCCCAAAAGGAAGTGTAAAACTTGACTCGCTAACAGATGTTCAGATTAAGATTATTTTATATGGCAATGATGTAGAATTTAATACGCCCGAAGGGGTAAAAGTTATTTCGGGAACGCTCATTAAAAGTTTTACTCTACAAAAGCCCAATCAGTTGCCTAAAAACTATGTAAGCACGCTCGAATTTGTTGATAATTTCGATAAAATAAAACCAAGTTTTTTTGAATTATTGGTTGATGGAAAAGTTAAATTGCTTGAATTTACGAGAGTAAATATCCAAAAACCCGACTACGTTGAGGCATTCAATACAGGAAGCAAAGACATCAAAATAACAAAAGATAAACAGTTTTTTATTTCTCAAGGAAAAGAAGTTTTGAAGTTTAATACCAATAAAAAAGAAATTTTAGAACTGATGTCTGATAAAAAAGCTGAGGTTGAAACATTTATCAAACAAAATAATTTGTCATTAAAAGACCGAGTTGATTTATTACAGATATTCAAATTCTATAACCAAAGATAATTCTACAAATAACGTTTCACCAAAGAACGCATTAATAAATTTAATAGAATATTTACTACAAAACCGATAGCAAAAGTAGTAGCAATCGGAAAATGAGGTAGAAGTTTTGCTTGCAAAAACAAAAAGGAAGCAAAACCTATGAAGCCAGTTAGCATTCCCCGAAGTATGATAGAAGTGCCATACGCTCCTTGTGTATAATGTGTAAAAGCAGCCAAAATTGCGGTTATAATAGGAAATGGCGTTAGTATTCCGCTCCAAGTTGGCCCTAAAATTTGAGCTAAATAAGTAATTAAGGCCACAAAAACAGTGATGATGACCATTCGGAGGTAAATATCAAATTTTAAAGCCTGCCCCGAACTTGCTTGTGTTTCCAACTTAGGAAAATATTTTAGTCCAATCAAACTCAGCACTACAGCAATCAAAAACCATGCTTCCAAACCTATGAGATTTTCGCAGGTTTTCAACAAAACAGTTGTGGCAACAAAGGCACAATAAGCCAAAAACAAACTCAAGTACCATTTAGATTTAATTGCTGAATAGATATAAGCAAAACAAAAAGCCAATACACCAACAATACCCATCATAATGCCTTTTACGCTATTCACGGCAAAATCTACACCTTGCTCAATTGTAAAAAAAAGCATAATTGGCCCCGCTATCCAAGGCAAACTGGCAATCATTCCTCCTACCAAATTACCCCATTTTTTGCTCGCTATTGTTACCCCGCCAATCACTATAGGCATCATTATTATTTTAATCAAAAGTGTATTCATAAAAAATAGACATGAAATTAGAGATATCAGACAAAAAATATGAAAGTAGTTTTCTTTCATAATAAACCATTGATAAACAATTATTTATAACATAATAAATACTACTATTTTATGTTTTTAATTAAATTTTCAAAAAAATACTAATCAATATTGCCGTTAAATCAGCTTGAATGACTTGATGTATAAATGTAACCCAATCCCATTTATCAGCATAATTCAAAATAAATTGGGTTGGGTTTTCTGTATTCATTACAATACTTCGAGCTGCAGTTTGAGCCTTTTTACTCGAAATAAAAAATTCAAATTTTAACAAAAACAATTCTATGCTTCGCACCATTTCGTTGTCTGTATCACGCAATGTTCCTTGCAACATCGAATATAATTGCTTCTATTTTTGTTTTTTCCAACATCACAATCTATTTGTAAAATTCAAATTACTTCACTCCATTCAAAACTCTTGGAATAGACAAGATTTCGGTTTGGCGACCATCGATGTATCTGAATCCTTTTTCATCAAAAAAACCATCTTCTTCTAGCATAATTCTGATAGTTTTCTTCCATTCGGTCAATTCTACCGAAGCGTTGAGTTCGATTGAGTAAGCTGTATTTGTGTTTAGTGGATAATCTCCACTACCAATGGTTTTTCCTTGATTATCCCACATGCCAATTGTTGGGCCAGCAGCGTGACCGTGATTGCCAATTGGGTGCGTATAAATTGTTCCATTCAAACCTTGTTTTTTAGATTGTTCGAGGGCTTTAGCCAAAATATCATTGCCACTCATGCCGGCTTTAAAATTATCGGTCAAGCAATTTTGGACTTGATTTCCTTGTTTAAAGGCTTTTTTCAAAAAATCAGGCACATCACTTTCTCCCGCACGTAAAACGTAAGCATGCTGCTGTTGGTCAGTATTAAGGCGTAAATAAGTAATTCCGAAATCGCAGTGAAGTAAATCGCCAGCCATGATTATTTGTTTTTGTGGTCGCTTCGAGAATGTACGTAAATGGTCGAAATTTTCGGGGTCATAACGTTGAATATCAACCGTTGGGTGAAACCAAGTTTCGAGACCTAAATCAGTTGCTCGTTGTCGCATCCACCATACAACATCGTCGGTTGTCGTAACTCCAGGCTGAATCACTCGGTCCGAAAATGCTTCTTGAATAATTTCGTGTGAAATTCGACAGATTTGTTGATAGATTGCCATTTCACGTTCAGTACGAGTTTCGAGCCAATTTACTGCCAAATTAGATGCAGAAACTACTCGATTTTGGAACTCAGGGGGCAGTTTTTCTATAAATTCTTTCTGTTCGGTGTATGTCAAACCGTCGGCATGGGCGTAGTATTTCGAGAAATTTAGTCCAATTTTCTTTGGATTTTTCTCTTTAATTGTTTTCATCAAAGCGTCCCATTGGTCTGGATTGGTATTTAAATCCCATTCACCCTTTAGCAAGTTTCCGACATCATACCTTGCAATTGCGTAGCGTTCAACACTATCACCTTTATCAAAAAACACCATGATTGTTCGGCGGCGAGCCGAAAGCCAAACCGCAGGTAGCATGGTTTTCATTATGGGGTCTTCATTGTATTCCCTCGAAATAATCACCCACATATCAATACCCTCTTTTCGCATTAACTTAGGCAAAAAATTAGTCATTTTATCTTCGAGGAGCTCGTCAATGACGGTTGCACGTTCACGTTCGGGCAGGATTTTAGGAATATTGTTTTGGGCAAAGTCAGTTAAATATGACAAAGCTAAAACTAATAGTAAAAAAGTTTTTTTCATGATTAGGGTAGAGTTATATAAGTTCTAATTAATGTTTATTCTGAAAATCAAAGATAAACGCTACATCGCAAAAAACGCTTAATAAGTAAAAATATTGAAAGATTTTTATAAATTTGATCATATTTACCTTCAAACATTTTAGTTTCGATGAAGTACCTTTCGCTTACTTGGTTAATTTTAACATTTTGTAGTATTACGGTTTTTGCTCAAAACAAAACTCAGACTATTAGCGGAACGGTCATTGATCGTGTCACTCGCCAACCAATAATTGGGGCATCAGTATCAATTATTGGCACCCAGCAAGGAGCGGTTAGCGATGCTTCTGGAAAATTTTCAATCCTTAATGTAAACATTGGCCGTCGTTCGGTGAAATGTACTTCTATTGGTTACGAGACGTTTTCAAGCGAAGAATTTATCTTAAACTCAGTTAGGGAAGTAGTCCTTATGATTGATTTGAAAGAAAGTACAGGCGAACTACAAGAAGTAAAGATTACTGCTTCGCAAAATACCAGTAGGCCTGTTAACGATTTGGCCTATGTAAGTGCTAGGTCTTTTACAACCGAAGAAACCGAACGGATTCCTGCATCGGTTAATGATCCGGGTCGCATGGCTCTTTCGTATCCTGGGGTAAAAGCAGGGCGTGATGAGTCAGAAAATAAAATTATTGTCAGAGGAAATTCGCCTTTTGGCATTTTATGGAGACTCGAAGGCATTGATATTCCCAATCCTAATCATTTTGCCCAACCTGGCTCAGGCGGCGGTGGAATAACAGTTTTTTCTGCACAATTGATGAGTCGTTCTGATTTTTTTACGGGTGGAATGCCCGCCGAATATGGCAATGCACTATCGGGAGCATTTGATATTCGATTCAGAGAAGGAAATCAACAAAAACAGCAATATAGAGCAAAGATTGGTGTTTTAGGACTTGATTTTTCTACCGAAGGTGCGATTCAGAAAGGTCGTTCATCGTATTTAGTCAATTACAGATATTCTACACTAGGTTTATTGAGCCAGATGGGAATTTATTTGGTTGGTGAGCGTGTAACTAATAACTTTCAAGACCTGTCATTCAATTTGGCATTTCATAGCAAGGATGGAAAAAAGACCACGACCATTTTTGGGCTTGGAGGTATGAGTGAAGAGCACTATTTTCCAGTAGAAGACCCTCAAAAGCGTATTTTGGGTAAATCTGATAATTGGGAAGACCGTATAAGACCTGCAAATATGGGTGCCGTAGGCGTTACTTTCAATGCCAACCTCAACGAAAAATCTTCATTGAAACTCGTCATTGCTGCTATTGGTAGCTCAATTAATCGTACAGCCGATACTATAAATCTAAAAAATATACCTTATCGCTACGAAACTCAAAAGTATGAAGAGTCTCGATTGGCAACATCAGTGGCGTATAACTATAAATTGAGTACCAAAACTCGTTTCAAAGCTGGAGCAATCGTAAATTTAGTCGATTTTGTTTTTTTCAAGGAAACTGCTCCAAGACGCAACGTTTCAGACATTAATCAATTTAATGCTGGCAGACAAACTTCAGTAAGTGGTAGTGGCAATACACAAACAAGTCAAGTTTTTGCACAAGTTGTGCAGAATGTAGTAAAAGGTTTGACAATGAACGCGGGATTGCACTTAATGTATTTGGCTTTGAATAAAACCTCATCGTTAGAACCTCGATTTTCGATTCAATATCGCTCTCCAAATGCTCATAGTATAAGTTTTGCGTATGGACTTCATAGTCAGTTTTTACCAATGAGTGCCTACTTTTATGTTCGAAAAGATAGTCTCAATGGCAAAATAACTACTACAAAAGCCAATGCGAATTTACAGTTTCCACGTTCAAATCATTTTATTTTGAGCTATAATTATATCACACCCAAACTTTGGAAATTTTCGATGGAAGCTTATTATCAGTTAATAAATAGAGTGCCTGTCGAAAATAAAATTGGTTCTACTTATTGGATGCTCAATTATGCTGAAAGTTTCCCTGAGACTTCCGTAGTTAGCAAAGGAAAAGGAAAAAATAAAGGAATTGATATGTCGATTGAGCGTTTTTTCTCAAAAAAATACTATTTACTTATTACTGGTTCAATCTTCGATGCTAAATATCAAACACTCGATGGAAGTATTTATAATTCGGCCTTCAACGACCGTTTCAGTACCGCTCTTACTTTCGGACGAGAATTTTCTCTTAAAAACGGTTCAGTATTCCAAATTGGTGGACGTTCAATTTTCAACGGAGGGTATCGCTACACACCAATTGATGCTGTAGAATCTGCTAAACAAAAACGTTATGTGGCACTCAAAGGAGCTGACTACGCCGCTTATGCTCCCAATTATTTTAGAATTGATGGGCGAGTGTCGTATCGCACAAACAGCAAAAGATTTGCTTCAGTAGTTTCTCTTGATATACAGAATGCTACGAATCAAATAAATTATACAAGTGTACAATATAATAGCGTTACGAATAAACTCGAACCACGAAAATCAGGTAGTGGTTTAGTTCCAATTTTAAGTTATCAACTGGATTTTTGATTTTTTTTCTATTAAACTTATAATTCAACCAAAATAAAGGTCTTCACAATGAACAGAAACATCATACTATTGATTGGTACAATAGCTTTATGGATTTGCTCTTGTGTAGAACCTTTTAATCTAAATATAAAAAGCGATTTAAGATTACTGACCATAGATGCAAGCCTCACCGATAGCAGCGAAGAGCAGACTATTAGTATAATGGAATCAGTAAATTCGTCAGGAAAAGTCGTTGCAATTCCTGTACTTAAAGTATCGGCTGAGTTGGAAGTAAACGGAGCAACAAGGATTCCGTTTAAAGAAAAAGGTTTAGGAAAATACGCCTTACCCACCACTTTTAGGGCTAAAGCGGGCAATACTTACAAGCTTTTCTTCAAAAAATCTGATGGTTCGGCCTATGAATCAAGTGTTGACAAAATGTTTAGTGTACCCGAAATCATCAATGTGCATGATAAATTTGTGTATAATGGCATAGATAAAAATTTTGGTTTCGAACATGCCAATTATGTTTATCTCGACACCAAAGACCCTGTTGAAGAAAAAAACAGTTATGTTTGGTCATGGCAACTGTGGGAACGCCAAAATGTATGTTTTACGTGCGAGGGTGGACGGTATTTTGATACTCCTCGCCCAGCCGGTTGTAAAATCGAAAGAGGCTACGAAGGCATCACTTATGATTATTATTGTGAAGGTAATTGTTGGGAGATGCTTTTTAGTCAAGAATTAAATGTTTTTACTGACGTTTACACGAATGGCAACCCCATCAATAACCGTCTCATTGCAAAAATTCCTTTTTATAATTCTTCAGGAGCTTTGATTGAAATCAAACAACAATCTGTTTCGCCGAGTGCTTATCAATACCTAAAGCTTTTGGCCGAACAAGTGCAAAATAATGGAAGTTTGGTTGATACCCCACCAGCGGCACTTATCGGAAATATAAAAAATGTAACAAATCCGAAAGAAATAGTTGCTGGTTTTTTTATGGTTACAGGTGTAAGATATATCAAATATTGGATAGATAGAAAAGACCCGATTGCCCAAAAATTAACTCCAACTGGACTTCGTGAACAATCTATAAGAGAAGAGCCACTGAGTAATATTGCAGGAAGACCACCCCTTACACCTTGTATTTTAAGTCAAACTCGCACACCGTTCAAGCCAAAAGGATGGCTTGACTGAACCTTTTATGATTTAATTTCGATAAAATATCACTCAAAAAGCTACACAATTGGTGCATTCATCTCATAAAACCTTAATTAGCAGTTTTTAATTTAAATGTTTCCTTAGAATCCTTATATTTGTCAAAAATACATTTATTCAATTCTACTACGGTGATAAACAAAAAAATTACGCTATTAACCATAGCATTGGGCTTATGGGTATGTTCGTGCGTTGAACCCTTCGAGCTTAATATTGAAAGTGCATTAAGAATTTTAACGGTTGATGCTACGATTACTGATACTACTGATGAGCAAAATATTTCTATTACCGAAACTGTGAACTCAAATGGTTCGGCATATTCTCAACCCATTCTGAAGGCCAAAGTCGAAGTTATTATTGGTGGTAGCGAACGTTTATTACTTACCGAAAAAGGCCAAGGCATTTATTCCCTTCCAAGCACTTTTAGGTTAAAAGCTGGAGTAAACTACAAATTAGTCTTCTCAAAAACTGATGGAACACAATACGAATCTACCGAAGACCAAGTAACCAAAGTTCCTGAAATCATTGGAGTTCACGATGATTTTAAAGTCAATGGTATAGAAAAAGGCAATAACTTTTTTGACCCAGCTAATTATATATACCTTGACACTCAAGACCCTGTTGGCGATAAGAATAACTACTTATGGACTTGGAAACTATGGGAACGCCAAAGTGTATGTGCAACTTGCTATAACGGTCGATATTTTTTAACTCCAATACCTGCACGGTGTCGTGAAGAAAGATCTTTTACTGGACAAACTTTCGATTACTTTTGCCCAGGTGATTGTTGGGATATTCTGGCCAGCAAAGAATTAAACGTTTTTACTGATATTTATTCAAATGGCCAACCTATTAATAACCGATTGATTGCCAAAATCCCTTATTATAATGTGAGAGGAGCATTAATAGAAATCAAACAACAGTCGATTTCTCCTGCGGCATACCGATATTTTAAATTACTCGCTGACCAAGTTCAAAACAACGGTAGTTTAGTAGATACCCCTCCTGCGGCACTCATCGGAAATATTAAAAATCTGACTAATCCGAAAGAATCAATTGCAGGATTTTTTATGGTTGCGAGTGTCCGTACAGTAAGATACTGGATAGATAGAAAAGCAGCTGAAGGCAAAAACGTTAACCCAATTGGTTTACTTGATCATCCTGTAAGCCCTGAACCTACGGGAAATGACCTTACTCGTCCGCCTTTTGCACAATGTGTGTCAGGTCAGACTCGCACAGCAAGCAGACCAAATGGTTGGCTTAATTAAACATTATCATTGATTTTTCTATTCAGCATCTTGTGTTATTCTCAAAATATGAAAAAGATTTACTTATTACTTACCCTTTTTGTTAGTTTTTCGGTGTCGGCTCAAGTCAATTATCATTTCAGTGGTTATGTACGAGACACCATCGACGGAAAACTACTACCAAAAGCATCTATCAATATTGACTTTGGAAAATTTGGTGGATTGACTGATGATAAAGGGTATTTTGATTTATTATTACCTTCGGGTGAACACGCCATCACAATAAAATTTGTGGGCTATCGACCCTTACGAGAGGTTATTTATTTACGAGGAGATACTGATAAAAACTATTCTTTACGATTTGTCGAAAATGAGTTAGAGGAGGTTATTGTATCGAGCAAAGGTGCGGAATCAAATATTCAACGTCCACTATTGGGTGTTAATCAATTGAGCATCAAGACACTACGTAAGCTACCTGCTGCCGTTGGTGAAATTGACATTTTAAGAGGTTTACAAATGCTACCAGGCGTAACGAGTGTTGGAGAGGCATCAAACGGTGTAAATATTCGTGGTGGAACAACTGACCAAAATCTATTATTGCTCGATGATATTCCGATTTTTAATCCAACTCACATGTTTGGACTTTTTACGGCTTTTCCGTCAGAAGCCGCTTCGAGTGTGGAGGTATATAAAGGAAATACCCCAGCAAGATTCGGTGGTCGTGCAGCATCTGTAATGGATGTTTCACTTCAGCAACCATCACTTGATAAATTCAAGATGAGTGGAGGAATAAGTTTTGTTTCAAATCGCCTTACGCTTGATGCTCCAATTATTAAAGATAAACTTGGAATTATGATTTCGGGTCGTGCTTCCTATAATGATTTCCTGCTGCCACTAATTTCTCCAAAACTTAAAGATATAAAGGCAAATTTTACGGATTTGGTTACAAAAATCTTTTGGCGAGTCAATAACAAAAATACAGTAACAGCTTCGGGATATTATAGCCAAGATTTTTTTCAAACTAAACTTTTGGGAGCAATTGGAGCTATTAATGCAACTTCTACGCAATATGATTATCGTAGTCAAAGTTTCTCTGCAAGATGGTTTTACGCAATTAATAGTAAATTTAATTTACAGACAACCGTCGTATCGGCTGATTATGTTCCCAAAACTTTACTTCCCGAACTCAATACTTCTAATAAAGTAGAATTGCGTTCAGGAATCAAATATAAACAGCTTAAAAGCAATCTAAATTATTCATCTGATAAACACAGAATAGAAGTTGGTGTCAGCGGTACACGTTACGATATTGACCCAGGTCAGTTGATACCGGGAACAAGCAAAAGTGTTTTATCAGTGATGACTCCTAAAGAACATGCTCTCGAAACGGCCATCCATGCTGAAGACGAGATTACAATATCATCGAAAGCAACAATTTCAGTTGGAGCCAGATATTCTCAGTTTTTTGCTCTAGGAGCAGGAACTGTGCAAACCTACCTTGCAGGTGAGCCAAGAGATGCTTTTTCAGCTAGAGAAACGCTTGATTATGAAAAAGGACAAATAATGAAATCTTATGGTGGAGTAGAACCACGTTTGGGTATAAAATATTCTTTGAGTGAGCGAACTTCACTAAAATTAGGATATAATTTGATGCGTCAGTATATGCAAGTTGTCACCAATACAACTACACCGCTGCCTACTTCACGATGGAAAAGTTCGGACTTGCACATTAAACCCCAAGTGAGTACACTGATTTCGGGAGGACTTTTTCATAACCTAAAAGGAAATATTTATGAATTATCGTTAGAAGCCTATTATCGACTTACAAATAATATTATTGATTACAAACCTGGAGCCGATTTCTTGTTAGATGGATATCCAGAAACGCAACTTTTACAAGGGAAAAATCGCTCTTATGGACTTGAAGTGATGTTTTCTAAGAAAAAAGGTGAAACTACGGGTTGGATAAATTATACGTATTCTCGCTCGATGAATAAAGTTAGTGAAGGAAGTGGTTTTGGCGAACAAATTAACTTCGGAAATTGGTATTCGGCCAATTATGATCGCCCACACTCTTTCAATGCTTCATTAATTATCAATCAAGGCACACACCACGATTTTTCATTTAATTTTTCATACAGTACCGGTCGCCCTTATACTTTACCCGAAGGTTTTATTGTGTATCAGGCACGCAGCTATCCCTATTATGGTGTGCGAAATAATGCTCGCCTACCGGACTATCATCGGCTTGATTTTGCGTGGAATATCTACCAACCAGGAATGAAAGACAAACGTTTTAAGAGTCATTTTACATTTACAATATTTAATGTTTATGGCAAGAAAAACGCTTATTCAGTTTTTGTACGTAGCACAGGAACTGCCATCAGCACTTATAAATTAGTAGTTTTTGGTTCGCCGATTCCGTCTTTGTCTTATAATTTTAAATTTTAATAATTATTTTTGGGGCTTATGTGATAAGCCCCAAAATTACTAAAACTCAATGTAGGGCGATATTTTCAATATTGTGGCTTCGTCTAAAATCTTAATTTGCTTCAAATCTTCTAAATTTTTAAACGCCCCGTGCTGTTCACGGTAAGCAATGATTGCTTTTGCTTGGAAGTATTTTAAATAAGGATGTCGAAGCTCCGAAAGGCTTAATTGATTGATTTTTAGCTTTTTAACTCCATCTTTCAGAAAACCATATTTTAATATTTCGTCAACTGTTTCGGGTGGAAGCCCGTAAGTTTCTCTGATTTGTTCGGCATTGGCAAAACCACCCAACATTTCTCTAAACTTAATTATCCGTTTGGCATAGCCCGAACCAATACCTTTAAATTTCATAAAATCAGTAGTATCACCTGAATTCAAATCGAAACGAATGGGTTGTTTCGCATTTGTTTTGGTAATAATTGGTTTATTTTCTATTGTATTATCTTCACTTGGCGAATTAGGAACAACCGTCGTTACATTTCGCTCAACATTGGTGGCTTCGGCTTGCGGTGTGCGTGACGATTCATCATCGGCCGATGGCAAAGTGATAAAAGGTTCTAAACGTTCGTAAGTATCAGGAAGAATTCCATAAATTTTGGCAAAATCTTCTTTCTTTCTAAACTTCCCACCTTTAATGCGATATTTTTCGATGCGTTCGGCTATAAATTTAGGTAAACCCAACTCCTCAAATTGAGCAACCGAAGTGGTATTTGGGTCAAAATTGAAGTTTTTATAGGCTTTTTTATTCGAAGCGTACTTTTCATATTTTTGTCCATAATTCGATTGATTGCCGTAATTCGGTTTTCGACTATCCAACGAAACTGTTAGACTATCCAACATTTTTGGGGAGGAAATGACCAAATTTTGTGATTTCTGACTAAAAAACCAATCAGCACCAAACATCAATATAATTATGAAAATAATGATTCCGAAGATTACGATCACTCCTCTTGCTTCGGCAGGCGACATTGATAGGAGATTTCGAACGAAAGTCGTGAGTTTTTTCATTGATAAATCAGCAAAATTTGAATTATTGGCAAAATTTAAGATATAGACAAAGTATTTGCAAGGATTTCGTTAATTTTGTGAAAAATAAAAAAAATATGGACAATATCAAAATAAAGTCGTTAGGTCCAATCAAAGAAGCAAATATCAACTTTGGTGATTTAACTTTATTTGTAGGTCCACAAGCAAGTGGCAAAAGTATTTTATTACAACTTATTAAATTGCTTTCAGACAAGGTACAAATCCAAAAAACATTAGAGCAATATGGTTATGTATGGGGTACTGAAATTGATAAAATCTTAGATAGATTTTTTGGAGAGGGTATGGCAGAAATATGGCGAGATGAAACATCAATAGAATTTGGAAATAAAACTATTACAAAAAATAGTATCATCTCAAAAAGAGGGCGTAAAGAAAAAGATATAAATGAAGAAGAAACGCTTTTTTATATTCCAGCTCAACGTGTTATATGTTTACAAAATGGGTGGCCTCGTTTTTTTACAGATTATGAAGATTCTGTTCCCTACGTACTCCGATATTTTAGTGAAACATTAAGACAACTCTTAGAAAATGGACTTATCAATACAAAAAACGACACTATTTTTCCTCGACCTCAGCGTTTAAAAGAACCACTTAGAGATTCATTTAATGCAAGCATATTTCACGATGGTAAAATCATATTAGACAAAACGGGAAAGAAACGCTTCAAGTTAGATATTGGCAAATCGAGCATACCTTTTATGGCTTGGAGTGCAGGGCAAAAAGAATTTATGCCATTACTATTAAGTTTTTATTATTTATGCCCTCCATCAAAAGCTACAAGAAAAAACTCCATAAAATATGTAATCATTGAAGAACCTGAAATGGGTTTACACCCACAGGCAATTGAGTCTGTAATTTTACAGATTATTGATTTACTCTCACGTGATTATAAAGTAATCGTATCTACTCATTCTCCTGTCTTATTGGAGTTTGCGTGGGCTTTTAATTTTCTAAAAAAATCAAATGTAGGTATTGATGCACTATTTGAATTATTTAACATAAATAAGAAAAACAACCCATCTCTAAGCCCATTATTTAAAACACTGTTAGAGCAAAAAAGTCTAAATACTTATTATTTTGATAGAACTGAAAATAGCGTTTCTATAAAAAACATTTCTTCTTTAGATGCGGGAAGTGATGATTTAGCTATTTCAGATTGGGGAGGACTTTCTTCATTTGCATCAAAAGCATCAGAAATAGTTTCAAAATCTGTCGCAAATGAAGAATAAAATAAAAACATTTAAACAAGCAGTTGAAGATACTCCTGAAATTAAAGACTGTTATCAAAATGGTTTAAAAGCTTTAGGAAAATATAGTAATAAAATTGAATTATCAGATACCACAAAATGCGAAGGAAGTGTAGAAATTGATGAGTGTGTTAAGTATATCTACCCCCAAGAAAACCGTTGGGATTATACTTTCTCTTACAGAGGAGAAGTTTATTTTATTGAAGTGCATTCTGCTGACACAAGCGAAGTAAAAGTAGTTCTGAAAAAGCTTCAATGGTTAAAAGATTGGTTAAATAGTAAAGCCCCTGAACTTGATAAAATAAAGGCAAAAAGTAAAGCATTTACTTGGATTCAGTCAAATGGCAATCGTATTTTGCCTAAGTCATCACAAAGTAGAGAACTCGCCCAAAAAGGGTTAGTCCCAATTTCAAAATTAAAATTACAATAATTGATACAACAATAATGAGTCAACCAACCGCAGCTCCTGCAACGGGAACGCCCGCCGCCTCTCTCCAAGAAATTATTAGCCATGCAAAAGAATATGGCTTCGTGTTTCCTTCGTCCGAAATTTATGATGGACTTCAAGCCGTTTACGACTATGGTCAGAATGGTGTTGAACTAAAAAATAACCTAAAATCAGCATGGTGGAAAGCCATGACTCAACTTCATGATAATATTGTGGGAATTGATGCAGCTATTTTCATGCACCCACTTACATGGAAAGCGTCGGGTCACATAGATGGTTTCAACGACCCAATGATTGATAATAAAGATAGCAAAAAACGCTACCGTGCCGACCAACTTTTAGAAGGAAAAGCCGAAGAATATGCCAAAGCGGGCGACGCTGAAAAAGCACAAAATTTGCTCAAGGAAATGGGAAGATTATTGGGTGCAGAAGATTTGGAAGGTGTAAGAAACCTAATCATTGCCGAAAACATCGTTTGTCCAATCTCGAAAACTTTAAATTGGACGGAAGTTCGCCAATTTAACCTCATGTTCTCGACCCAAGTTGGTTCGGTTGCTGAAGACTCGAGCCTAATTTATTTACGTCCAGAAACTGCACAAGGGATTTTTGTAAATTTCTTGAACGTACAAAAAAGTGGCCGAATGAAAGTGCCTTTTGGTATTGCTCAGATTGGAAAGGCATTCAGAAATGAGATTGTGGCTCGTCAGTTTATTTTCCGTATGCGTGAGTTTGAACAAATGGAAATGCAATTTTTCATTCGCCCCGACACTTCAACGCAATGGTATAATAATTGGAAAGAAACTCGTTTGAAATTCCATAAAGCAATTGGACTTCCTGCAGAAAAACTAAAATATCACGATCATGAAAAATTGGCACATTACGCTAGTGCTGCCGTTGATATTGAGTATGAATTTCCTTTCGGATTTAAAGAAATGGAAGGTATTCACGCCCGTGGGGATTTCGATTTAAAAAACCATCAAGAATTATCGAAGAAAAAGCAACAATATTTTGACGCTGACCTTGATGAAAATGGCAAACCTTACGGAAATTATATTCCTTATGTGGTAGAAACTTCAGTGGGTGCTGACCGTTTATTTTTGGCTACTTTCTGTAATGCATTTACAAAAGAAACGATTCCGAGTAACGAAGAAGGCAAAGAAGACAAAGAAAGAACTTATTTGAAACTTCACCCAGCACTTGCTCCAATCAAAGCGGCTGTTTTGCCATTGGTAAAAAAAGATGGTTTGGCAGAAAAAGCTGAGGCTATTGCCAGTTCATTGAAGTCTTCATTCCGTACGGTTTATGACGATGGTGGTGCAATTGGTAAGCGTTATACTCGCCAAGATTTAATCGGAACGCCCTTTTGTATTGCGGTTGATTACCAAACAATGGAAGATGATACCGTAACGATTCGCCACCGTGACTCAATGACGCAAGAACGTGTATCGATTTCAGTATTAAAAGAAAAAATAGGTTACGCTGTGAGCATGGAGAGGATTTTGGAAGCGATTTGAGTTTGCTAAAATAATTTTTATGATTATATTCACTTCATCAAATCAAAGTTTATGAAAGAGATAGTTTTTAAAGTTGAAGAAGATACCGAAGAAGGTGGATATGTTGCAGAAGCTTACACTTCTGATAATGAGCATATTATAACTCAAGGTGAAACCATTGATGAACTGAAATATATGATTAAAGATGCTTTAGAATGTCATTTCGATAATCCCCTTGAGATGCCTCATAAAGTAATTATGCAATTTATTAGGCAAGAGGTTTTTGCTTTTTGAATATGATACCCAAAGATTTAACAGGTAAAGAACTTATCAAACTTTTGAGACAATTTGGCTACGAAGACCTGCCTCAGAATGGAAGTCATGTAAGAATTCAAACCAATGAAAAAGGCAGACATTCTGAAACTATACCTAATCATAAACCTTTAAAGGCAGGAACACTTAGGCAAATTTTAAAGAATATAGCATTACACTTTGAAATAAGTCTGGATGAATTAGAGGATAGATTATTTTAGCTTACAGATACAAAAACGGCTAAGAATTAAAACATCTTAGCCGTTTTTTTTAATTCAAATCAGTTTTAGTGGCATCATAAACTGATTTTATAGCTGCCATTTCTTTTACTAAAAAAGTTTGAAGCTGTTCGTTAAAATCTTTTTTATCTTCTTCCGAAAGACTATCGTATAACTCTTTCAGTTCTTGATTAATTGCCAGTTTTTCTGCCTCTGTCGAGGCATTCATTCCTCTTACATGATATGATTTTAAATTAAAATTCTTCATTCTTTCATTACTTGATTTCGACTTGCAAAATTAAGACAAATTTGCACTTAAACCTTTTTTCGACAAATGAAAAAAACTGACACCTTGAAAAGTTTATATTATTTTCTCTTAAACTGATAATCAAGGATTTATAACAACTTTATGTACACATTTTTTTCCATCTTCACCCACTACCACTACAAAATGTATGCCTTTGCTTAAATGTACGTCTGTACGAATTTTAATGATTTGAGCCTCATTTTTATTAATGTTAAATGAAAATTCCTGTCCAAGCATATCATAGAGTTTGATTTCTTTTTCTTTGATATTTCTTAGGTAGAGATTTATCTCGTCCCCTTTTACCCACGGATTCGGGAATACTGAACAAACTGGATTTGGGTCAGTAAAGTTTACTTCGATTGCATCAAGGTATTTCTTTGTACCGTCTTTGTCGATATATACCAAACGATAGCAGTTTTTACCTGCTAATGGCTGAAAATCAATATTTTTGTAATTACTACTTATACCGTTGGCTTTAATTTCGCCGATTTTAACAAAATTTTCACAATCTGCACTGCGTTCTAAAATATATTTTTCAGCTTTTATTTCAAATTTACTTTGCCAATTAAGTGCTATCGTTTGGTTTTCGGTTTCCTTACCGCTGAAGGTAATTTCGGTAAAATCGTTGGCCGTTGCACCGTTTTCTGAAAATTCGTTTACATCAAATTGTAGATAAAAGAAATCTTTAGCAATTTGATTTCCAACAACGTTTTTATAAATCACATAGCTTTCACCTTCTACAAAATTATCGTTATTCTCGAACCCACAGTCCTCTCTGATGCCATCATAATACACAATATTGAAGTCATTGATAGTAAGATTTGGCAAGTCTGTAGCGGTTTTATAATCTTTTAATTCGTTGTTTTCGTAATAAATTCTCAATGATACTGGCGAGTTAAATTCTTTCAGTAAAGAGCTTTGAAAATCGACATAACGAGCCATAAATTCAGTATCGTTTTTAGTAGCAGGAATTGCCGCACTTCCTTGTCCGTAATGGCGAATCGAAATAGAGACTTTTCCTAAATTTAAGCCATTAGGGTTTATAGAAGCATACAAACGACCCGCACTATCATATAAATCAAACCATTGATTACCCTTTACGCTATCGGCCGAAACTAGTAAACACGTATTGAAATTGTTCTCAAAAGTTGCAATACACGGAGCTACTACAACTTTTAAAGGTACTCGCTCGCTTTCACAACCTGCGGTATTTTTGGCAGCAGCAAAAAATATAATTTCTCCATCAGTCTTTACATTTGGTATCGGTACTTGACCGAAAGCATCTTTAGCCGAAAGCGAAGGATACCAAATCACCTGATTTTGTGGGGTAGTAGTGGCCACAAGTTCAAGTCTTGGGGCATTTCGGCAATAAGTCAAATCGCTTGTGATTGGTTTTTCGGGAATTGATAAAACCACAACATCAAATGATTTTCGCTCACTTTCACAACCTAAAGCATTTATTTGACTCACAAAAAATGTGTTTTTGCCAAGTTTAGTAATATCAATTTTAGGAGTGATTTTATCAGCTGTAGAATCAGTTGCCGATTCATACCAAAGCAAGGAATTTGTTGCTGTAACAGCCTTTGTAATATCGAAAGCCGTATTTTGGCAAGCAGATTGATTAGTCACTAGTGGAACAACTGGACTTGGTTTTGCTTCCACCTTCAAATCTTCGGTTGTACGAATACAAGTTGTTGTTCTATCGACTATGAATGTAATTCTGCCCCGATACGTGCCAATTTCGTTAATAGTTGCCTCTCCATTGAGGCTTGTAGGAATATCTGTATAGGAAGTTCCTACTTTTTTCTGCCACTGATATTTAGCTATATTTCCTATTATCGTCAAGCCATTAAATGTCAATTTACTCGTTTTTCCATCGCAAAGACTCATCGTTGCTAATTTCCCAATAATTTGATTTACTGTCAAAATTGCTTCTTCCGAAATAACTGTATTTTTATCATCTTTAATTATACAGCGGTATTTTGACAAATTTGGATTTTCAACATTCCCGATATCGCTAATTTTGAGCGAATTAGAGTTTGCGTTTGGCAAATCCATAAAAAGTGTTTCATTATGTTTCTGACGTTGCCATTGGTAAGAAAAAATGCTTGAAGCCATGGCTGAAACTGTAAATGTTACCGAATTTCCATCACAATCGGCTTGTGAAAGTGGTTGTTTGGTAAACTTCAGACTTGGAATAATTGTGGATGAAATAGGTGTGCGAGGTCCTACACATCCAAAAGCAGAGACTTGAGCCACATAACGTAAATAAGTTCCTGCGGCAGTAAAAGTCGGTGCAGTTATCGAAAATGTTGTGATAGTCGGCGAATAATACCAACGTAAAACCTGGTTCTTGGCAGGTGTTCCTTCAGCTGAGAAAGTCAATAAATCTCCCTCATTGACAGAGCTTAATGTAGTATTTTTCGGTGCTGGCGGAACTTCCCCTACTTCAACATTTATTACAGCCCGTTGACCTTCACAACCTTCGTCGGTTCGGTCAGCCACATAATATTTGAAAACTCCCGCAATGTTAGTATTTGGTGTTGGAGCAACTGTATTTCCTATTCCGCCTATTTCTTGCGAATACCATACAAGATTCTGAATTGGACTATCAACTTTCAATCTTACAGCATTTGTATTTTGACAATTAAATATACTCGAAACAGATGGTTTTGGTGGAAAACCACTAACAATAAGTTTGGCAGCATCGGTTGATTCAGTACACTCAAATCCTTGTGTATTAAATTTTACCAAACAACGATAATAAACACCTTGCTCGTAAGTAGCATGAGTAAATTTCAAGGCACTTTTATCGCTTCCCGAAATACCATTTCCATCAATTAAGTTTGTCCATACACCCAATGCTCCCTGTCGAGTTTGCCATTGATAGTTTAATACATTTCCTTTAATTGTAAAATAATTTTGTAAGTTAAACTCATTGTTTCCCCCTACACAAATACCCAAATTTGGTATTGAGCCTTCCAATGAGTTTACGGTTAATGTTGAAATTTCGGAACTTATAAACTGTCCATTATTACTCACTATACAACGATATTGTGTTTTATCTGGATTATGTATATTACCAACATTTAAAACAGTCATTGTACGGGCATACCATCCTCTAATTCCATTTCCTTCTTCGACTAAATTGATAAAATCAGATTCATTCGGACGTTTTCGTTGCCATTGATAATTAAATACAAGGTTTGGACCAACAGCAACAACGCCTAGAAATACAGAATTTCCTTTACAATCTACTTGATTGGTTGGTTGTTGAGAGATATGAAAATAATCCAAAACTTTTGCGATAATTGGTAATCTGGCACTTTCACAACCTGTAATTGGGTCAGTTTGAGTTACCCAATAAGAATAAGTACCAACCGCTGTGAATAATGGTGCAGTTGTAGTGCCTGTTCCGCCAGAGGCGTTGTTGTACCACAATAAATTTGCGTTTGAAACTGTTGTTTTTGCTGCAAAAACTAATGTTGCTGGAGCTATAATGTCATAAGTGACAATTTCGGGTTGAGGCGTTTCATTTACAGAAACTATAAAAGGTTCCGAAGTAACATTAAAACCACATTGTGTTGATGTACAACTAACAGTATAAGAAGTATTAATTGTGGGCAAAACAGTTATTGAAGCCATTGAAAGCCCATTCGACCAAGCAATGATTCCATCACAATTATTGACGGTGAGTTTTGTATCTTTACCTTTACAAATAATATTTGCACCCGTAATTTTTGGCGTTGAAGTCACTAAAACTGTAAGTTTTGCTCCATTTGAATCATCTTCGGTTGTATATCTTGTACAAGTTGAGCTACCAGCCGTGAGATTCACTTTACAACGATAATACTGCTCATCGGGTTTGGATGCAGCATTGATTATTAATGTAGTCGTTGTAGCTGCTACAATATCATTCCATGTGCCAGATGTTTCTACTCTTCGTTGCCATTGGTAGCTTTGAATACTACCTGAAATAACTATATTTGATAAATTGAAACTTACATTTCCGCCATCACAAATGGTTTTATCGGCAAGGTTTCCAACTATCGAATTTACTGTAAGCAAAGCAACTGTTGAAGTTACGCTGCAGCTACCATTTGCTAGAACAACCCTATATTCAGTTTGATTAGGGTCGATTGAACTGCCTACTTCGCTAATAGTCATAGTATTAGAGACAGCATTGGCTATATAGATAAAGCTTCCATCTGGAACTTTTCTTTGCCATTGATAAGAAGTAGCAGATAAAGCTGTAAGCGAGAATGTCACTGAATTTCCGTTACAATCAGCTTCATTTTTGGGTTGAGTTATGATATTTGGATAAGAATTAACAGTTATAGTAATTTTATTACTGCTGCTACTTGTGCAAGTGCCATCAAAACAAATGGCAGTATAATCCGTTGAAATTGAAGGATTTACACTTATTGAATTACCAGTTCCTCCGTTGCTCCAAGTTACCTTACCTAAGCAGTTTGAGGCAAGAAGATTAGTAACTTGCCCACTACAAATTTTGGCAGTTCCACTGATTATAGGTGGTGCAACTAGTTTTCCTCCCGAAGCTAATGTAACTGTGATCGAACTACTTATTGCACTCACACAACTATTGAGTGAACAGATTGCAGCATAAGTTCCAGCTTCTGAAACGGATAAAGTACTACCTGTTTGACCTCCATTCCATATTACAATTCCGTTACATCCATTCGCTGTTAAAGTACTAGATTGAGTTGGGCAAATAATAACCGAAACAGGAGTGATCGTTGGCGTATAGGGAATTAGATTAATTATTACTTTCACTAAACTCGATACTCCTTGATTACAAGACCCCGAACCAGTTCCACTACAAGCATAAATTGCTCGGTAATATTTGGTGGTTGATGCTAAATTAGCATTTATTACTGTTGAAGAAAAACTTAATCCACCTTCTTGTTCATTGGTGAAAATGCCTGACTGCGAGCTTGATGATTGCCATGTTGGCATACATGTTCCATAACCACCGATTACCGTTGCTTGCAAATTTAGTACTCCTCCCGAACAAATAATGCAGTCAGTAGCATCAGTAATCGTAATCTGTGGGTCGGGTACGATTTGAATTTTATGGGTATTTGA